>Ga0335079_10004281_pt1 | contig 16395 bp, 23 predicted proteins | sample Lox_Sample_33_FD_206719 | JGI IMG/M metagenome (GOLD analysis project Ga0335079, IMG submission 206719) | Soil microbial communities from Loxahatchee National Wildlife Refuge, Florida, United States - Lox_Sample_3.3 | ecosystem: Environmental > Terrestrial > Soil > Wetlands | place: USA... | reverse complement strand
TCGTGGCCTTCAAAGCCATTGATCCTGTCCTTCGCGGCCAGGGTGGTGGGTTCGACTCCCACACGCTTCCGCCAACCTTCACTGAGCACACAGCTTAGTGCTGCATTTCTGTACCAATTGGCACAACTGTACCAATTGCCGCGCCTTCCACGGCCCGCCGCTGCGAATCCGGCATGACGTGGGCGTACACTTCCAGCGTGGTCCGCACATCCGCGTGCCGCATTTGGGCCTGCAACGTAGGCAGAGAAACGCCTTGAGAAGCAAGCTCAGATGCTAGGCCGTGCCGGAAGGCATGAAGGCCCACTTCGCACGCCGGTAGCCCCAGCTTGCGAAGCACGGGCTTGAGGCCGTACCTGACTACGTTATCCCGCAGCCGGGGCCGCGTGCCGCGCCGGTTTGGGAAAAGCAAGCCGGACGGGTTTGGCTGCCAGCTTCGGGAAAGGTAGTTTTTCAGTGTGGCCTCCAGCGCCGCAGGCATCGGCAGCCGGGCGATGCTGGCCGGGGTTTTCGGCTGGCGAATTTCGCGCGTCCTATCATCCGCTGATTTGTTCACGGTGATAGTTTTGTGCGCGAAATCGAGATCAGCCGTAGTGAGTGCCAGCAATTCGCCCGCACGCATCGCCGTCGCCCACGCCACTGCAAACATCGTTTGGTATGGCTCCGGGGCCGCTTGAATGATTCGGGCCGCCTGTTCACGTGTGAAGAAAGCGGTATCCGTCCCTATCGTTTCACTACCAAGGCGGATGTCCGCAAACCGCACCTTTGAAACCTGCGTCCCTGTGCGCCCGGCGTATTCCAAAATTGCGAACACCGCCCCAAGAATATTCATCACAGTTTTTCTTGAAAGCGTCTTTCGCAATCCGGTTGCGAATTGCTGGAGCGTACCGACGTCCAAGGTATTCGGTGGGGCATCCTTGAACTTCGGCAGGATGTGTTTCTTTAGGTTTATCTCGTACTGGCGAACCGTTGCCGGGGAAAGTGTGGGCGCAATCGCAGCACGCCAATCCGCTACACACTCCGCGAAGGCGCGGCCCGGCGCGGCTGGCGCTACGCTACCCCTTTGGCGATTCACCGCTTGCATTATTCGATTGTGCTCCCGCCGCGCGGCACGTTCTGAAATGCCGCCCGGCCCCACATGCCCGATGAAGCGGCGCACTCTACGTGAGGCCAGCGTGCCATCCCCTAGCTGGCAATCTTCGTAATAAAACGCGTACGCCATTCCATCCTTCAATTGAAAACATCCCCTTTGAAAACGTCGCTTAGCCACGGGCTTGCCTTTCCGCCCGTGATTTCGCGGCATTGCGGCGCGGACACTACCGCTGCTCGCGTTTGGGGTGCAAGAGGAAAATTCTTCGAGAAGGGAAGTGCTTCCTAGCGTAGGCACGGCACTGCTCTGGGCCGCTTGGTGCGGCTTGCCTACGCCTTGGGGCTTACTTCGCGGAAGGCGGTTCGCTGCATTTCACGGATGCAGCCGCCGTAAGTGCTAGCCGGATTTCGCGGGCAGTAGCGCGCTCCGGGTTAGTGCGCACTGATAACCACTCTATTGTACCACGGCTTCACTTTGCAGCAGGCGCGCGAAAAGCGGGGGCTGCTGGGGTAGTGGGCGCGCCGGAGATCGATGGAGTAACAGTTTTCTGACCCGTGTGTCGGGCCTTTGATTCTCTCCAGCCACACCATTACATCTCGTCAGCCTTTCCCTCTATAGCTGGCAACTGCAATGTGCGACGTGTGGTCCTAGAGTCGAATAATCGCCGCAGATCGCTGTCATTCTTCAATCCGGGTTTCAACACAGCGTCGATCAAATTGCCGATGGGTGTGGCTCTTTTGTACAAGCGTACCAACTCGTCTTGATATCTCGGAAGGTCTTCTGGGATGTGTCCTATCCCCATTCTCTCAAGAACGCTGTGGATTTCCGCACAAACGATTGCGCCCAGCTTTTTAACGTTGTGGGCATCCCGGAGCTTTTCCATCGGAACTGTCAGAACATTTCCATTGCCCTCGACCGAAGTCCTGATTTCATGCCACGCCCAAGCCGTAGCCTCTTCCATGACTGGGTCTAATCCGTATGTCATGTTCCCATCCTTCCTCGTTACCGATCATCGCCGGGAATCGCCGTGGCTGCTAGCTGTACGAAAGGACAGATGATGACTTAAACTTCACCTGAAAGGAGAGATATGGCGCGCTATCAGTTGCAGGCGTTTCACGGAGACACAAAAGTCATAGACACCACTGTCGCGTGGATAAACGACTCGCATCCACGAGCCGGCCAGACCATAAATGAGAAGTGGCGGGTCGTTGAAATTCTCGATAGCAATACGCCCGAAGTCTATCGCGTGCGTGTAGAACTCGTGTGACGGTCTGTCGGAATGGCATACGTGGCGGACTTAAAATCCGCTGGCCTGCAAGGGCCGTGCGGGTTCAAATCCCACGCGCGGCACCATTTCTGGTTCGAGCGAGAGCGCGCACTCACGGGAACCATTGGAGAACTTACGGCTTCACTAGAGTGCTCGCCAAATTGATCTGACTCATTCCCACTGAGACACTTGCCCTGCCGCTTGATTGAGGGCGGGCTCCTCTATCCGCTAGATAAATTCGAGACGCTCGACTCCCGGCTCTGGTCCAGTGCGCAATTGTAAGAAGATCGCGAAATCATACTTCAGATGTGGATTGCTCTTATAAGCCTTCAACTTCCCAAGATCGTCGCCACTCTTGTTCGTTGTTTTCTTCGCTTCGAGGACAAGCAGGTTCGGCCCTTTTGCGCCGCGCTTGTGAACTATGATATCTGGGAAAACCGTCCTCGCGTCCGTGTCGTCTGTCTTGGTATTCGCGGGATAGAAGTCCAATCGTTTGACTTCGAAGTCAACACGGTTGTATTCGCAATCCACGTCCATGCCGGGAAACTCTTCCTGTAGGTACATCGCCAGCCTATGCGTGATCGTTCGCTCATTCAAGTCATGGACGAACAGGTAATGATCCCGATGTTCGAGCTTCTGGAGTGCCCGCGCTAACCGTCGAGAAATCTCTTCTTTGTCCATTCGACACCCCACACTCGAAGATAGAATCAACTCGGGATTGCTGGTAGCCACGGATTGGGGGTACGGTTCTTCAACGGCTTTCATTTCTTTAGTCCCAGCCTTTGCGTAGCCACGCTATCAGGACAGGGAGTCTGCGGCAATCCGCATTGTCGTTCCATATCGTTAATCACATCCCAGTTGATCTTCTTGCCCTCGATCATCAAGCCGTTCTGAGCGAAAGGTGTTTGCAGCAGCCTAACCAATGATGGCAAGAGTTCGCGCATGTTGTCGATCGCCTGGTGCGTTTGGCCTTCCGGTTCAGGATAGCTGTAACTAATTTCCCCATTTGCTCCCAAAACCCACCAGCGCCCGTGAAACTGAAACCTGCTTTCGCCGCGTACAACTGCTGCTTCCTTCAGTTCTGCAAATTTCACCATCTGTTCCATGGTTAGCTCATCGGCCACGTTTGCTCCTTTCGGCGCGGATACTACTATTCCCTATCGCTGGGTGCCGTACCGAGAGTGCGCTTTCCGCGAATGGAAATGCGGTATTATCTGTCGATACACTTTACGAAGGCAAATACGAAACAGGAACTACCTTTTCAGGGATACCAATGTGAGCACTTCATCAAACCCAGTACCCTGCGCGCTGTGTGTAGCCGCTGCTGACGCTACGAGGAGCGGACAGCCATTTCTCCACAATCAAAAGCTAATGGAAACGCCGCGATTTGTGGTAATCCCGAGTCTCGGGCCGCTTGTGCCTGGGCACGTAATGGTAGTCAGCAAATCGCACTTTTCTAGCCTTGCATCAATGGGTTCCGAAGCAATTCTCGAGTATGAGGGCTTGGCGGCACGATTGCGGACAGCCCCCTTCCTTGCCGACAGACTTCCTCTGGAAGCTGAACATGGCTCGACCGGCGGGGACAAGGCGGGAGCCTGCGTGATACACACCCATGTGCACTGGATGCCAGGAATGGGTCGCTTTTGGAACGAATTCGCCCAGAAGCTATCGCAGCGCGCTGAAACCGACCTATTTGAACTTCGGGATCGCGAGGTGCCGTATATTTTCGCGCGCGCGGGGACCGAGCACGCGATCTTTCGCGCCGAAGGACTGCGCTCGCAAACGGTGCGGAAGATTTTGTGTGAACTCATGGACCGCGATGACAGCGATTGGACGCAATCACCTAGACTCGATTGGGTGAAGGAGACGGTCGACGCGTGGCAAAAAAACGACTGAAATCGCTGGACCCAGATACCGTTGTTCCATGGCTGGCGTCGACATTCAAGGCGCACGGTCAGCCAGGATTGATCGCTGGGGTTGGTGAGGATGATTGCGGCGTCATTCAGATAGGGAATTCCGTTCTGGTAGTCTCTGCGGACTTCCTCAACGCGACACCGATTGCCGAACAGCTCAATCTGGGCGGCGAGAGGGTTCTTGGGCGCATTGCGGTTGCGGCCACGTTAGCGGATCTGTTGGGTACGGGCGCACGACCGCGCGGCATGGTCGTCGCCGCAACTATCCCGCACGGCTTTGCTCAAGCCCGTTTCAAAGAGCTCATGCTGGGCGTGCAATATGAGTGTAGAAGATGGCGTGTCCCGGTGATAAGCGGGGACACGAAGTTGGGAGCCGCAAGGGCACTCCTGACTTGTGGCTTCGGAACGGCAAGTTCCAAGAGACAGTTGTTTCTTGCGAATAGGGCAAGGCCCGATGATGTGCTCTTCACTTCCGGAAACCTGGGCACGTGCGCAACGGCGGCGTTTGTACTTGGGCTGGTGAAAACCGCGCCTCGTTGGGCTCGACGGGCCATCACGACACCACAACTTCCAGTGACGAGATCGCGGAATCTGTCGGAACTGCAGATTGCCAACGCCGGGATCGATGTAAGCGACGGGTTAGCTGCGGACTTGCGCCGGATGTGCGCTGCTAGCGATGTTGGTGCCGTGCTGGAAGTTGATAGAATTCCGATAGACCCCCACGTAACGGAGGTGGCCAAGCGAGAGCACGTTTCGCCATGGGCTTTTGCGTTGGCGTCGGGCGGGGATTTTCAGTTTCTGGTAACCGTTCCGCGAACTGCCGCTAACGCAGCCGAGAAGTTGGGGTTTACGAGGATTGGCTTTGTGACACGAGAGCGAAGTTTGTGGATCGCGAACAATAACGGAGACCGTCGCCAGCTTCCTTTACTGGGCCATAAGGATCGGAAGGGTCAGCGGTTTGTAGATGAGATTCGACGCATCATTCGGCAGGTGGCGCGTGGATGACAAGAACGCAAGCCTTAGTAACCGCATTAACGAAGCTCAGCAGCACATCGTTTCCATATTCCTTCAGCAATGCACCTACGGTAAGCAAACGAAAGATCTCCCGTCGGAATTCGCCGCCTGTGGCCAGTTTGTGGCGGGAAGTGCTAAGGACATTCCTCAGCGAGGTCTGCACGGAGTTGCGGCTGCCCTCCGTGTCCTGGGGCCATGCCCTTCCCCGGAGTGTCGCGCAATCGTGAGTAGGATCGTATCCTACTGTGAGGGATGTTTCGGCGTGAATCCAGCACTCAAGTTGGATCCAGATTTTCAGGTGACTGACCCAGACAAGAAGAACGTGATTAAACTTGGCGAGTTGCTTTACGGCCTTTCGTTTGTGACCACCGCGCAAGCACCAGCTCGCCAGTTGGCGGAACACATCGCAGGGTTGCTCATGCATTCTCAAATCGACGGAAAAGGATGGGGTTATTTCCTCGGCGAACAGAAGGTGGACTTACTTCCGACCGCCTACGCTGTAAGAGGCCTCGGCCACAATGGATTCGATGTTGCGGCGCCCCGAAAGTTCTTGCTGGATAGCCTCGCCGCACCTAGGCACTCGAAGATTTCACCAGCCGACCTGACTACGATTGTGGCTTGTACCTACTGCTTGACATTCTGGCGCAATCAGCCCGACAGCACGCAGGATTCCACACTTGAGAAGGCGTTTCTAGATGTGTGGGCGTCGCTCGAGCCTCTCATGGAAGAGGACATTGAGCAAAACCTGGAATATTGGGGCACAACTACTTATTACGTGCGGATACCTTGGCAGTTGTACTTGCTTGCTCTCGCCGCTGAATACAACCAGTGGCGGTTCGCCGGTTTCCGGTCGCAACGATGTCTAAACCGAGCCATTAACGCGATTCGGACTGACTCTTTTCGGTATCCGTATTCCGGCACGCAGCTATCGTCGAGAACCAATAGTATCGCTTACGAAGTGCTCACTGCGATTCGGGAACGTATACGACATCAGACGTGGCTGAGTGTCGCTAATTCGATTGACTCTTTTCGCGTGTTCGCAGGTTCTCGCATTGTGCGACGGTCCGCCGCTGTATTTGCGGCCGTTGCGATTGGTTGGTCGGCATGGCAATGGCTGAACCAAGGACACATTTCTGACCTTGCACCACACTTCATATCGCCATTGCTTCTATTGCTCCTAGCCTCCGGCAGAAGGTAGCGATGATACGGTTTGTTGACTTACTCTACGGGTTCGTTGAAGTGCCCGACTGGTTGCTGCCTTTTATCAAGTTGCCCGAGTTTATTCGACTGCGCGGAGTGCGACTTTCGAACGTCGATTCTGTGTACTTCAAAGATTTTTCTGGTCCCACCCGATGGGAGCACGGGATTTCGGTCGCTTCTCTGGCCTATCGTTGCGCCACTAAGCGTGCCTTAACCGAGCGCGAGCGCGTTTATCTGACCCTTGCAGGGCTTCTACACGATGTCGGTACGCCGCCGTTTGCCCACACCGCCGAATCCGTGCTCGCAAATTTCGATCACGAACTCGAAGGACAGCGGTTGCTACGTGCATACGTCGACAAGGATTTTGCTCCCGACGCTCCGATATTCCTGTCACAGCTTCCACAGTTTCATCACGCTTGCGAACGCCTCTCTAGAGGCTTGCGTCTGCACGTCGATCCGGAGGATGTGGCGAAATGTATCGCAGGAGAAGGTGACCTCGGGTTCCTAATCAACGGTCCGCTCGATCTCGACAATGCCGATAATGTCACGCGGTCGTCGTTTTTCCTAGGCCTTAAAGTACGCGGCGAGGTTCCACTTCTAGTTTCCGATTGGCTCGCGTCGCAGCCGTCTATTGTCACCGATATAGAAAGTGTCGAGGATGCAGCCGTAAAGGAGTGGATTTCCTACCGGAATCAGCTATATACGGCATTCTTCGAGGCTGACGAAGGCGAGCTTGGCCGCATGGCTTTTCTCCAACATCTCATGCGTCGAGGGCTGGATGCGGGCTTGGAACGTTCGCAATTAATCTGGTCCACTGACGAGGGTCTGATGAATTTGATGGCGCAATTGGACGATACAGCGGCTGAAGACTTCCGTCCTTCCCTGAGCGAGTTGGTGCAAAGGTATCGTTTGCTCGAAGCGCCGCACTGTCTTGCACGGGTCGATGTGGAAGATGTTGCAACGCTACGTATTCTGCGACAGGCGGATGCCGTTGCTTGGATTACCAAGCGGCTTCGTTCGGACGGTTTTGAACCGATGATACTTGTTCTTTCTAGGCGGTTCCCGTCTGTGCGACGGACGACGCTGCTGCCAGAACCAGCCGGGACACTCTACGTATTTCATCTCGGATCCCCACATAAGATAAAGACTCTTGAATCTCGTGTTCGAGCCGAGGCGGCGCAATATGCCATTCGTCAACGAGAAATCGAATCTACCGCTGTCTTGTTCTCCAAGTTGGTGGGTGCGTGGTGTGCGGAGCGACCGTGGAGACGTGTTGACGAAGAGCGAAAGCACAACGTAGTCGCGGCTCTCAATAGCGTCGGAAACTGGGGTTTTCGGTTGTCAAGAAACGATGGATTTCACGCATATCCCAGCACTTTCGTCCACGCAATCCCTGCCAATCTCCTGGTTTCATTGGGCATCAAGGAGGATCTCGTACTAGACCCGTTCGGGGGTACCTCTCAAACGGCCTTGGAAGCGATCAAATACGGCAATTCGTGCATCACGGCGGACGTGAACAAGATCGCTTGCTTAGTAGCCGAGGCAAGGCTGGGCTTTCTACAGCAAGACGCTAGAGAAACGATTAGAGCACTCGATGATCAAAGCCTTCTGCGCGCACGCTGTGCCAAACCATCGGAACCACAATTTTTGGACACGTGGTTTCACACTCGAACGCTGTGCGAGCTGGGTCACATCATGGGCTTCCTGGAGGATTTGCAAGACCCGGTGCTGCAGACGTTTCTCAAGGCCTGCTTTTCGGCAATCTTGCCCTCATGCACGGCGCGCCGAGGAGAACAACACGGGTATTTTGCAGACAATTGCCCACTACCGAAGAGCCAGGAAAAGCCGCCTTATCAGCCTGCGTTCAAATTTTTTCTCGACAAAACACGACAAGCCCTTTACATAGCAGAGCGCTTCTATGGTTTCATCGAAAGACAGGGCCGAAACCCTGCGGCCGAACTGAGACGGGCAGTTGTCCGTCAGGTAGACATCACAACGGCGACACCGGAATCCTATGGTCTTCAAGGCGGCCAAGTTGGAGCAATCATCACCTCTCCCCCTTACCTATGCATGGCCGACTACGCCTTAGGTCAGCGACTATCCTACGGATGGCTCGCACCTAACGAACTGTCGATCGATTTTGACCGCGAGATCGGAGCCCGACGTTTACGCCTGAAAAAGAAGCCCGAGGAAGTAATTGCGGAGTACTGTAAGGGACTTCGTTCGCTAGCGAGCCTAGCACGACGGGTGTTGCGAACAGGTGGATTCCTGGCGATCGTCCTCGGTCAACCTGTCGCGAAGCAGTTTCGTAATGCAAGACTATTGTCTCGCCTCGATGAGGCATTGGATGAAAATGGCTTTGAGCCTCTGTGGCAAATAGATCGACCAATTCACTGGCACCGCAATCATGGTTACGCACGCTTGAAGAAAGAACGGATATCTGTACACATAAAGAGATAACCTCCCGCTGTTCCGAAAAACGTGCGGGTGTCTTGTAATGAGGTCAAACGCAGCGGCAAAACCACCAGCGATTCCACCACGGATGACGGCGAACCGCTGTGAGTTTTCCGAATCGCTGGCCGGGCTGAATAGGGGGACGCTTGCGATAGGACACGCAAGGATACTCTGGCGTGAATGTACTAGCGTATTAGTGCTACGGCTTCGTCGGCGAATTCATCGCCCAAGATCGTGCCGCCTTCGGCGACGCACTTGTCGATTTCCGCCTGAGGCCACGCCATCACGATATTGCCATCAGGCATCCGGAGCTTTTTCGCAAAGCCGCTGCCGGGCGGCGTGAGCGGCACGTAGACGGTTCCGCCAATCCCGCCGTATCCGCCACTTTGTGGTCGCACCCACAGGACACGATTAGTGTTCTGCTCAATCGTTTTGTAAACTCGCATCGTCGCTCCTATTACTTCGTCGGCGCTATATCCGCTGGGTCGGAATAGACGTCGTATGGCGTCTGCGTGGCCGGGGCCGTGCTGCTTGCGCCCTTGCCAAAATCCGTGCTGGCAGGCGCAGGCGTTGCAACCGTTACGTCCTTCGCAGGCACGTTAACCGCATCCGGCGTAGGTCCGCCCAAGTTCAAAGGCTTGTACATGACACTGCTCCTAAGTGAAATGAACTGCTACAACGCCACAACTTCTTCGATCTTGCCCTCCAGACGCTTGTCGGAAAGCAATGCTTCGGCGCGGCTGACGGAAACCTTCATCACGTCGCCTACATTGCCAACGCCTTGCACAGTTTCCACAACACGAATCACCACGCCATCGCCGTAGTGGATTCGATCTTTCTTGAGAGGGTTCTCCATTGTCTCGCTCCTTGATGAATTGAACTTCTACTGCTCACGCTACGTGTGCTTTACCGCTCCACTTCGCCTTTCGAGCCATGTGCTGGCCGTGGGCCAATCGCGCGGCAGCCATTCGCTGGCAAGCCTGCTCCACATGCTCTTTGGCTGCGCGGAAATGCGCCCGCGTGTCATCATCGGCCTCATCATCATCGCTATCATCTAGTGCATCCTGCGCGTCTTGATAGTAAGCACAGGCCAATTCCGAGCACTCGTGTGCGTACTGCATCCGCGATGCAAAGGACATGACTTCATCCATCGCTGTGGCATCGCGCCCCGAAGGATGGATGGCGGCCCAAATCTTCTCGAATGCGAGCTTGTACTCACGCACGTATATGAGCGCAAGCTCGCGCATTCGGTTCGCGCCGCCAGCGGAAGATGGGGCAAATCGCTGGGGCGCTGCGCCATAATGCGGCGCATTGTGATGATTCCGCGCTCCTGCTTCGGTACCGGGATAAGCCGGGTAAGTCACTACCGAAACGTCGATCAAATCCACATCCGAAATCGTTCGGAAGGCGCAATTCTCGCCGGTTTCCGGGTCAGTGCCATCCGTCCACGATTGCGCGCTCTTTGGCACCGTAAAAGCAAAACTGCATTCGTCCAAGTCTCCGCGCTTCACAGCTTCGTAGAGGTCTTTGTGCGCCTGCGATTTCTGATTCAATTGGCAGCGAAATTTCAGCCCGTGGGAATCTTCAACAAGCGTCAAGGTTCCAGATTTGGTTCTACCAAGGACGTTATCGGCGGCGTGGTTGAAGAGGCAATGAACGTCAGCCTTCGTGCGGATGCTGCGCGCAAACGCACCCGACTTGATCTGCTCACGAAACCCGCCCAAATTGTGCGACCACGTATTGAACACAGATGCGTAGCCTGACAGCGCGAATTCGCCTTCCAGCGCGCGAAGATTCGCAACCACAGTGCGTGTTTGCGTGCCTTGTGCTGCCTTAAAGTCGTGAGCCATTGCCGCTCCTTAATACCCTGCAAGTTCGTACTGCCTAACCTCTTCCGGCGATGCCGGCAAAATCCCAACTGCAATACACAGCCCGCGCAAATTTTCTTCGCCACGTGGCACGCAGCTGCCGTACAGCAAGATCTCCGCGCGCTCGGCTAGCTCCGATTCGCTTGCATCATCGCGCAGTGCCGGAAGGCGCAAAGAAGGGCACGGCTGGCTCAGCATGTAGCGCTCGAAATGGGAAAACGCGGCCATGCTGTACCTGCGGCCTGTTTGGCGGGTCACTTCAAAAGCACAGCCTGGTCACGCGCTACAAAACGGTATCCTCTGGGATGTTTGCCGTGATTCGACCCTGCAAAGTTGTGACCAGCAACGTACCAGCGGCTACGGGCGCATCGCTCGCCACATCCGCAGTGGCATAGTCCGTTCCGGCCCGGCGTTCTTTTTCCCTTACGTCTTGCCTTGTTCTCCCTAATTCCCGGCATTATCGGCACGTCAAATCCTCCTAAAAATCTCAGCGGCTGCCAGCATAAGGAGGCGAGTTCACGCCTTGCGATTCCAGCCGCCCCGTGTTCCTTCGTCGCGCAATCGCCCGCCCACAAGAAGGAATTCCGTTTAACCCCTAGCAGGGTCCCCAAGTTCGTAAATCACTTCGCCGGGCTCCAAATCAAAACCAACTGCTGCTTGATCGGCCAGCGCTAACTCTTCATTTTCCGTGCGGTAGAAATTGGACTTCACGTTCGTCGCATTGGATTGGTTCTGCGCGTAGCCGCGTGCAATAACCGTTCCGAGCTGCTGTGAAAAAGCGCCCCGCAGCTTCGGGTTACTTTTCCACGCGGCGGTGTATTCCTTCACGATGCGATCAGGGACTTCAAAACCGAGACCGTTTAGATAATTACAGCCGCCATCCCACACACGCTTGCGGTTGATATCTTCGGGCGCGCCACAGTACGTCCGCTTCTCGCTTCCGATAGTCAGCAAAATAGCCACGTAGCTGTTGGCTGATACGCCTTCGATTATTTCCACCGACCACTGCGGCTGTGGCGACGGTACCGGCGAAAGCGTTGCACGCTGATTAGCCCGCAGTTCTTCCAGCGGATTGCTGGTCGCATCAGTCGCAAGTTCTTCGCACAGCCCTTGCCGGATGAGTGCCCCAGCAATGTCAGCGCGCTCAGTCGATACAACGCCGGTGATTACGTTTCTGACTTTCATTGTTGAATCCTCCCGTAGTGTGGTTACCTGTCAAGCGTGGCGGCCATAGCGAATCTGGCCGTTATTTGATAACCACTGCTTCCCGCTCCTGTTACGGGGTCAGAGGTCGGGACGAATATATTGACTGGAAAGTGCCGGAATGTGCGGCCCATGTGCGCCGAATGTGGAGGGAACGCAGTCAAAGAGCCTGGTCAATTTGGCGGAATTTCCCGAGTCCCCGTATAAAGGCTAGCGCGTGGTTTTCGGCCAAATAGTACTTGGAACGGACCTCCCCATACCCTGCTGATGTCACAGCACTTCCAAAGTACTCAGTCACAGCGCAGTCAGCAGCAGTACTTCGCTTTTGCACTGGCAAAGCACACTTCTCCGGTTTCTGGAGCTACAGTGCAGTCAATCGTCCGGTGTTCTGCTCGCAGGGGATACAGCGCGCGGGCGCGCTGCGTTACTTGGGAAGTGGGAATCCGCGTGGAAGTGGCGTAGATCGCCTACCTAAACTGCCTTACTCACATGCCAGTCATCGCATCGTCGGGCCACGAGCACTACGTAGCGCTTACTGAATGGGCTTCCGGGCTTGGCTTACTTACGTTGCCTACGTCCACGGGCTTTCTTGGTCTACCGCCCGACACACCATTCCGCCGTGAGATAGGGGCCATTCGCTGGCGGTTTTCTGAATTGCGATACCAGCGCAGCCGCGCCTGCCGGTTTCGCTCACGCCAGGTCGGATCATCAGCGCGCCGCCGATTCGCTTGTGCTACTTTGAAGTAGCCGCGTTTGACGTATGCAGCCATTGCTATGATCCTCCCCACGGGCGATTTGCAGTGATCCGCTCGCTGAGTTCTACCGTCATCGAGGGCTGCCAGATTTTATGTGCTTCTACACGCAATCGCTCCAGATCATCGGGCGCGTTTGACTTTATCCAGCGCGGCGCACGATCGTCCTTGTGGCGACACTTTGTGAGTAGCCGATAGAGGAGGTTAATCATCGGCGTCTACCATCTTCCGGAACCACTTCGACGGCCTCCACGCCTGCGGTCCGGTTTCCAAGATCGTGCCGCGATGGTATTGAACGCCCGCGCACGCACGGCAGCACGGGGCTGCTTTGTGTTCCTTGGCGTCGGCGAGACTTGTATAGCGTCGAGCGAAACCACACAGTTGAAGTAGGAACGGCCCATCGCCGCTGACTGGCATTCTTTGATTTCGATGGCTCCATTCTGCGAAGGTCATACACTTCTCGGCGCGTGTTAACGGGGTTTGGTTTTGCCTTTGGTTTTGAGTGAGGAAGTAAGTAAGGGAGGCAGTTTCTTTCCAATCCAATCCCCGTTTTTGTCAGCCATGCTTCGTGTCTATAAATACAGGATTGAATTAGATGAGATATAAACTTCCTTACTTTCTTTCTCCTCCCTATCTCCGGAATGTAGCGCCTGCGCCACGTGTCCAGCCCCCGATGGTAGCGCCTGCGTCACGATGAAACCCGATGTTGGTAGCGCCCGCGCCACGATGGGCACCCGATTGGGGGCGCCTGCGCCACGTATTTTTCTGCCGGACTACTCCCGGATGGTAGCGCCAGCGCCACGTATCAGGCTGCTTCCTGATCGCGGCGCACGCCAAGTTCACGGCACAGCAGTGCCGTTTCTTGTCTCACTCGCAAACTAACTAGAGCGGCCCATGCCTTTATACTTTCGGCGTGCACGCCACGCATTGACGCCCTAGAAACCCGCCACTCGGCGGAGGCCATCATCAGGCCTCGATAAAACCCCTGCCACTCAATGAAACCGGCCTCCGTGTTGTATATGTATGTCGAAGCGCGCCGGTTTGTGAAATCGCCCTTTTCAACCGTGAACAAACCGCCCGCCACTACCGCGTTAGCCCACAAGCACGCATCCTTTGGGCGGATTCCAAACTGACGAAGCGAAAGGGAAGCGCTCAGGGATTTCTTGCTTTTGCGGGGCCACATCAGCTCTTGCCATAGCACAAGCAAGAACTTCCAAAAGCTCGGGGAAACAGCCTTATACCGGCCTTGGCCATCGGCGCAGCATGCGCCTTCATCTCGCATCAACAACACAAACCAAATTGTGGGTACTTGAAGAAAACCAGACTGAAGCTTTTCAAAAATTATCTTGCGCTCAGAGGTGTAATCCATCGGAGTGAGTACGGGGAAGCCGGGCACCTCACGATGCCCGGCCTCAAGTCCAAGTGGGGCAAGTTATCTACGTGCGGCCAAGCACGTAGAATCTCGATGAGCCTTCGGCTGAATAGCCCGTTTGTTGGCAATAGCCTTTGGACATTGACCGAATCGCATCGTCACTCGCACCACTGTTACTTTCCCCGTCTTTCACTGGCGTTGGCCGCGTCAGTTTCCCGAATCCACTATGCCCTTCGGGATTGGCAAATTTATCCACGCCTGTTAGGGCGAGGGGAGCCTAATCAGTTCACGTATTTCTGTGTGAAACCAGCCGCCATTTGGTACGCAAGAAGCGCAGCCAGATCACACACAAATTCCCGGTGCTTCCCGTGAATTTTTACCGCCCTGTGGGTGCCCTGTTTAGAGCCGCAATTGGGCGTGCGGCAAAAGGCCCGTTAACGACGCCAGCGGGTAGGCTTGAAACAGCTTCGGGGATTTCGGTCCCATCGCTGAGAAAATTCTACGCCGAACGAAAGGCGATGCAAGCGGAACTCTTGATGCGGCTTGCCGGATTTTCAAATATATTTCGCGCCGCGATGCTGATTTTTCTTGCAACCATCCGATGATTGTGCCGAGCGGCGTGCTGTACTGTTTGTACTGATTGTCGGGGCGTGTGGGCTGCAATGCCGTGAAAATCACGGGCTTTATGGAATCACTGGTTAATTCGACTCCCACACGCTTCCGCCAACCGCTGACAAAGCAGTGGGAATCGCGCACGTTTGCGAATCGAAACGTGCGGCACCCGCAGATTTCACATTAGCATTTGGGAACGCTGTGTGCGGACGCAGATCTGCCGCCTCGATAAGAGTTGATGCTCAGACGATGAGTGAGCCACCCGCCATTCCACCAACAATGGCCGACCAATTTGACTCCAGACCTGTTTCACCCTACGTTGTACGTGCTCTTCCATTCGGGAACGCCAACTCAAAGCAGAGGGAACATGAGTAAGATCAACTGGGGCCGGATTCTTCTTGGGGGAATAGTAGCAACAACGGTCAACATTCCACTAGCACTCGCCTTCAACAGCAGGTATGTTCTCGGTCCGCTGCATGACAAAGAGATCAAGGCTCTCGGAGCAGTCCCGCCGCAGAACTTGCTCTTCCTGTGGCCGATGTACTTCCTTCTAGGGGGCATCGCTTTGATCTGGTTGTACGCCGCGGCGCGGCCGCGCTTCGGCCCAGGCGCCAAGACCGCGGTAAAGACGGCGCTGGGATGTTGGTTCATCGGTGTTGCGATGCCGAATTTCGAGAACGTGCTGGCAGGAAGATTTTCCGCTCGACTGATGCTGAGCGGTTCACTTATCGCTCTCGTGGGGATGACCGTAGCCAGCATCGCGGGCGCAGCGGTCTACAAAGAGGCGTAGGGTCTGTGAACAGGGGTTACCGGACAAACTGAATACGGGTAGGGAAAATGTTGGTTAAGCCCGGAAAGCCGGATGTGCTGTTTGCACTGATTGTCGGGGCGTGCCGCCTGCAACGCCGCTGACTCACAGGCTTTCGCTTTTCACCGCTGTGTTCGACTCCCACACGCTTCCGCCAATCCGACGATGAGACACGAGAAGTGCGAGGCGCGCGTGTAGTGTCTACCAGATGGTCCGAACGGTTCTTGAGCGCTGAATGTTGCGATCGGCCGTGAGCAAAGGCAGTCCCTCGACAAGTGCGGTGGCCCCGATAATGCGATCGGCGGGATCGTTGGGATAGCTCGCTGGGAGCGTCATGGCGCGGGCGCAAGCGCGTCCAGTGATCGGGAGCACGACGAACCTCGACTCCACTTCCTGTAGGAAGGATTCAAGGCCGATGTGCAGACGGATTCGGCCCTTATTCACAAGGGTGGCCAATTCCAACAGGGTAATATCGGAGATCGCCAAGCCCTCGCTATTCTTGCGGGCATCGTCAATTGCATTCTTAGCTTTCCGGGAGACGGCATCCGGCTGAAACGCGAGCCAGACGACTACGTGCGTATCGACCAGAATCACTTGAGCGCGCCCCATTCCTTTAGGGAAATTGCGGGCGAAACGACATCACCAGAGACGGCGCCTTTCCCGGCCAGGAAACCGTAAATATCGTCCGCTTCCGTATTCGCTGGGACAAGCTTTGCGACCGGCTTGCCATGTTTCGTGATTAGGACCGTCTCGCGCTTGGAATGAACCTCGTCCATGAGCGCGAGGCATTTTGTTTTAAAGGAACCAGCCGGCATCTTCTTCATTCGAATCTCCGGTAAAACTAT
>Ga0335079_10004280_pt1 | contig 16395 bp, 12 predicted proteins | sample Lox_Sample_33_FD_206719 | JGI IMG/M metagenome (GOLD analysis project Ga0335079, IMG submission 206719) | Soil microbial communities from Loxahatchee National Wildlife Refuge, Florida, United States - Lox_Sample_3.3 | ecosystem: Environmental > Terrestrial > Soil > Wetlands | place: USA... | reverse complement strand
ACAGAAAGATTCTAACGGATTGGCGAAAGAGCAATCAGCCATCAGCAGTCAGCAGTCAGCCAAACCGGAGGTCACGCCTGTTTTGGCTGAATGCTGAGCGCTGAGCGCTGAGTGCAGATCGCTGAGTGCTATCGGGCATCAATCCACCTCGTGGAACCCCTCGCGGCCGATGAGAGGGACAAAGCGGACTCCGTCCATGTAAAGGGTGGTACTGCTGTCGCCGATCTTGCGGACGAGTTGCAGTTGCTGCGCGAAGCTGCTGCCCACGGGTATGACCAGGCGGCCGCCATCGCGCAGTTGCTCGATCAAAGGCCTGGGCACCTGCGGCGCTGCTGCCGAGACCGCGATGGCATCGAAGGGGCCTGCTTCCGGCATGCCCAGGCTGCCGTCCCCGTGAAAGACGGTAACGTTCTCATAGCCAAGCCGCGCGAGCAGGTCTCGGGCGCGATCCGCCAGGCTGGCGAAGCGCTCGACGCTATACACCTTGCCCACCAACTCCGCCAGCACCGCGGTTTCATATCCCGAGCCGGTGCCGACCTCAAGCACCACGTCCTCGGGCCGAAGCGCCAGCGCCTCCAGCATGGCCGCAACAACGAATGGCTGCGAGATGGTCTGGCCTTCGCCTATGGGCAGAGGATGGTCATCGTAAGCCTCGTCGCGGTTTTCGGGACGCACGAATTCATGGCGCGGCACTCGTGCCATGGCGTCCAGCACGCGGTCATCGCGGATGCCACGGGCACGAAGCTGCTCCGCAACCATCAACCGCCGCCCATCACGGTACGCGTCGGGTTGAGGTGGGTCGGGCATAGGCGCCCCAGACGTTTCAATCCTAGGTGGTTACAGACTGGAATGCAGTGATCTGCGGCACAGAATTCGACACGCCTCAGGCTACAAGGGAATTCCGACGCCGGGATCAATTCCTTTGCTCATGATGAGCATGCCCAGCCGCGCCGACTTTTTTCGCTGCACGGTCTTCCATTCCACGACGCGGCAGTGAAAGTCCTTGAGGCGCGGGAAGCCGCGAAAATCTTTCTTGACGGTGAAGATCGCCATGGTTTTGTCGTGCATCAGGGGCAGCAGGTCGTCGAGGAAAAGTTCCAGCGACCAGTGAAAGCCGATGCTGTAAAAACTGTAGAGCAAGTCGTAGGGCCCAGGCAGCTCAGCCAGCGCCGTTTGTGCGGCGTTGAAGATGGTGTAGTTCGAAATCTGGTTATAGTCGAGCAGCGCCCGCAGGAGGCCCAGATTGCCGCAGAATGAATCCTGCAGGGAGTTCTTGCCCGCGTCGTAGTACTTCTGTTTGTACTTGGTGGCGCTGCCGTCTCGATCGAACAGATGGATCTCACTATTCTGCCACCCGCATTGTTTCGAGAAAAAAACTGCCGACCGTCCCAGCCCCGGGCCGATCTCAAGAACTTTTCCGGGCTTCTCGATGCGGGACAGCAGCGGCTGCAGCGCCTCGTACTCGCTCCAGCAGGTGCCATTCTGTTCTTTTTCCCAGACCCGGCGCGAGATCTCATCCTGGGTGAGCTTGAGCCGCGGAGAAATCAGCTTGATCGCCGCCACGAGTTCGGGCGTCAGCGGCGGAGCCTGAAAGACCGGCTCCAGGCTCGCCAGCCTGGGGTCAAACGCTTTTTCGGAGGTGCTTCTTCCGAACCCTAGCCACATCGCGATCGAACTCCTCATTGCATCTTATACAGCGGCAACCCAAATCGAACCAAGCTTGTTCGAGCGACGCAAAGTCACCGCTTGCGCTGCCGGTATTTAACGTCGAAGGAAAGCACGCCATTCTGGTCGCGAACGGCCACCACCGACAGGCGGCGATTGATGTTGTACTCCACCTGCACGATCTGCTGGGCTGACTGCGAGACGTTGCTGATGAAGGTCAGAGTCACCTTGTCCGAAACCTGCTGCTCGATGGTGACGCGGGCGTTAGAGTAATTCTCGACTCCGCCGGCCTGGGGATCGATCTTGATGCGGCTGGCGCCGAACAGCCTTTGCGCGCGGCTGCTGTAGGCGTTGGCCAGCGCCTGCTCCAGCACCGCATTGGAGGTCAGCTCGTTCAGGCTTTGGGTGGGCCCGGTCTGGTAGCCGGCCTGCTCCTGGGTGCGGCCCAGCGCCAGCAGGGCGATGATGTCCGAGGTGGGCAAGGGCGGGTCGGAGCGATAGTTGATGCTGGGGTGGGCGATGGGTCCGTGCAAGCCGAGGCTGATGTCGTAGTCGCGCACGCGGGCGGCGGCTTCCACGTCGATCACCGGGGCAATGGTGGTGGGATTGCTGAACAGGACGTCGCCACGCTCCAGGTGATACTTGGTTCCGGCGATGTCGATGTTGCCTTGCGCGATGTCCACGCGGCCCAGCAGAACCGGGTGGGTGGCCGTGCCGCGCAATCGCAGGTCAGCGTTCCCCGAAAGCTTGGCCATGGACATTTCTACCTGCAGTTCCTGCGCGGTCACGATGTGCAGATCGAAGCGCAAATTGTTCAACGGAGACTGCGGACTGGCTACCGCGGGCGCCTGCGCCAATCGCTGCAAGTAATAAGCGAGGTCGAACTGCGGACTCACCCCGAACTTGGTGATGGTTACCATCCCGGACAGCAGCGAGTTGTTGGGAGTGCCGCTGAAGCGAAGATCGGCATCGGCATACGAGCTGACGCCGGGCGGGTAGCGCAAGCGGATGCCCTTGCTGGTGGCGGTCAGATCGAAGGAGAGGCCGTGGGCGTAGTTAATGAAACCACCAAGGTTGAGCGTGCCGCCGCCGGTTTGCGCGGTCAGCACCTGCACTTGCAGGCGGTTCTGGTTGAAGACCAGGGTGCCGTTGATCTTGCTCAACCCGTTGGGCAGGTCGGTGTAGGAAATGGCGCCGTTGGTGATGCGCACCTGCCCACTGGTCTCGGGCCGCGCCAGGGTGCCGCTGACGGCCACGTTGATCTCCATCGTGCCGGAGGAAGAGAGCTCGGGGTCAACGCTCTGCAGCAGCCCGAAGTCGAGCACGCCCTCGGCGCCGAAGCGCATCTCGTATTCCCCGCCTACCTGGATCACGCCTCCGGCCGTAATGTCGCTGCTCGGGGCGGCGCTGCTCTGCGCCGGGCTGAAGGCCTTCAGGTGCAGATGGTCGAGGGTCAGGAATTCATTGGCCAGCGTGAACTGGATGGCGCCCTCGCTCTGAATGACCACCCTCTCGATCTCAGCCGAGAACTGATCAACGTGGCCGCTTAGATTGAGGTCACGCGGCCGGCGAAGCGGCCCGCGCAGGTCCACGGAGCCGGCAATCGAGGAATGGCCGGTGACCTTGCCTTGGAGATACGCGCGCAGCAAGGCATTGATGTCGAAGTGGGAGAAGCGAAGCGTGATGCTGGCGGGAAAATCCCCGCGCAGACGAACGTCTCCGTCCATCGCCAGCTCCGCCGTCTGGAAATGCGAGCGCGCGGTCAGGTGCAGATCCGGCCCATGGGTCACGCCGGTCAGGTCGAAGTCGCCGGACTCTTCCTTGTTCAGCAGCACGTCATGGATATGCAGCTCGATGTTGATGACCGGCGCCTCGGCCGTTCCCGATCCTTGGAGATGGAATGCCGCCACGCCGGCCACGGTCAGGCGGGGCTGCTGCAGCCGGGGGAACTTCGCGAGCTGAAAGTTCTTTCCAGTGAGGTCAAAGTGAAAGGTGGCATCGCCGAAGTTGTAGGCAAGGCTTCCGTTGACTTGGGCTCCATTGTGCGTGAGCACGAGGTCATTGAACTCCAACTGGCGACCGGACCACACCATCCCGGTGCGCAGGGACTGGAACGGCTCGCCAGCCAGGGTTCCGGCCGCGACCTCCAGGGTTCCCCTGCCGGTCGGATCTGAGCGCGTGCCTCCTAGCGTCACGTTCAACGACATTTTGCCGGTCATAGGATAAGCGGTGCCGGCAAGCCACTGCGCAGCCTGAAGGTCAGCGCCGACAATGATTACGCGCCCCTGCAATGCGCTCTCGTCTTCCAGTTCGCCACCGCGCAGACCTGCGGCCACATCGAAGCGGGCGTAGGTTTCACCGCGCCGCAGAAACCCGTGGTGGAACGACAATTCGCTGGGCGAGTACATGAGGTCGGCGGTCAAAGAGTCCAAATGCATACGCCGCGGAGGAACCACTGCAGACCATGAGGGGGGGACTTCGCTTTCGAAATCCGTGATTTCCAGATGGCCGTTGATAGTCGGGCTAGCGATCCTGCCCGTGACGCTGCCCGTGAACGATGCGCGGCCTCGCACTTCCCCGGGAATCGCCGGCTTGTGAAGAACGGCCAGCACCCGCTCCAACTCGGACACGTCGCTGGTGTGGAGCGCGACGTTCAGCCGCGCGCTGGTTGAACCCAGCCCTCCGTCTGCCTTGAGCTGTGTGGCCGGCGTGGCCAGAGTCAACTGCCCGATGTCCAGTGTCACCTGTCTGCCGCGGTAGACCATCCGCACCTGGGCCGTGACCGGGGTTTGCCCTGGTCCTGGATTGGCCGGTGGCGCGACCTCAAGCGCGAAGGTCGCGTTCAGGTCTTTGGGTGAGCCAGTCCATTCAAAATCCACGGTCCCACTGGCTCTGCCTGCGAGATTGAGGTTGTCGAGCCGCAACGCGGAGGTGGAGATGGCCGTAGCGAGCGCTCCAATCTGCACGCCCTGCAGGCGCAGGCGACCGAGACCACGCTGGCGGGCCGGGATGCCGGCTGCGGTTCCCCTGCGCGGCCCAAGTTGGCTCCAATTCGTGACCTCGACGCCGCCGGAAACAAGTCCTCCCAGCGTTTGGGCATTGAGGTCGGAAATCACCAGGCGTTCGCGGGTGAGCGAATATTTGGCTGCCGCACTCAGCTCCGGAACGCGTAAGCCCGGTTCGCGCCACTCCGCGGCCTTCAATACCAGACGCCCAGAGGCCGTAAACTCATGCAACTGATATTCGCCCTGGCCGTTGACCTCAAGCTTTCCTCTCCGCAGCTCCGGCAGGCAAAACAACGCGCCGAATTCCACCACATCGAGAGACCCTTCGTACGTGAACTGGATCTTCGGGCTACGGAAATCCGTAAGAGCGCCGCGTGCCTCGAGCGTGGAGCGGTCGGTTACCAGTTTGAAGGATCGGAATTCGGCCTTGCCAGGCGTAAGCCCGAGTTGCAGCTCGGCCTTGCCATGGAGCGGCCGAAACTCGTCATATTTGGTATCCACGGCCGCAACCTGAATGAGCGCTTCGTACGTGTTCTGCGGACTGGTGCGCGTCATGGTGGCGAGCACGTCGTGTGCGGTGAAATCGAGGGGCACGGCCCGGTCGTCCCACAGCAGCTCTCCGTGCTCCACTTGCAGGTGATCGATGGCCAGCTCGAACAACGCGCCAGCCGCAGTTCCGCCGCTTGTCCTGGTCTTCGGCGCAGGCTGGTTGGTGCTGCCATCCGGATAAACAATGACGTGAACCACCGGATGCTCGAGTTCGAGCTCGCGAAGCCCTATCTGCCTGCGGAGTAACGAGAGAACTTGCAGCCGGACCAGCAGCCGGTCGATGTGGGCGTAGGGCGTCTGGTCCGGTGATTCCAGCCCATGAACGGTGAGGTCCCGCGCCTCGAATTCCAGCTTGGAGAGCTTCCAGCGGAACGATTTCAATTCGACGCGCCCCCCGGTCATCTGCTCCAGTTCGGCTACCACCCGAAGCCGCATCCGCTCCTGCAACCAGCCTCTGGCAAGGTGTCCCGCCACGAACAGCAACACCGCTACCGCGGCTACGCCGATCGCAACGTAGCGGACCCACCCCTTCCATCGGCTTGGGACGCTCTCGGTCATCGCACCTGGATATCTGCCTGCAGGCGCAGCGAGCGCAGCCACTCGTCCTGCAGCTCGTTCATTCGCTGCTCGATCAACAGTTGTTCGATCTTGGGAGCCACCTGATCGAAGGGCGTATCCGGCCAGCCGGCGGCGCGCATTTGGGGAAGCAATTGCTGGCGGTAGTAGTCGTCCATGGCTCTTCGCTCAATGCGAATCTCCGGGCGAAATCGCAGGTCGAGGTAGCGCGATAGATTCACCTGCACGGCCGTCCTCTCCTCGACATCCGCCTCCGTCAAGCCATAGCTCGCCAGGGCCGAACGCCAGCCATCGTCGGTCTTCCACGCCGGAACCGTCTGTCGTAAATCGCGCACGCGGCTGGCAATATCCTCCGCCGTCGCCGGCACGAACGAACTGGCGCTCATCTGTTCGGCGATTAATTCCTGGTCGATCAACCGCTCCAGGGTCTGGATGCGGCTACCCTGTGTGGCGTCCGGCAGCGAGCTGCCCTTCATCAGGCGCTCGAACTCGACTGCTTCGTCCCATTCGCTCTGCAGGATGGCGTGACGGTTCACGGTGGCCACGATGCGGTCGATCACCTCCGCAACCGAGAGCAGGCTGCATCCGGCGACCATGGCCACACACAACGTGCATCGCGCAGCCGCGTACCATCGGGACTGGAGATGATCTCTCATCAGAATGTCTGCCCGATGCTGAAGAAAAAGTTCACCCGGTGCAGCAGCTCGTGGCGCTTCAGGTCGACAACGAAAAAGGTGGGTGGATTTATGTTGTAGCTCACGTCGAAGCGTACTGGCCCGATGGGAGTGCGGTAGCGGATCCCGCCGCCCACCGCTTGCGAGAGATAATTGAAGTTCCAAGATTGCGCCGGTGCGCTTCCTGGTGGAACGGGGATGGATGCAAGCTCGGCCCGCTCCCTCCAATGGATAAGACTGGGAAACAAGTCGGAGGTGGAGGCGAATACGTTTCCCATATCGTGAAAGATCACCGGGCTTAGATCCTTGCCGATGAAGGGTAAGTCCAGGGGCGGAAGACGGAGTTCCAGATTGTTTACGAAAAGGCCTTCTCCCCCAAGCTGGTACCCGGTTACAGGATCGCGCGGACCAGCCTCGTTGATGGCAAAGCCGCGCAGCGAATTGCCGCCGCCGGAAAAGAACCGCTCCGCCAGTGGGACAATGGCTGACGGCCCGCCCCAGGGCTGTTCGATGCCCAACTGCGTGGAATGTGCGATCACGAATTTTCTTTTGCCTCCGAAGGCGTGATATTCGGAGTGCTGCACCAGGAAGCGCACAAAGTTGGCTTGCGACCCCAGCACGTGCGAGGTCACGCCGGTGTCGAAGACGAAGTAATTGCCCTTGTGCGAGTTCACCGGATCGTCACGGGTGTCGCGGATATACGTAAAACTGGGCATGCCGATGCGCACAGGTTGAGACAATTGCGGGACGAGCGCCTCGCTGATCACCAGGTTCGAAACCCTCACGTCGCGGTAAGTTAGGCGGTACAGCAGCGTCGTAGCCTTGCTCAGGGATTGTTGCACCTGCATGGATCCTTCCGAGCGCTGGGAGGTGAAGGTGAAGACGTCGAGGGTATTGTCATAGAGGACGTTGAAGGTGAGCTTGAGTTTCTGGTTATCGAGCCAGTTCGCGACCGTGTACCCCAGCAGGGCACGCTGTTCCAGCCGTCCGACGTGGGACTGGAAGAAGATCGTGTCATTGCGTCCGCGGAGGTTGAGACGGCTGACGTCGAACGAGACGCGGGGACTGGCGCCGGTGCGTCCCTGTGGGTTGGCGGGCGTGCCCGGAGCGCCGCCGGTTTGCACTTCGAAACCCAGCCCGTAGTCGAAGGTGTAGCGGCGGGCTTCGCTCAGGTCAAGCAGGACATCCTTGTAGGTCTCCTCGCCGTCCGGATTCTGAACTGCCACATCGACCGAATTGAAGATGCCAAGATCGTAAAGCCGGCTCTGGGTCTTGAGCATGTCGGCCTGGCTGAGCGGGTCGCCCGGATGCGGCACGATTTGCCGGTCCACAACGGAGGGGCGAGTGTAGTACAGCCCGCTCACCAGCACCTGGTTCACATATACCCGCTCCCCTTCGTGGATGGTGTAGGTAACAGCCATGCGATTCGGTTCCCCGGGGACGGGTTGGGCGGCATAGGTCATGGTCACTTCGGGAAAACCGCGATTGAAATAGAAGTTCACGATCGCATCCTGATCCGCCACCATGTTGGCGTCTGAGAACGGCTGCCCGGGAACGTTGGAGAGCAGGTTCTGCAATGCCATCCCGGCGAAAGTCGTCGCGCCTTCGATGTTGAGGTCTTTGACCAGAGTTTGCGGGCCTTCGACAATGTGCACAATCACCTGCATATGGCCGTTCCGGCCGCGATAGTTATCCTGGACTTCGGCATAGGCATTCACCTGCAGGAAGCCGTTGTTGCGGTAAAGATCGCGGACCGCCTCCACATCGCGGGTAAGCAGGGACTGGCTGAACACGCCATGCTCCAGCAGCCAGCCGGCAGGCTGGATCTGCATGCGATCCAGGATCAAGTCGGTGGGGAAATACTTGTTGCCCTCCAAAGCCACGGCGACCAGCTTATGCCGCTCGCCTCGATCCACGTCGAAAACGATGTCGGTGCGATCCGCGCCGGACTGGTCCTTGCGAACTACACTGACCTGGGAGTCGAAATAGCCGCGCGTCTGCAGGTAGTCGCGCAGGTTGCGACGGCCCTCGTTGAGCAGATCATCGTCGACCGCACCCTCCTCGTAGATGGGGACGGAGCGCTTGATCACGGAGCCCGGCATGCGGGCGCCTTCCACATGGATGGCGACCACCGGTCCGCGCATAATGTTCAGGGTGTAATCCACGGTGTTGCTCTCCGGGCGATAGGTGCGGCTGACCAGGGAAACCTGCGCTTCCAGCCGCGCCTCCTTCTGGTAGTGTTTGCGCAGTCTCTGCAGGGCGCGCGTCGCGCTCTGCGCCGTTACTTCGTCTCCGCGGCGCAACTTGGTAATCTCACCGATCTGCTCGCTGGTGAATCCGGGATCTCCCGCCACCTTGATCTCGCCCACATGCGCCCGTGCACCCGCTTCGACCTTAAAGCCGACGTTTACCTGCTGGGTTTCCGGGTGCGGCGTGAGCACTGGTGTCACGGTGGCGCGATAGAAGCCGTTGTCTTCGAGGATTCTCTCGATGCCCGCGACGGCCTGCTTCAGCCGTTCATCGGTGAGCAGTTCGCCCAGGCGCAGCTTGCTGGCATTCACCAGTTGGCGGTCAGTGGGGCCGTGCTTGGGAGCGCCCGTCAGGCCGATCGGACCGACGAACTGCCTCTGCCTGGCGATGAAGACCAGTGAGAGCTCGTTCTGCGGCGCGGGCTCAGCCGCCACCTGAATATCCAGGAATCGCCCAGTGGCATAGAGGGCCTGGACGCTGCTGCGCAGCTTACGCTTGTCGAGGGGCTGGCCGACTTTCTGCGGGATCAGTGCCAACAGCCGGTGGGCGGCCCCGCTCGAGGTGACGCCGCGAAACTGAATGTCGTGCACAAGCCGGCCGGCGAGGGAGTTCAGCGATGCACTGTCCGCCGGCACGCCGGGCGCCGCTGAAGCCGCCCCGGGATCGGCACGGACCACCCCCGGCTGATCCTGGGGAGCATGGCCCGGCTGCGCCCACACCGCGACCCAGGCGACGGACACACACGCCACGCTGAGCGCCGCTCTGAGCGCTTCCCGCACCACACCAGACTTTGCCCTTTCGCCGGATAGGGTCCGGCTGCCGACCCGATGTCTTATAGGATGTGTGCTCCTGATGATCTCGTTGCACTTGCGAACGGCTGCGCTGGCCAGCACTTTCGGCCGCCGCCGAGCGGACTCTTATAATACTGGCTGGCAGGAGACCATGCCCATGACTCCGGAGGAACGCTACTCGCGTCAGGTGCTGTTCCGCGGCATCGGTGCGGACGGTCAGCGCCGGCTGGCCACTGCCCGGGTGGCCATGGTCGGCTGTGGCGCCACCGGCTCGGCCGTCGCGTCTTTGCTGGCGCGTGCCGGAGTGGGGAGCTTACGCATTATCGACCGCGACTACGTCGAGCCCAGCAATCTCCAGCGCCAGTCGCTGTTTGACGAGAACGATGCCGCCGAATCGGTGCCCAAAGCCATCGCGGCAGCGCGCAAGATCGCCGCCTTCAATTCAGCGATCGTGGTCGAACCGCAGGTCGCCGACCTCACGCCGGAGAATGTCGACAGCCTGCTGGCCGGCTTCGACCTCATCCTGGACGGCACCGATAACTTCGAGACTCGCTACCTGGTGAATGATTACGCCATCGCGCAGGGCCGGCCCTGGATCTACGCCGCCGCAGTGGGCAGCTATGGTGTGACCATGGACATCCTGCCGGGCGAAACCGCCTGTCTGGCGTGCGTCTTCCCTGCCCCGCCCCGTGGCGTAGTCGAGACCTGCGACACCTCCGGGATTCTCAACTCCGCCGTCAATCTGGGCGCCTCCATCGAGGCCACGGAAGCTTTGAAGCTGCTGGTGGGGGCGCGCGACCGACTGCGGCGCACCTTGCTCTCCTTCGACGTGTGGACCAACGAGCGCTCGGAGATCTCGACCGCTTGCTCCCGCCCCGATTGCCAAACCTGCGGAAAACGGGAGTTTATCCATCTGGAAGGCAAAGGACGGCCACATATCACCCTGTGCGGGCGCAATTCCGTGCAGATCCACGAACGGGAGCGGCCCATCGACTTCGCCGAGATGACGGAGCGCTTAAAGCCACATGGAGCGGTCCGCCACAACGATTTTGTGCTAAAGTTCTGGCGCGAAGATTACGAGATGACGCTGTTCCCCGACGGCCGCGCCATCATCAAGGGCACGGCCGATACGGCGATTGCCCGCAGTCTGTACGCGCGGTACGTAGGCTCCTAACCGGGACTGCTTCCAAATCCGTGCATCCCCGCGGCGCCCCGGCAAATCCAAGAACCTGCGTGAACAGAGGTGTTCAATGCGTCAAACGCTGGTAATCTGTGCTCTCCTGCTCTTGGCTGCCCTCGCAGTGGGCCAAACCAATAATGGCGGAGCGCCGGTGTTGGTAGCGCCGGCGGTCACCTATGCCGCACCCTATGGCGGCCTGCTCATCCAGGGCGGATACGCCACTACAGTTGGCTTGAGCAACCCGCCACTGCTGGTCACGCCGACCGCAAGCTTGTCCACCGTCTCGGCCAATCCGATCGGAGCCAGTAACGCAACCTCGAATTTGCAGGCTGGCGCCACTAACTCCACGCTCGACAGCGTCACCACCGCGCTTCCTGCAACTCAAACTGCCCTGGAGGTTAACCTGCCCGGTGCCATGCTGCCGATGGGGTACTTTCAGCCGGCGCCGCAGGCTGTCGAGGCTGAGAGTCCGGGAACCACCCTGGGAGCGGCGCAATTCGATGTCGTCAACGCACGCGGGCCCGGGGACCACCGCAGCCTCGCCGAAATGGCGCGCGTGATCCGCCAGCAGCCGAAACCTGCCAGCGTGCGCACGTTCACCAATGCGGATCTTCAGAATTTGAGGGATCGGGAAAAGTCAGCGCCCAAGCCGCAGTAAATCGACAGGCTTCCCTGGGGGTAGGGACGCCACCTGGTGCCCTACCCCAGCCCGAACTTTCTGCTCCTTCCGACCCGGTAGCCTGCCGTGGCTAACCGAGCACTGCCCTCTGACTTCGCGCGACCAATCTGATATCTTGGCCCCAGTGCCGTGCGACGCGGAGATAGCGTTGCATTCCTGCATATCGTGGAGTCGTCAGAATGGCGGATTCAACCACAACTGTGCCCAAGCCGGAGACACTGCCGCCGCCCTCGACCGCCTATCGTTGGACAGTGCTGATCTTCGTCAGCCTGGCGATGTTCGGCAACTATTACTTCTACGACGCGCTCAGCCCCTTGGCCGACGTCCTGCAGCGGCAGTTGCACTTCAGCGACGAGAACATCGGGCTGCTCAACTCCTTCTACAGCATCGCGCCCATCGCCACGGTACTGATCGGTGGCCTGATCATTGACCGCATCGGCACCCGCAAAGCCACCTTGCTGTTCGGCGTCATTTGCCTGATAGGCGCCATTCTGACCGCCTCCAGCCCGGCCTTCGGCGTGATGGCCGCCGGACGGCTTGTATTCGGCATGGGAGCGGAGTCGCTGATTATCTCCATCACCACCGCACTGGCGAAATGGTTCCGCGGCAAGGAACTCAGCTTCGCCTTCGGCGTGAATCTGATGATCGCCCGCTTCGGCACCTGGCTGGCGCAGAATTCGCCTTCCTGGGCGGGCTCGGCCTACAGCAATTGGCGAACTCCGTGGCTCATCGGCGTAGGCTTTACCACGCTCTGCGTAGTGGGGCCGCTGCTGTACTTCATTCTGGAGAAGCGCGCAGAACGGCATTTCCACCTCGGCCATGCGGGAGAGGTAGATAGAGTGGCAATCGCCGATATCTTCAAGTTCGGAGCGTCTTACTGGTACCTGGTCGGACTTTGCTTTGTCTTCTACTCCGCCATCTTTCCGTTTGAGACCTTCGCGGTTAAGTTCTTTATAGACGCCCACCACACCACACGCTCCTTGGGGGGATTTCTGCTCAGCATCCTGACAGCGTGCACCATCTTCGGAACGCCGCTGTTTGGACTGCTCACCGACCGGATCGGCAAGCGGGCCCTGCTGATGATCCTGGGAGCCCTGATGCTGACGCCTGCCTTCCTGCTCATGGCCTACAGCAAGGTCACCCTCTACACTCCTATGGCTATGATGGGGGTGGCCTTCGCCCTGGTACCGGCCGTGATCTGGCCCTCGGTCGCCTACATCGTGGACCAGAAGACGCTGGGGACGGCTCTCGGCCTGATGACCATGATCCAGAACATCGGGATGGCCAGCCTGAACTGGCTGGCCGGGCGTGCTAACGATCTCTCCCATGCCGGTCCGGAAAATCCTGCCGGCTACCGTTCTATGCTCCAATTGTTTACTGTCCTGGCGGTTCTCGGGGTCGCCTTTGCCATTTTGCTGCGACGCCGCGAGGTGGGTCCCCAGGGCCACGGGCTGGAAACCATCACCACCAGAGGCCCTGGATAAACCCGCACCCGTAATCCTGCAACGTCATCTTAAGAGTGGGCGCTTTGGCCCTGTTGGGGCGACCCCGGGCGGGTTGGGTTGCCTCCTGATTACTGAAGTTTGGGAACCGAAGCAATCCATACAACGAACAGATAGTTACGCGGCATCTAGGTAGATGCGGCCTGCAAAGGCGATTTGGCACAAGCGAAAAAATCAGCCGGCCCCGGGCTCGCAGAGGCAGACGCAATAGAGCGGGCCAAGCAGGGGGACGCCGAGTCGTTCGAGGTGCTGTATGCCTTGCACAAGCGGCGGGTCTACTCGCTTTGCTTGCGCATGACCGGAAATACGGCCGAGGCGGAAGACCTGACGCAAGAGGCGTTCCTGCAGCTCTACCGCAAGATCGCCACTTTCCGCGGTGAGTCTGCGTTTTCGACCTGGCTGCACCGGCTGGCGGTCAACGTTGTGCTGATGCACCTGCGCAAGAAAGGCTTGCCGGAAGTCTCATTGGAAGAGAGCTTGGAGCCGCAGCAGGAAGACGGGCCCAGAAAGGATTTCGGCACCCGCGACGATGTGCTGGCCGGTGCGCTCGACCGGCTCAATCTGCAGCGGGCAATCGAGGCACTGCCTCCCGGGTACCGCGTGATCTTTGTGCTGCATGATGTCGAGGGCTACGAGCACAATGAGATCGCAGAGTTGATGGGTTGCTCGATTGGCAATAGCAAATCGCAGTTGCACAAGGCCAGAATGAAGCTGAGAGACCTCCTCAGGGTAAATAGAGCCGAAAAGGCCGCCAGACACTGAGCGAGGGAGCACACGGGCGAGAGTGGTCGGGGAGAGGTTGTAGCAATGAATTGCGCTGAGTTTCAGAGAGTTCTGCCCAACATCATTGAGAGCGGCGGGAACGCCGAAGAAGAAGCCCATCTGCACTCCTGCTCCGAGTGTTCCAATCTAGTGCAGGACCTGCGTTATATCGCCGAGGCCGCCAAGTTGCTCCTGCCGATGCAGGATCCGAGCCCGCGCGTCTGGAGCGGCATTCGCGGCGCTCTGGAGCGGGAAGGATTGATTCGTCCCCAGCCGGGGATGGTCGGGTTTCGTCCGCCGGCAGGAATCCTGAATTTGCGGCGTTGGGCAACCGGCGGCGGTCTGCTGGCCTTCGCTGCAGTTCTGCTATGCGCCATCGGCGTGCTTTGGGTGCGAAATAACAGCACGCACCAAACCCCGCTCCCGATCTCTGCCAGCGTTTCGGCATCGCTCGCCGGCGGTGCTCCAGCTGCAATCCCTGCGGACGATGACGATGCCCAAATGCTGAGCATGGTGCAGCAAAGATCGCCGGCCATGCTGTCCACCTATCGTGAAAATCTGGATGCCGTCAACGCCTATATTCGCGATGCGCAGCACAGCGTAGAGCTCGACCCCACGGATATGGGAGCGCGAGGCCATTTGATCCGCGCCTATGATGCTAAAGCATTCTTGAACGACATGGCGATGTATCGCTCCGGTGAGTAAGAGTCTCCACGCCCCGGAGAGAAGAGGATTAAAGAGGATTATGGAGAGAATGAGCAGCGGCGCAAAGTGGTCCGTGGTTGCCGTTGGCGTGCTGACTGTCGCCGCCTTCGCCGCCGATAACCGTAAAGAGTTCCGCTACTCCGTGGCGCCGGGCGCAAGCGTGGTCGTCAGCAACGAGTCGGGACCTGTGGAGGTCAGGGGTTCGGTGGGGCACCAGGTAGTCATCATGGCGACCACTCATTCGGTGAAGGTCGAAATTGATTGCGCGCAGAACGGCAACCGCATCGAGGCCAGCACCCATTTTCTGCAACGCGCCGACGGAGCCGACGGGCAGGTGGAGTACCAGGTGCTAGTGCCGCCCGATGCCAGCGTGACGGTGCGGGCGCCCAGTGGTCCGATCACGGCTGAGAAACTGCGCGGTGACGTGAGTATGGAAGGCGATACCGCTTCAGTACTCGTGCGCGACGTCAAAAATGCGCACGTTCATGTGCGCACCATCAGCGGTCCGGTCACCCTGGCCAGCATTAACAGTGGCCATGTCGAGGTCGTTTCCTTGAGCGGCAACGTGCAGCTCGATGCCGTCAGCGGTCCCAAAGTCGCGGTCAACACGGCCAAAGGATCCATACGCTACAACGGCGATTTCGGCGAGGGCGGCGATTACATGCTCGTCAATCATTCCGGCGACATCGATGTCACCCTGCCCGCGTTCGCCTCCGTCGACCTTAGTGCGCGTTCCATCTCCGGCAAGGTGGAGAATGATTTCCCCTTGCACCAGAAACAGCATTCCAGTTTCCCTGTCACGGAGGGACGTTCCTTTGCCGGCACCTCGAACACCGGCGCCTCGTCCGTTCAACTCCGATCCTTCAGTGGTAAAATCCGCGTAAAGAAATTGACTCATTGAGCCATTGAGTCATTGAGCCATTGAACCAGTTTTCAATGAATCAATGGCTCAATGACCCAATCTCTCAAGCCCCGCGCCGTGTTCCTCCTCGGATTCATGGGCGCGGGCAAGACCAGCGTGGGTCAGGCCCTGGCCCGCCGGCTGCACTGGCGATTCGTGGATCTGGATCAGCGCATAGAAATGCAGGAAGGCTTGGCCATCGCCGAGATTTTTTCCCGCTCCGGCGAGGAGGCTTTTCGTCGCCTGGAAACCGCAGTTCTACGCACACTACTAGCGGAACTCGGGCAAGGGTCTCCGGCCGTGGTGGCGCTGGGAGGCGGAGCTCCACTGCGCGAGGAAAACGCCGCCTTGCTGGCTGCCTGCGGCGCTCCGCAGGTGTTTCTGGACGCTCCCTTCGAAGTGGTGCGCCAACGCTGTCGCGCGACCGTGGCGGCAAGGCCGCTGTTTCGGGAAGAAGAACCGGCGCGACTCCTTTATGAAGCGCGCCGGCCGCATTACCTCAAGGCGCAGCTTCGCGTGGACACGGCGGCGCGCTCGGTGGAGCAAGCCGCCGCCGAAATCGCACGCGCTCTCGCGCTGGAACCGACAGGGGGAGAATAAGTGAGATTCAATTGCAAGGCGTTCGTCGCGCTGCTGGTCGTAGCCCTAGGCAGCGTTCCTGCCCGATCTTACAAAGAAGCCGGCAATGCCCCGCCGGTGGATTCCGGCGCCTTCGGCATTTTGCACCAGGGGCGCCGCATCGGCACCGAGACTTTCACCATCCATCAGGGGCCGGATGTCAGCATAATCTCCGCCGAACTCAAGATCGAAGATGGTAATGACCGGGCCACCCAAAGCTCGGAGCTGCGGATCGCCTCTAATGGCGAGCTGCGTCACTATGAATGGAAGGAATTGAGTCCGGAGAAGGCCCAGGCGACCGTCGACTACAATAACCAGTTCCTGGTGGAACACGTCACCGTGGCTCCCGGCTCCAAACCGCAGGAGCGCGCGTTTATGCTGCCTGCGTCCACGGTCATTCTGGACGACTTCTTCACCCACCGCGAGATCCTCTTGTGGCGATACCTTGCCAGCTTCTGCGGCTCTGCTATCAAAGCCGAGGGTTGCAGCCTCCAGCCGGGCAAGTTTGGAGTTTTCGTCCCTCGCCAGCAGCTTTCCA
>Ga0335079_10004279_pt1 | contig 16399 bp, 14 predicted proteins | sample Lox_Sample_33_FD_206719 | JGI IMG/M metagenome (GOLD analysis project Ga0335079, IMG submission 206719) | Soil microbial communities from Loxahatchee National Wildlife Refuge, Florida, United States - Lox_Sample_3.3 | ecosystem: Environmental > Terrestrial > Soil > Wetlands | place: USA... | reverse complement strand
GCTTCGCTCCCGCCAACTCCGCCACCGCGCCCAGCGTTGTCTGCGCGGCATTCAACCCCAACCGAAAATCCGCATCCGAATACGTCGTGTACAAATCCGTCGGCTGGTGCCACTGCGGATCCCAGCCGCTGCCAATCTGCGTCCCACGCTCGTTCTCGCGCAAACTCAGCGACGGCACCACGTCCATAAACGAACTCGAGTCCGTGTTCGTCATGTGGCTTCCCACGCTCGCCGGATAATCCGTCGCATATCTCTCATTCGCCCGTTCGAACGCCCACGCCAGCGTCTGCGCGTCCGCCGCAAATTTCGAATTGGATTGAAACTCGATATTCACGTCCGCTTCCGGCCGCTGCTCTTTGCTCATCGTGCCGTCCGCGTGCGGCATGCCGTGGTCGAACATCATCATGTCGTGCGTAATCATCCCCAGCCATTTCGGCTCTGGATATTTTCCCGACCCCGCTGGATTCTCTTTTCCCTGCAAACTCTGCCGCTGCTCCACGTACGCGCGGCTCCCATTCAGCCCCGTCTCTTCGTTGTTCCACAGAACAAATCGGATCGACCGCTCGGTCTTCACATCCGGACTGCTCAATACCCGCGCCACTTCCATCACCAGCGCCGTCCCCGACCCATCGTCGTTCGCCGCTTCGCCCCAACCGATCCCGTCCATGTGCCCGCCGAGGATGTACATCTCTTCTGGATGTGTCGTCCCGATTTTCGTGCAATACACTTCTTCGCGCTCGCCCGGCGTAGACTCCTGCGAATCCAACTGCCGTATTTTTTCATCCGGCTGCTTGTTCGAGTCCGTATTCACTCCCGTTGGCATCTTGATTCCTCTCGCGTGCCCGCCTCCCACCGACGGTCGCTCTTCTCCCGCGTTGTTCGGTCGTCGCGCATTGGGATCGCGCGGTGGCGGCGGCTGGTAGTCATACTTGATTCGCTCCGTATTCGTACAGCCATAACTTTTCAATTGCGCCTCAATCCAATCCACCGCCGCGCGGTTCCGGTCCGTCCCCTGCCGCCGGTCCCCAAATTTCGTCAACCCTTTCACCGTCGCCTTGTACTTCTCCAGCTCCAGGCGCCCCACCAAACTCTTCACCGTCTCCGACGCCCCAAACGCATTCCCTGTCGCGGCCGCGCCATTCGTCGCATTCTGCGCGCTCTGCGAACTCTGCGGCCCGCCCACCGCGCTAACGTCCGCCTTCGGCGCACGCGCCCCAACGCTCACCGCAATCGCCAACGCTCCACTTACAACGACGAACAGTCTCCGTTGCATCCCGTTTCTCCTTCGCATGCGATCGCCTAGATCGCTCATCGCAGCGTCCACCCCACCCGCACACGACTCGGCCTGTGTGACGGCTTGCGACACCAACTCGTTGCAGTCTGTGCCATTTTCGTCAAACGCGCTGGGATGGCTTCCGCAACCTGCGGCGCTTTGAGGATAAGAACAAGCACTCCACTACGGTGCAACGCTCTTTTGCTTGGCCAACTCCGCGCGGAACTCTTGCTCTTTTTCGGCAACAAACTTCTTATACCCTTCCGGATCGATAAAGGGATTCGTGCTCGCATCCTTCATCCGGCCATACTTTTCTTCCATCCCAAAGTAACCGCCATGCGCACCGAGAAAGATGTCGCACGGCAGCGACTTCAAGACCGCGAACATGCGCTCATAGTCTTCTGCAATCTTCGGATACTCCTTATTCCCAATGAGCCTATATCCGGGATTCACGTTTGGGCTGCCCACAATCACCACGTCGTAAGTCTTCGCGGCTTCCTTTACTTTCATCGTCCACGTCGTGCATCCCTTCGTGTGCCCAGGGGTCAGGTGCGCCACCAGCACCGCATCTCCGAGCCACACTTCGTCTCCATCGTGCAACACGCGATCCACCTTAGCCGCTAGATACAGCGTCTGCGCATCATTTCCATACTGAAAATCACTTTTGCCGCCCGATTCCACTACCGGCACGTCCGCATCCATTACCATGTACTTTGCGCCAGTGAGTTGCTTGATTTTCGCGCTCCCCGCGTCGTGGTCCCAGTGCGCATGGCTGATGAGCAAAATCTTTGTATCTGCGAACTTGAATCCCAGCTTCTCAATGCTCGCCTGGATCAACGGCACATTCGCTTCAAGGTCGCTGTTGATCAGGATATTTCCCCGCGGCGTCACAATCAGATAGTTCGCCAGCCCCTTCGAACCTACGTAGTACAAATTCCCTGCAATCCGGAACGGCGGAAACGGCTCTGTCCATTCCGGGCTCTGCGCAAAGACACAGCCTGCAAAACCCAAAACAGCAGCCAGCGCGAGTCCGAACACTCCAATACTTTTTCGCATGCCTTTTATCGTACGCGATTTTGCCGAACGTCTACTGCGCAATCATCCCAATCGTCCGCAGCCATTTCTCCAGCAACTCCGGCCATTGGCCAATCGGCAAATTGGGCTTCCGCAGCCCAAATGCATGGCCACCCTGCGCGTACAAATGCATCTCCGCCGGCACTCCCGCTTTCCTCAACGCCCTGTAGTACACCAGCGTATTGTCCACGCTGTCCACCGGATCATTTTCCGCCTGCACCAAAAACGTGGGCGGCGTTTCGGGCGTGACGTGAATATCCGGATTCAACTCAAATGTTTTCTTGTCAATCCACAAGTGCCCCGGATAGAGCGCAACTCCAAAATCCGGCCGGCAACTCTGCCTGTCCGCCGCATCCGCCGGCGCATACAACCGCTTCTGCCAATGCGTGCTGAGGTCCGCCACCAGATGCCCGCCCGCCGAAAAGCCCAGTACGCCAATTTTGTGCGGATCGATGTGCCACTCCGCTGCGTGCAATCGGACCAGTCCCATCGTTCGCTGCGCATCTTCGAGCGCCGTCGGCGCCTTAGGCTTCATTTGGCATTTGCATTTTTCGTCCCAGTGCATCCCCGAATTCGGCACGCGATACTTCAACAACACGCAGGTAATCCCAGTCGCCGTCAGCCAGTCGCACACCTCTGTCCCTTCCAAATCGATCGCCAACATCTGATAGCCCCCACCGGGGAATACCAAAACCGCCACGCCTGTGTTCCTCCCGACTGGCGAATACACCGTCATTGTCGGCCGCGAAACATTCTCGATGCCAAATCCACCCGGCCCGTTTGCATCTGCTGGATACCACAGACTCTTCTCCGGCCCTTTGGGCGGATCGGCCTGCGCATCCGGGGGGGTTCCCGGCCAAATCGCCACCTCCGCGTGCCCCGCCGAGGGCTTCCACTCCCGCGCTACCTGCGGCCAAACACCACCGCACACGGTCATAGTGCCAACCGCCCAAGCCAGAGCCTTCCTCGACATCAGAGTCATCCGATCTTTCTCCAGCGCGCCCACCCTACGGCGATTTTCCCGATCCAAGAATGTAGCAGGGTGTCTTTGTCTTCGCCGTGGTCTGGCGCTTTTCGGAGCGGCGGCTTGCCAGGACAGCACCGACCACTGCAACCGCAAAACCGTTAGGGATGGAGCACGCCTCATCGTCCCCTTCATTGAGACGGCTCGTCGCCTATGGGACAGTATTTCTTACAGGTAAAAAGTGCCACCAACCATCTTGATCGTCATCTTCGTCTTTCTTCTCGGCATTATCGTCGGCAGCTTCCTGAATGTCTGCATCACGCGCATTCCGGAAGAGGTCTCCGTTGTTTCTCCCGGCTCGCGCTGCCCGCGCTGTCACGCATCCATCAAGCCTTACGACAACGTGCCCGTCTTTGCCTGGCTCTGGCTGCGCGGCAAGTGCCGCAACTGCGGCCTGCCCATCTCTCCCATGTACCCGCTCGTCGAGCTCGCTACCGGCCTGCTCTTCGTCGGCTGCTATCTTGAGTTCGGCGTTACGCAAACCCTAATCAAATGGCTTTTCTTCACCTGCTTGATCATCATTCTCACCATCACCGACCTTCGCGTCCGTCTCCTTCCCGACCTTGTCACTTGGCCCGGCTTCGCACTCGGCGTGCTTTTCGCCGCCATCGTTCCGCCCAGTGGAGACTCCAGCTTCCTCGTCGTCAGCCTCAGTCTGCGTTTCTTTCACACGCTCCCGCCCATTCGTGTCGTCGGCATTATGGACGCGCTCATCGGCGCCGCCTTCGGCAGCTTCCTGCTTTGGTTCCTCGCCATCGTCTACAAGTTCGTCCGCAAACGCGAAGGCATGGGCCTCGGTGACGTCAAAATGATGGCCATGGCCGGCGCTTTTCTCGGCCTGCGCAACACCTTCCTCACCATTTTGTTCGGCGCAGTCCTCGGCAGCATCGTCGGCATCGGCGTCGTTGTCGCCATGCACTCCAGCGCCGCCGTCAAGCACCTCGCCGAACGCGCCAGCCGCCGTGGCTTGGGCACCACGAACAACCTGCGCTGGGCCATCGCCAGCCAATACCAACTGCCTCTTGGCACGTTTCTCGGCATCGCCGCCCTCATCGTCATGTTCGCCTTTACCGGCTTCTACTATGCCGTGCCCAGTTTGCGCTGACGCTTTGTTTCTCTTGTAGGGTCATCCTTCTGCCTGCCCGCGTTAGGCGGTAGGATGACCGTCACGCTGATGGACGAATGGGCGGCCATTTTTTCTTTAGGAGGTAGGCGTTCAATTCGCAGCGGGGGGCACTACTTCAGTCGTGCCGCAGCGCGACATACTCATCACGGCTTTAGCCGCTGAGGTGCGGACTACAATTTCACCCGCGACTTCCCATCAATGGGCTTTAGCCCCTGACGGAAGCTTTTCGATCTTTCCGTGTTCGCAAACGCAACATCAACGCCACAACAATGACCTTCGCTCTCCAAGCCGAAAGCACCCAACGCGTCTGGGAAATCGCTGTCGGCGCCGCTATCGGCATTCTCGCTGTCATTGGACTTATCTTCTTCCTGCTGCGCAAATTCTTCCAAAGCACGCGCGACGAGCAGCACGAAGTCATCGCGTCCACCACGCCCCGCGTCGAAGACGCTTCCGCCTTCATGCAAGCCTCTATGCAGGGCGTCATCCGCCAGCTCCGCGAACAGGAAAAAGAACTCGAGCGCCTCCACCAACTCGAGCGCGAGCGCGCGGACCAGACCGAACGCCTCAGTGAAGAAGTTACGCGCAACATGCCTGCCGGCCTGCTCATCGTCAACGCCACCGGCATCATCTCCAGTGTGAATCCCGCCGCCGAACAAGTCCTCGGCGCGCGCGGCCTCGCCTTTCGTCGTTACAGCGAAGTCCTCGGTGAAAAATCCGAACTCACCCGCTTCATCGGCGAGTGCCTCGCCAACGGCAGCATCTTCCGCCGCGAACAGGTCAAGCACGATCCGCCCAACGGCGAAACGCATCTTCTCGGCGTCACCATCTCCCCGATTCGCCGCGGCGATGAAAAAATCAGTGGTGCCATTTGCCTCATCACCGATCTCACCGAACTTGCCGCACTCCAGCAACAAATCCAGCTAAAAGAAAGCCTCGCCGCCGTCGGTGAACTTTCCGCCGGCATCGCGCACGAATTCAAAAATGCCCTCGCGACCATCTCCGGCTACGCCCAAATGATCTCTGCCGAAGGCATACCCGGCAGCGAAATCGCCGAATCCGCCGACCGCATCCTCGAACAAACCCGCAACATCACCCACGTCGTCACCGAATTTCTCAAGTACGCGCGCCCACTCGAAATCTCGACCGAGCCCGTCGCGCTCGAGCCGCTCGTCGAACGCGTCGTCGCGGAAATTGCCGAGGCTATCCCGCAAGTCCGGATCCGCTATGAAGGCCCGCTCGCCAATGTTCCCGGCGATGAAGGTCTTCTGCGCCAGGCCTTTCTTAATCTCGCGCGCAACGCCGCCGAAGCATCCGTCGGTGCGGGCACTGGCGGAAAAGTTTTGATTCGCGGCGAATTTGTGAAGCACGAAGACCTCGGCACGCAGCGCATCACCATCTTCGACAACGGCCCCGGCATCTCCCCTGCCAACCAAGCCAAACTCTTCCGTCCCTTTTTCACCACCAAAGCCAAAGGCACCGGCCTCGGCCTTGCCGTCGTGCAAAAAATCATCGTCCAGCACGGCGGCCGCGTCGAAGCCCGCAACCGCCCCGAGGGCGGGGCCGCCTTTATCGTTACGCTACCCGCGTGCCGCCCTGCCCCAGAAAGCGTAGAATTAAAGAAAGAGAGCATTTCGTAGCTCCTGGGAGCGTCGGTCTTTGTATCGCCCTCCGGGAACGCCAGTTACCTAGCGGCGCTGTCGGCTCCTGAGGCTTGTTGAGCGTTGCTCTTTAGGAGGTGGGGGCTTCAGCCCCCACGTTGGAGCCGAAAGAATTGAGGGCTTTAGCCCCTGAAGAAAGCTTCTAAACTCTGGGCCTCTTCATGCCAGAGCCTAGGTTTAGCCGGGTGTAAGACCAATGGGCACCCCAGCGCCCCAAGAGAGGTGGCGTAACATGCGAATAACCAAATGGCTCGCAACCCTGACCGTTGTCTTAGGCGCGTTCTGCCTCGTCGCAGCGCCCGCTTTTGCAAGGCAAGATCAGCCCCAACAGCAAACCGGCGATTCCGTCGCCGATGCAGCCCGCAAAGCGCGGGAACAGCAAAAAGCGCAGCCCAAACCGAAAAAGGTCTTTACCGATGACGACGTGAAGCCCGCATCACGCGCGGAGCAGCCTGCGCAACCCGCCGCGTCCGGCCAGACGCAAGCCCCCGAGCAAATTCAAAGCGGCACTGGAGATCAAGCAGCTGCGGGCGGCGAGAAGGGCGAAGCAAAAGATGCGGCGACGATGTGGAAACACAAATTCGCTGATCAGCGCGCCAAAATTGCCGCCGCCGAAAAAGAACTCGACGTCCTGCAGCGCGAAGAACAAAAAGCCGAGGTTCAGTATTACCCTGACCCGCAAAAAGCGCTCCAGGAGCAGTACACTCGCCAGGAAATCAACGAGAAGCTCGCCAAAATCGACGCCAAAAAAGAGGAAATTGCCAAGCTCAAGCAGCAACTTGACGACATGGAAGACGAGCTCCGCAAGTCCGGCGGCGACCCCGGCTGGGCCCGCGAACAGTAAGACGTGATCCGTGTTCCGTGTCTCCCGACGGGGCGGAGCGTACCTCCGTGTAGCGTCAGCTGCCTTACTGGTACGCCGATAATCCTTTTCCGTAGCGCCGGCGTCCCCGCCGGCGTTTTCTTCAATGCTTCGCTTCGCTGCTCACTACTCACTACTTCCCTTCTCTACACAAGGCGTTGCGCTGGTCCTGAATGGCGCCGCTTTCCGTGCTACAAACGAAGAAGATGGAACCGCTGCTCCTCGTCGAAGACAAAAACGAACTGCGCGCCATGCTCAAGAAGGCGTTGGAGCGCGCAGGGTATGCTGTCGACGAAGCGCCTGACGGCACGACCGCCATACAAAAAGTCCGCCAGCGCCGCTACCTCATGGTCGTTACCGACCTCAAAATGCCCGGAGCGTCCGGCCTCGACGTATTGCGCGAATCCAAAGCCGCCGACGCGACCATTCCCGTGCTGCTGCTTACCGCGTACGGCTCGGTGGAAGAAGCGGTTTCCGCCATGAAGGATGGTGCCTTCGATTTCTTGCAAAAGCCTGTCGACCTCGACCATCTCAAACTGCTCGTAAAGCGCGCCACGCAACAGCAGGAGATGCAGCGCGAAAATCTGTTGCTGCGCGAGGAATACACCGCGCGCTACGGTTTTCCGCGCATCGTCGGCGAGCACGCTTCCATTCGCGAGATCAGCCAGCAGATTCAAAAAGTCGCCGCCACGGATTCCACGGTCCTCCTGCTGGGCGAAAGCGGCACCGGCAAAGAATTGTTTGCGCGGGCAGTGCACCATTTGTCGCCACGGCGCGAACAGCCGTTCGTCGCGCTGAATTGCGCCGCCATCCCCGAAGGACTCGTCGAAAACGAACTCTTCGGCCACGAACGCGGCGCGTTTACTGGAGCAGGTGCAAAAAAAGTCGGCAAGCTGGATTTGGCGCATCGCGGCACCCTCTTCCTCGATGAAATCGGCGAGCTGCCTCTCGCGATTCAAGCGAAGCTATTGCGCGTACTGGAAGAAAAGAAATTCGATCGCGTTGGCGGCACGCAACTTGTTGAAGTGGATGTACGCATCGTTGTCGCTACCAACCGGAATTTGCAAAAACTCGTGGAAGAAAAATCGTTTCGCGAAGACTTGTATTTCCGCATTTCGGCGGTGCCGCTTACGATTCCGGCGCTGCGCGATCGCGGCAATGACGTGCTGCTCCTCGCCGAATATTTTCTGGAGAAATTTTCTCGCGAATTCAAGAAGCCTGGACTCGAACTTTCCGCCGACGCCAAAGAGCGTCTGCTCACCTATCGCTGGCCCGGGAACGTCCGCGAATTGCAGAACACCATGGAGCGCGCCGTGATTCTTTCCGACGGGCTCACCATCCGTCCCGACGGCCTGCAACTACCCACCGCCAAGCCCGACAATGGCGCTCTGCCAGCCGGCATGCTGCCCGACAAATTCAATTGGGAAGGCAGCCTCGAAGACGTCACGGGTCGCGCCGTCGGCCACATCGAAAAAATCCTCCTGGAAACCACGCTGCGCGATTGCCGCTGGAATAAGACCAAAGCAGCGGAACGCCTCGGCGTCTCCCCCAAGACTCTGCTAGCTAAGCTCCGCACCGCCGGCCTCGAAGAATAACCTCTTTGTCCCAAAGGCCAGTAAACGCAACGCCACGTCTAGGCCACCGCGACTACCCGCGTCTCTCGCACCATTGCTACTCTGACTTCATGGAAACGCAAACGTTGGATTTCTCGCATGTCGATTCTTTGCAAAAAGCCGAGGAACTTTTCCGTGCCGGAAAACTCGAACGCCTTTATGTTTTTCCTCTGGAATTCGGCGGCCAGGAAATTCCGCAGAACATTCTCTATGTGCCGCACGGCATCGCGGCTCTCAAGGCGCGGCTCGACGGCACTATCGCGAAAATGGTCAGCGACGGCAACATCAACAGCTACCGGGCCGAACCCGAATACCAGGGCGACAGCTTCATCCCCAGCAAAATCAAAATCTTTGCCGCGCACAACGAAAAACCCGGCGCTTTCAACCCCACCATCAATATCTGGTGAGCTCATTCCCGAGCTGTGGTTCGTGTTCTGTCACCCGCGTTCCGTAATGAATAAGAGTTGAGTAACTGGCTTCACCCAGGAGTACCCGGCAAAGAAAAAGATAGTGTGACGTGTGAGGCCGGGAAAACATCAAGTTAAAGAAGGCAAATAGATGGAAGCGCTAAACCTGGCATGGCGAGAACTTGAGGTGTGGCATGGCACGAATTGCGGGAGTGGAACCGGCGAAGACGTCGTTCCTGATGCAGTACGTGTTTGGCAAGGTGCGAAAAGTAGTGGGGCGGGATCTAACGCCGATGAAGATTACGGCGCGGGTGCCGCGGGTATTCTGGGCTTACAACCTGGTGGAATACCTGTTAGGGCAGAAGGCGGCCGTGTCGCAGCGGTGGCGGGAGATTTTGCTGTTGCGAACGGCGGTACGCGTGGGATGCCCGTTTTGAATCGACGCCAATTCTGCCGGCGGCAGAATGTACGGTTTGACCGATGAGGAAGTAGCCGTGATCCGGCAAGGCGGGAGCGAGGGCTTCGGATCCGAAGAAGCAGCGCTGCTGCAGATGGCCGATGCGCTGGCGGCGACACCGGCAAATGTGAGCGACGAGCTATTCGCCGAGCTGCGGCGGCACTTTTCTGAAGAGCAGTTGATCGAGCTGGCAGCCAGCGCCGCGCAGGAAAATTTTCGCGCGCGCTGGAACCGCCTGTTTGCCGTCGAAAGCGACGGCCTCTACCGCAAAGGCATGAAATTCAAGCAGCATGGAGTTCAAGTGACGTAGGCGCTGAGAACTTCATGCCGATCGGAATCGAAAAAAGACAATCGCGGCTATAAAATCGTTTTAATGGATGCGCTTTGGTTCGTGAGGCGATAGAATTTCGCGCCGAATGGAGGTAAATCGTATGCCGCTTCGCCGTTTTCTTCCAGCAATAATCGCTGGTCTCGCCGCGACCGTAACTTTTGCGAACGTTTCGCAGGCGCAAACAAAGCTCTCGCCAAAATGGGAAGAGTTAACCGCCGCGGATTTCCATCGCGGCATCGAGCAGTCCAAAGGCACGTGCGTTCTGCCGTTCGGCATCCTCGAAAAACACGGGCCGCATCTTCCACTCGGAACGGACCTGCTCAACGTGCGCTACGCCTCGCTGCAAGCCGTCGCGCAGGAATACGCCGTGGTTTTTCCAGAGTACTACTTCGGCCAGATTTTCGAGGCCAAGCATGAACCCGGGACGATTGCTTACAGCCTCGATTTGCAGCTCAAGCTGTTGCAGGAAACTACCGATGAGATGGCGCGCAATGGCTGCAAGAAAATCCTGATCGTCAATGGACACGGCGGCAACGAGCACCTTTTGCCGCTCTTTGCACAATCGCAGATGGACTTGCCGCACGACTACGTGGTTTACGTTCTGGACGGCGAGCGCAGCAACCCGGGCGGCCCGGCCAAGAAATCGACAGGCATCGACTATCACGCCGGGGAGAACGAAACTTCGAACACGATGGTTTCGCATCCCGATTTAGTGCACCTCGATCGCGCCAAGGAAGAATCGGGCGCCGACCAGAAACGCATAAATCTTCCCGAAGACGTGTACACGGGAATCTGGTGGTACGCGCGTTTTCCGGACCACTATTCCGGCGATGGTTCGGTGGCTACCAAAGAACTCGGTGAATGGAATATGAAGAATTGGGTGGAAGCCATCGTGGAAGCGCTGCGCGCGGCAAAAGCCGATAACGAAAGCTTGCGGTTGCAGAACGACTTTTACGAAAAGAGCAAGCATCCGCTCGACACCCGGCAGTAGCGCCGGTGGCGCTCCGGCCCATCGACAGCGCTCGAGCCGTCGCTAAAGACTCGAGACGAAGACGAAGCACGTCAGCGGGCCAACTGGTCAAGAATTTTTCGTGCTTGGACGAATTCCGGAAAGCGCTTCTCTTCCGCGCGAAACTCCGGAGAGTGGGATAACAGCGTACAGCCCGAACGCCGCGTCGGGTGCTTTACATGCAGCATCTCGTGGTACAGAACATATTCGACGGCTACGCTGGGTACACGCGGATGATCCATCCGGCGATTCAGCAAAATCTGATTAGGGCCGGGATCGTAGCAACCGAATTGGCGCCGCCATTTTCGCGTGCTCCAGCCGATGTGCGGCCGGCTCAGGCTGCCGGCAAAATAGCGGACGTTCAGGTCATCAAACATTTTTCGCAGATCAAAATGCTGGCCTTGCGCACCGGTCGAAGCGAGTCGCACGCGTCGTCGGCGCATGCGGCTGATGCGGCTCCGCGTGCGGTTCGAACGCGCGTAGGCCAGATAAGGCTCAACCAATTCGGGTGGCACCTTTCGGCGGTACACGCGCGCCAGTAACAGCGCGGCTGCCCCTTCGAACACGAGCATGGAGGCGCGCCGCAGCAAGTCCGAAAAACGGACGTAGACAGCGTCTTCGCGGCGGCGAATCGTCAACACCAGACTGGCGTAAGGATAAAATTCGACGCGAAATCGAGGCGGCCGACCATCACAACCGAGACGCGTGAAGACGCGCTGGAACAGCGCGGCGCCACCCGCGACAAGATTCTTACGAGTGCGCATGCGGTTCGAATGCCGGGTCACTGTTTTCGCCGTACTGGCGGAGGCGCGACGTTTTTCTTTGCTTCGTCGGCTTCTTTCGCGGCATCCTGAGTGCCTTCGATGGCGTCGGCCAAGTTGTCTTTGTACATCTCCGCATCGGGTCCGGTGACTGGAATCTTCTGCAGCAGCGCCAGAAAGTCCTTGGTACGCGCGGCCATTAAATCAACACCCTTGCGGACGTTTTGCTGTTTTTCGATGCCCAGCTGAATCAAGTCTGCGGCATCGTCCACGCAACCGACATAGGCATTCAGCAGCCCGTTGATCATTTCCGCGTGGTTGTTTTGCGAGGGATGCTCCATTTCGTATTGAATTTTCTTGATGCGGTCTTCGGCAAACGTCAGAAAAAGCGTGATGCGCTCATTTGGCGTTTCCGCGTCGCGAATTTTGTCGGCTTCCAGCGCCGAAAGGTAGTCCTTCTGAGGCGTCTGAACCGCATGAGCGGGTCCGGCGACAGCGAGCGCGGCGAAGCTTGCAGCAGCAACAATAAAATGAAGCCTCATGGCTGTACTCCTAATTCGAAAAGCGAGGTAGCCGGCGATGCACCTTCGGCTGGTTTAGCCGGGTGGTGCGTCGGAAACAAAATTCGCAGGAGTTGGTCATCCAGCTTTAATAGATCCTGGCGCACGAGTTGCAGCGGCGGCTTGAAAGGATCGGGAGCCTCAAGCAGGTATTGATCCAACTCGCGCAGGCCTTTTTGCACATGCATTTCGAGTTGTTTGTAGCCGCCGGAATGATGCTCGCCGTCGGGAATTTCTTTTTTCAATGCAGTCGAAGCCGCTGCGACGTTGTCGCGATATTTTTCCATTAGCAGGTCCACAGTACTGAAGTCGCCCGCTTTTTCGGCGCGGGCGGCTTCGTCAAACTCGGCATCGCCGAGATGCTGCAGCATCTTAGCTTTGCGGACGCCGTTGCTCTCCGCGTCGAAGCGGGCCTGCAGTTCGCTCAATTTATCGGCCCGCAGAACGCATGCACAAAGTGTGGCCGCGAGAAGTGCAGTGGTTACGCGACGGAGAACGCGGGCCCCCATGACCATTACCTTTTCTGGTCGAGCATCCGTTGCAGAACTTTGCTGCGCTGCTGAGCCTGCCAGACCTGGTCCGGATTCTTGCCCTGGTCGAGTTCCAGAAATTTTTGATAGGCCTCGAGTGCGGGCTTCACTTGCTTCAGACTATCGTAGCAGAGCGCGCGAATAAACCATTCGCCGGGACCGAGGGTCTCGGCTTTGGCAATGACGTCGATTGTCGCAAGGGCGGCTGGGTAGTTCTTGCCGAGGTAGTAGGTCGACAGGAGGTCTTTCCAGTCGGTCAGATTGTTGCGGTCCAGTTGCAGCGCGGCCTTGATTTCTTTCTCCGCGTTCGGATAGTCGTGCTTCTGCATGTACACGCGGCCCAGACCTTCGTGCAATTGCGCGTCCTTGGGAGTCAGTTCGAGGGCTTTGCGAATGGTGATGATCGAGTCGTCCCATTTCTTTTGCGCGATTTGAATGTCCGCACGAGAACGCAAAGAATCCATGGTTGGCGGCTTTCCGGCGTCCGCCTTGTCCGACTCCGCCAGGGCTTCGTCGTATTTCTTCTGGTCCAAGAGCAGGTGGATAAGTCGCGAACGCGCCGCGGCATCACCACTATTTACCGCGAGATAGTCGCGAAAGGCATCCGCCGCTTCGGGTTTCTTTTCTTCATCCAGCGACTTGGCCAGGCCTAGCAACGCCTGCGGTGATTGAGGCTGGAGTCCGAGCGCGGCGCGAAACTTGGCTTCTGCATCGGCGTAGCGATGCAAGCCTAGATACAAGTTGCCGAGGTGGGCGACGGTCTCTGCATCCCGCGGGTCGAGGCGCAACGCGGCCTCGTATGATTCGGCCGCCGTGGGAATGTCGCCAGCTCGCTCCTGAGCCAGGCCCAGCAAGAAGCGGGGCCGGCTTTGCGAAGGCAGCAGATCCACGGCGCGTTTCAGCGGCGTGACCGCTTCGGCAGGGCTTTTCTCGGTAAGGAGAATTCCCAAATTCAGAAAGGCTTCGGACATTTTCGGATCCAGGGCCGTTGCTTGTTCGTACTCCGTGCGGGCCTCGTCTGGACGCTTCAAAGCCGTGTAGGCATAGCCGAGCTGGAAGTGGGCCCACGCGATGTCCGGTTTTTCGGCGATCACTTTTTGTAGTGCGGCGACGGCCGCGTCAAATTGGTTGTTGTCGAGATCGTGTTGCGCTTCGTCCAGGAGGCCGTTCAGCGGATTCTTGACCTTTTCGGTATGCGTGCTCTGCGCATGGCCAGGCCAGGCCCACGTAACCAAAAGCAAGAGGAGCCGAATCAGCTTGGCCAGACCACAGCGCAAACCGGAATGACTCGCCGTGGCGGCCCGTAACTTAATGCGCTTCATGGTTCGGTGCTGGAGTTTCCCGCCTCGTTGGCGATTGTATCTGAGGGTCCTGCAGACTTCGATGCGCCATTACCCGCGCGCTTTGCCTGCGCATCCAACAGGCGGTTCGCCATGTCCGCGCTGCGCGTGTGCCCATTGCCGTTCAAGACGCGAATGAGGAAGCGCCCCGTGTGGGACTGCGGGTTGCGCGCCACTTGCTCGGGTGTTCCGGTGGCGACAATCTTGCCGCCCTGATCGCCACCCTCGGGCCCCAGGTCGATCAGCCAATCCGCGGACTTGATCACGTCGAGGTTGTGTTCGATCACCAGGAGCGAAGCGCCCGATTCGAGCAGTTTGCGAAACGCCGCAAGCAGTTTGGCGATGTCGTCGTAATGGAGACCGGTGGTCGGCTCGTCCAAGATATAGAGGACCCCGGTGTTTTCCGTGCGAGTGAGATGCGCTGCTAATTTCAGGCGCTGCGCTTCGCCGCCGGAAAGCGTGGTTGCGGATTGCCCGAGCCGTAGGTAGCCCAGGCCAATTTCATTGAGCACGCGCAACTTCGACACGACTTTGGGCACTCCAGTGAAGAAGGCCAGCGCTTCGCGCGCGGTAAGCTGCAACACATCGTGAATGTTCTTTCCGTGATAACGCACTTCCAGCACGCTGCTCTTAAAACGCGTGCCCCGGCACTCCTCGCAAATCAACTCGACGTCCGCAAGAAACTGCATCTCGACGGTAACGGTGCCGTCACCCTGGCACGTCTCGCAGCGGCCGCCGGGCACGTTGAACGAGAAATGGCCGGCGTTGAAACCTCGCCGCTTCGCATCCGGCGTCGCGGCAAACACCTCGCGAATCGCATCAAACGCTTTCAAATAAGTAGCGGGGTTCGAACGGGGAGTGCGCCCGATCGGCGACTGATCCACGATCACGACTTCGGTGATCTGATTGTCGCCTTCCAGGCGGTCGCAGAACTCTTTCACGCTTCCGCCGGTGCGTTTGGCGACCAGAGCGCGATACAAGACGTCGTGTACCAGGGTGGATTTTCCCGAACCGCTGACGCCGGTGACTACGGTCAGCGTCTTGAGCGGGATCATGAGGTCGATGTTCTGCAAGTTGTGGAGTGCGGCGCCGTACAGGCGAAGAAATTTTCCAGCCGGCTTGTGGCGGTTGTTGGGAACTGGGATGGACAACTCGCCACTCAGGTAGCGACCAGTCAACGAGTGGTTGTCCTTCAAAATCTGCTCGTACGTGCCCGAAAATAGAAGTTTGCCGCCCAGTTCGCCGGCGCCGGGTCCCAAATCGAGAATGCGGTCGGCGGCAACGATGGTATCGGGATCATGCTCGACCACGAGCACGGTGTTTCCCAAATCCCGCAACGATTTCAATATATCAATCAGGCGTTGTGTGTCGCGTGGGTGCAGGCCAATCGAAGGCTCGTCCAAAACGTAGAGCGCGCCAACCAGATGCGAGCCGAGGGAAGTTGCTAGCTGGATGCGTTGCGATTCACCGCCGGATAGGGTTGAAGTCAGGCGGTCGAGGGTCAAATAATCGAGACCTACTTCATCAAGAAACTGTAGCCGCGTGCGAATCTCCTCGAGAATTTTCTCCGCGACTTTCGACTGCGATTCCGACAAAGCCAGGGTCGTAAAAAATGTCCGCGCTTCTTTCACCGTCAACTTACAAACTTGCGTGATCGACCGGCCCGCAACACGCACAGCGCGCGCTTCCGGCCGCAACCGCGTACCGCCGCAATCGGGACACGTGGCGTAGCCGCGATACCGGCTCAAGAAAACGCGCACATGCAGCTTGTACTTCTTGCGTTCGAGCCACGTGAAAAAGCCCTTCACGCCTTCAAAATCGTTTTCTGGATCGCCTTCGAGCACCAACCGCCGCTGCTCCGCCGTCAACTGCCGCCACGGCACATTCAGAGGAATCCCGCGGCCGCGCGCCCATTTCTTTACATCCTGCAGCAGCGTGCGGTAGCGCGGCTTGGTCCAGGGCTCGATCGCGCCTTCGTCGAGCGTTTTGCTCGAATCCGGCACCACCAAATTCAAATCGAAATCAATGGTATTGCCAAATCCCTGGCACCGCGGGCAGGCGCCGTAAGGATTGTTGAAGGAAAACAGCCGCGGCTCCGGCTCCTGGTAGACGGTTCCGTCGTTCTTGCATTCGAACCGCTCGTTGAAGGTCATCCGCTGCGCAGGATTCCCCGCCGCATCCGCCACAAATTCCAGAATGGCTTCGCCGTGCCCTTCGCGGTAGCAAATCTCGATCGAGTCCGTGAGACGGGAGCGCGATTCAGGATTGACCGCCAAGCGATCCACGAGCACATAAACCGGCTTCGCGAAATCCACATCCAGCAGCGTTTCCGGCGAAGAAAACTCGTGCACTCGCCCGTCTTGATACAGGCGAT
>Ga0335079_10004278_pt1 | contig 16401 bp, 20 predicted proteins | sample Lox_Sample_33_FD_206719 | JGI IMG/M metagenome (GOLD analysis project Ga0335079, IMG submission 206719) | Soil microbial communities from Loxahatchee National Wildlife Refuge, Florida, United States - Lox_Sample_3.3 | ecosystem: Environmental > Terrestrial > Soil > Wetlands | place: USA... | reverse complement strand
AGTTCTGCGCCAATCTGATGACGGAAGATGGTCTCGCCATCGACGACCGCAATGTGCGCTCGAGACTTGCAAACTGGGCGGTGAAGTCGAGCGGGCTGAAATATGCGAGCCATCGCGCGATCTCGGCGCTGTCGCGCGGCGAGCGTCCGGGCCCTGAGAATTCGATCGGAAAGCTCGTTGCCGGCGCGATGCTGCAGGACATCGCAAGCTATGCCATGGATCTCGAAGGCGCAGCCGGCGTGCTGACCGGCGCCGACGAGAAGCTGGCGCACGGCCAGTTCCAGCAGATGCTGCTGTCGTCGCCCTCGATGCGCATTGCCGGCGGCACGGACGAGATCCTGCGCAACATCATTGCCGAGCGCGTGCTGGGGCTGCCCGGCGATATCCGCGTCGACAAGGACGTGCCTTTCAACAAGATTCCCACGAGGGGGCGCTGACGGCGTTACGCAACGCGGCTTTTCGCAGGGTGGGCAAAGCGAAGCGTGCCCACCATATCTTGCGGAGAAGGGGACGGTGGGCGCGGCGCTGGCGCGCCTTTGTCCCCTCCGACACTACGAATTGAATCGAACGGGCGAGCTGATCCATGGATGTTGCAGCGAATCGGACTCTGGGTCGCATTGATGTATTGGAGCAGCTGCTGAACGAGCGCTATTCGGTGCGCGCCTTCAAGCCGGACTCGGTACCGCGCGACGTGATCGAGCATGTGCTGAAGGTCGCGCAGCGCACGGCATCCTGGTGCAACAGCCAGCCATGGCAGGTGATCATTGCAAGCGGCCAGGCGAAAGAGCGCTTCCGCAAGGCGATCTACGCGGAAGCAGCCTCCGCTGCCGCTCACGACAGCGATTTTCCGTTCCCGCGCGAATATCTTGGCGTCTATCTCGAGCGCCGCCGCGAAAGCGGCTTTCAGCTCTACAACACGCTAGGCATTCCCAGGGGCGACAAGGCCGCCTACGCCAGGCAGGCGCTGGAAAACTACAATTTCTTCGGCGCGCCGCATGTCGCGATCATTCACACCGATGAACCGCTCGGCGTTTACGGGGCGATCGACTGTGGCGCCTATGTCGGCAATTTCATGCTGGCCGCACAGGCGCTGGGGCTCGGCACGATTCCGCAGGCCGCGCTCGCGCGTCATTCCGGACTGATTCGCCGGCACTTCAACCTTGCGGACGATCGCCGCGTCGTTTGCGGCATATCTTTTGGCTATGCCGACCACGAGCACAAGGTGAACAGCTATCGCACCTCGCGTGCGAAGATCGCGGACACTGTCACTTTCATCGACGATTAGCGCGTGAAGCGGAAAAGCCCGCTCCGCCCGTGATGCGGGGTGCGCTCAGCGGGTTTTCCGAAAGGATCATGCAGACGACGAAGCTGCGCGGTGATTCGGCCGCGCGGCGCCTGTTCCGCGCGGTTTCCGCCTTGCGTCAGGATCCGCCGTTGCTGCTTTTGCGGGATTTTTCCCGCGTTTCGTAGGCTTCCAGCAACGCTATTGACAAAATTCGTTCCAACATCTTGAGTTGCAAGGCCTTGGCATCAACGATGCATGATTGCAGCCGCGCGATGATTCCGTCGAGCGAGGTATTGTTCACCGTTTCAAATCCGCAATGTCAGCCGTGGACCGCATCGAGATGCCTCCAAAGCTTGCAGCACTGAAGACCGACGCGCCGACGGCCTGCGGCCTCAGACTGATGCGCAGCTTTCTCAAGCTGCGCGAGCGGCAGCACCGCGACGAACTCATCGCGCTGGCCGAACGGCTGGTTGAGGAAGAGCGAAAATCGTCCGTTGAGCCCGCCCCTGCCGATTGACGGCGATAGCTCCGCCGCTTCCGGCTTCGCCTGGCCCCAAGCATTTTGAAATATCTCCCACCCGCGATCAAAGTAGCGCTATACAACTTTGAGTCAATAAAAAAGAAGATGCCATGCGCAAGTTGAATCTTCGCGGCAGCGGGCTGCATCTGGAGTAAGCGGCTGCATCCGGAATAGAACGCGCGGCATGCTGTTTTGCTCATCTATCGCGCAGGACGCTGCTGTGGCGGTTCAACCCAAAGCCATCGCGCCTAGAATTTCGGCGGCCGTTTTTCGCCGAAGGCCCGGATGCCTTCCTTGATCTCGGCCGAGCGCATGCTCTCGATCGCACGGATGTCGGCCGCCGCCTCGTCCAGTTTTCCGCGGGCGAATTCGTTGATGGTGCGCTTCATGCCGCGCATGGCAATCGGCGCGTTGGCGGCAAGGATCGCCGCAAGCCGGTCGACCTCCTCGTCGAGCGCTTCAAGCGGCACCATCGCCGTAAGATAGCCGATGCGCAGCATCTCCGGCGCGTCGATCTTCTGCGCGGTCAGGAAAAGCTTCTTGGCGTTGTCGGTCCCAAGCCGCGTGACATAACGCGCAATTCCGCTCCGGTAATAATGCAGCCCCAGCCGGGCCGCGGGCATGAACATCTCGGCGGTATCGACGCCGATCCGGAAATCGCAAGCCAGCGCCAGATCGGTCGAGCCGCCGTAGACTCCGCCGTTGAGGCGGCAGATCGTCGGCACGCTGAGATCCTCGAGCCGGTTGACAACGACCTCGAAGGCGCTTCCCGCGGTTTGCTCCTGCGCCTTGCTTGCGCGCTCGGAAATCGAGCCGAGGTCGTATCCGGCGCTGAACGCTCTCCCGGTGCCGGTCAGCACCATGACGCGGAGCGCGGGGTCGGCCTCGATCCGGTCGAACAGCGAAAGCAGCGCCTCGAGATCCTCCGGCTGCAGGCGGTTAAGATGTTTCGGGCGGTTGAGGCGGATGGTGGCGCGCGCGCCGTCGATGATGAGAAGGGGCGTGCTCGCCTCGTCGGTCGCGCCGGCCGATTGGTGCTTCATTACGTGTTCTCTCATTTGTTCTCTTGCGCGCGTCGCCTGGCCTCGGCGTCGATTGTCTCGGCGAGGTCGGGATGGCGCGCCATCAACAGACGAAAATCGACGAGGTCAAGCACCAGCAGTTTCGACAACTGAGTCGTGGCGATGCTGGCGGTGCGAATATTGTTGCCGAGCAGCGCCATCTCGCCGAAGAATGAGCCTTCGCCGAGCCGGACCTTCTTGTTGCCGGGCAGATCGACCTCGACCTCGCCGGAGGCGATGAAATACATGCAATCGCCCTGCTGGCCCTTGCGGATGATCATGGCGCGGGGCGGCAGGTCGATGGTGCGCAGCATGTGGGTGACGTCGGCGATCGCCGATGGGCCGAGGCTGGCAAAGAACGGCACCTTGCTGACGGTCTCCCAGGTCTTGAGGAAATTGGCGCGCCGCGTTTCGGCGGCAAAGCCGGTCGCCAGGATACCGGTCCAGAGCCCGAACACGCCGAGTCCGCAGATCATCACGATGCCTGCGACCAGCCGCCCCAAAGGCGTGATCGGTACCGCGTCGCCATAGCCGGTCGTGGTCAAGGTCACCACCGCCCACCACAGGGCGGAGGGCACGTTGCCGAAGGTCGCGGGCTGCACGTCGCGTTCGAGAAAATATTCGGCAACCGAGCCGAGGAACAGGACCAGCAGGAACAGCACCAGCACGCTGATCAGCGGGCTGGATTCCAGCACCAGCACGCGGCGCAACTGGCGCAGTCCCGGAATCCCGGGGATCACCTTGATGAGCCAGAGCACGGCGAACAGCCACGCAGTCTTGGGCGGCACGTCAAGCAGCAGTGCCAACGGCACCGCGAGCACGCAGGCCGCGTCCAGGAGACCGCGGCCCGAAAGCGGATAGCTCCAGCGGCGCCCGACCGTGAAGGCATGCCGGAGACGGACCAGCCATTCGAAGGTGAAGAAGCCAAGGCAGCCCCAGAGCACGGCGTCGCCCCAATGGTGCGCCGCCTCATAGGCGGGATCCACGGTGAGAATCACCACCATCACGACGCCGATCACGACCGCGACATGGGCGGCCGTGGTCATATTGCGCCCGACGGTTGCGGTAGCGAACTGCCTGAAACCGGGAAAGGCCGGCAATTTGGACGTGCTGAAAGGGTCGCTCATCGAGAAAAACCTGATCCAGCCATGGCGTTAGCCGGGAAATTCCTCGCAGGGTGCCCCCGGCGGGAGAGGCCGTCAACGAGGCGTGCCAAACAGCGTTATCGCCCGGGGTTCGCCGGCGACCTCCGCCGGCCCGCCGAACGCGGCAATTTTGCGCGGGATCGGCCCAAATTCACGACAAAACGTCGCCTTTTCACCGTATATCGAAGGTGTCACACGGGCAGTATGATGACGCCCGCGCGACGTCATCGAATTGCAAAGATACTTACTTCGGAAAGCTGGCTGGCTCCCATGGATACCCATCAACTCGCTCAACATGCAGGTTCCGCAGGCGCGCTGTTCGCGTCGGTTTTTCTGGTCGCCACCACCACCATGCGGACGATGATCCCGCTCCGGCTCTTCGGCATCCTTACCAATCTGGTGCTGATCGCCACCGCCATCCCCGCGCACAGCTACGCGACCATCGCGGTGCAGGTGGTGGTGCTCTCCCTCAACTCCTATCGCCTCCATCAGATGCTGCAGCTGGTTCGGGATGTGAAGCGGTCGGTGAACAGCGACCTGTCGATGGAGTGGCTGAAGCCGTTCATGACCGAGCGCAAGTGCAAGGCCGGCGAGGTCCTGTTCTACAAGGACGAGAAGGCCGACAGCATGTCCTACATCGTCAGCGGCCGGTTCCGGCTCGTTGAATCCGGGATCGAACTGCCGGTCGGCGCCATTGTCGGCGAGCTTGGCATGCTGTCGCCGTCCAAGGTGCGGACCCAGACGCTGGAATGCGTGGGCGACGGCTTGGTGCTGAGCGTGAGTTACGACCAGGTCGAGCAGCTCTATGTGCAGAACCCGGCCTTCGGCTTCTACTTTCTGCGGCTTTCCAGCGCCCGCCTGTTCCAGAACATTGGCACCCTGGAGCAGCGGCTGGCGCAGCAGACCGCGCTTGCGGCGGCGAAGCCAGCCTGAGGCAAGAGGGAAATTCGCGTGTCCGACGATGGCCTTCTGTCCTCGCTGCGGTACCTGTTCGCCGATTTTCTCGACGAGGAAGACCAGACGCCGCCGTTCCTGCCAGACGGCCTGCCGGACGGCGCTGCCGCTATCGTCAGCGACGGCATCCATCTCTTGATCGACTATCAGGGCGCGAGCTATGCAAGACTCTATGTCGAGCGGCTCGCCCGCTTCATTGGCAAGCAGGGCGTCAATGCCACGGCCCTCGGCAACATCGCCCGCTTGATGGCCGATCGCATGGCCTATGAGGATGCGATCCGGATCGCGCAGCTCAAGCTCGCCGAGTATCGCGACAGCGGCGGCGCCATTCAATCCGTGGACATCCACAAATTCCGGTTCGACGAGCTGGTTGATGCACTTCCAGCGATCGCCGCCGATCCCATTCTGATGGTGCTCGACAAGATCGGCTGGACGCGTCGGCGCGTCTCGATTCCGTTCTCGACCGCAAGCAAATGGGGGATCCTCCGCCTCAAGGTCGAGGCGTGGCTGCGCCGCTGGCGGCTGTTCTCGATCCGCTACGGCGAGGAACGCGTCTGGGTCGAGCGCTGGCTGCACATGATCAATCGCGCGCTCGACAAGCAGCCGCAGGCCGTGAGCTCTCTCATTGAGAGCGCGACCATGGTGCAGGGCTTTGGCGATCCCTACCGCCAGGGGCTTGCCGATTGGCACGCGATCATCGACGGGCTCGCGAAGCCGACCTTCGACGGCGTGTTGCCGCTCGCCGATCTTGCCGGGGCGATTGCGGAGGCGCGCGCGGCTGCGACGCCCGACCCGCGGCAGGTCGCGCTCAAGCGCGCGATCGCCCAGATCAGGGCCCGCGCGCAAGGCGCCGGCGCGGATGCGGTCGCGGAGTGATATCCACCCTCTCCGACAAGGGGGCCCACAAGGGGAGAGGGCAACAGCGCACAATAATGAAATGCACTGGGTCTTAGGCGCTTCTTGCGGTCTTCACGACCGACACGGTGTCCTCCGGCGCGACCTTTTCGGCCGGGTGCCGTTCCAGGTAATGGCGCCGCATCGCGATCTCGTCGCGCACGAACTCGTAGCCGAGCTTGAACGTATCGAGCCCGTCGCTCGAAATCGTGCCGTCGCGCAATCCGATCACTGCGCCGCGCAGGATCTTCTCCAGCGCGTCCTCCAGCTCCTCAAGCCGGTCGAGCGAGTCGGCGTGCTCGATCTTCTCGCCGATCATCAGGATCGCGGTCGCGAGCTCGCTCGCCCGTTCCGGAGCGACCCGCGTGACCTTGGCGTAGATCGCGGCAAAGATCGAGCCGATGACGGAGAGCGCGGCGGCGCCGAGATACATCATGTCGCTGTAGCGATCCATGAACGACTTGATATCGTCGTTGATGTATTCGGCAGCACCCTGATGGGCGATGATGAAGGCGTCCTTGTCGGTGGCCGCCGGCTCGATCTTGGAGGCAAATCCGCCGTTGAGCGAAAGCTCGGCCTTGTTCTCGTAGATGACGCGGGCAAGGCCGGCCGCGGTCGTGGTCCCCATCCTGGACTGCGCAACCAGGAGCCATTGCAGCCCGATGGTATCGAGATCGTCCTCTGGAATTTCCGGCGACGACGACAGCATGCCGGTTTCCACGGTCTCCTCGGAGATCCCCGGGAACTTCCGCGCCAGTGCCTTTGCGGCCTCGATTGCGTTGAGGGTGAAGCCGCCCTTCTTGGCGTATTGCTCGTAGCTCTTGTCCTTCAGCACCTGGGTCGCATGGGCGACCACGATGACCGCGCCGAAGCCCGACGCGAACAGCTTGTCGAGCGTCGCGCCCGGCGGCGCCATCTGCACGCGCGAGGCGGCGTCACCGCCCTCGGCGAAATCGAAAATACTGCGAATAAAGGCGACACTGCTGTCGCCGTCGGCAAGGACGGCGATCTTCTTCTGCTTCTTCAGGTCTTCGAGCGATTTGATCTTCTTCGAACCGGGGCTGAGCAGCAGCACCAGATCGCGGTCGAGGATCGCCAGCGCCCGCGCCCGCGGCGGCACTTTTGCGTCGGTCCTCAGCACCGCAAGGTCGGCCTCGCGACGGTCGAATTGAGCAAGCGCCTTGGCATTGTCGGCGTTGTTCACAATCTTGAGGCGAAACCTCGAATTGGCATTCTTCAGCACCGCCGCAAGTTTCGTGGCGAAACGGGCCTCGTCGCTGTTGGGGTTGCCAACCGCGAAGGTCAGCGTCTCCGAGTCCTTCAGAAGCACGCGGCCGGCCCAGACGGTGGCGCCCGTCAGGATCAGGGTCAGCGCGACATACAGCAAAACCTGGCGGCCATTGGTTTTTGCAACCTGCGAGCGGGGGCGGGGCTGTTCGGGCGGCTTTTGGACGGCAGCGCTCATGGCTTGACCCGGATGCCGAGGTCGTTCCGCCACCTCAGGTGGCGCCCGACACAATCGTTAAGGCCAAAAAAAGAAAAGAAATTCTAGAACTTGGATGATATCCGCTCGTTGGCGGATTGCCAATCGGCCGGGGTCGGTAACCTTAATCGCAGTGCCTGACCCCGGGCTGGCGCCGCCGCGCCACACTTTGCGGTAAGTTGGCTGTTTGCGGGGACGGGCAGGTGCAATCCGGCCGCGGAGATGTCATAAAAGGTCAACACGGGTTGAATTGGCCGGGTTTCGAGAAGAAGTTGCGCTGAACGCCTCCGGTGCCCGTGCGATCCCAGGTTTCAGAGGGCGTCAGCTTTGTCCTTCCCTGCTATGTCGTCGTCGGTTCCGGTTGGTGCGCTGGTCGGATGGATGGTCGTCCTCACCGTCAAGCACATCATCGGCGATTTCGTTCTGCAAAACGCCTGGATGGCCCATGGCAAGGACCAGAAGACCGGCTGGGCGCTGCCGCTTCTGGTGCACTGCCTGATACATCTCGCGGTTGCAATGGTGCTGATCCTGATCATCGCACCGAAGTTCTGGTTCGTCGCGCTGATTGATTTCGCGATCCACATCACCGTCGACCGCGCCAAGGGGCTCATCTCCTCGACCTTCGGCATGACGCCGGAGCATCCATGGTTCTGGACATTGATCGGCGTCGATCAGGCGCTGCATCATCTCACCGGTTTTGGTCTCTCCATCTTCATGGCAGCGAACGGCTGATCGCGTTCCGCGACGCTGATGCGTCGCGGACGAACACGCCGAGATGGAAGGGCCCGACATCCTGTTCAACCAAGGTCCAGCCCAGCCGCTGGTAAAAAGGCGCGCGCTCGGGCCGCGCGCAGAGATAGGCGCGCTCTATCCCGAGCGCAAAGCAGGCCTCCGCCGCGCGGTCGACCAATGCTGCCCCAACGCCATGCCGCCGCGCGTGCGGCTCGACCCACACCGCCGCGACCCATGGCGACAGTTGCAGACGCTCCTCGAGGTCGGATGCAATCACGGAGGCGGTGCCGAGAAATTCGCCGCCATCGTGCGCGACCAGCGCAAGCGGAATCGGTTCCGCGTTCATGTTTTCAGTCAGGCGTCCGCGAATATGGCTGAGCGGATGGCCGCGCGGCTTCCACCACGCCTGCCAGATGCGGTCGGCGACCGCGTCAAAGAATTCCGGACATTGGCGCAGGTCGGTGATGGTGAGTGCAAGAGACATTGATTTGCAGCGGCTGAGAGCGCGGGGCAAGGTAACCGGAATCAAGGGATGGAAAATATGACAGAGCAGCCACTCCGAAAGAAGACTGTCGATATTCTGGACAGCGGCATGGCCTATCACGAGCGGGGCGAGGGCGCACCGGTGCTGTTCCTGCACGGCAATCCGACCTCCTCCTATCTCTGGCGCGATGTCATCGCCGAGCTTGCCGGACGCGGCCGGCTGATCGCGCCGGACCTGATCGGCATGGGCGATTCAGCCAAGCTGAAAGACGTGAAGCCCGATACCTATGGTTTCACCACCCACCGCAAATATCTCGATGCCTTTATCGACGCAGTGATCGGGCCGAGCGAGAAAATCCTGTTCGTGATCCACGACTGGGGCTCCGCACTCGGCTTCGACTGGGCCAACCGTCACCGCGATCGCGTTCGCGGTCTCGCCTATATGGAGGGGATCGTCCGCCCCATCGCCGGCTGGGAGGAATGGAGCGAGGCCGCAACCCCGATCTTCCAGGGGTTTCGCTCGGAGAAGGGCGAGAGCATGATCCTGGACCGCAACATGTTCGTGGAGCGCGTGCTGCCGGGATCGGTGCTGCGCAAGCTCTCGGAGGCGGAGATGGCGGAATATCGCAGGCCGTTTCTCGCGCGCGAGGACCGCTGGCCGACCCTGACCTGGCCGCGGCAGATTCCGATTGCCGGTGAGCCCGCCGACGTCGTCGCGATCGTCGCCGACTATGCAAAATGGATGGCGCAGAACGATATCCCGAAACTTTTCGTCAATGCCGATCCCGGCGCGATCCTGATCGGGCCGGTGCGCGATTTTTGCCGAAGCTGGAAGAACCAGACCGAGGTCACCGTACCGGGATCGCATTTCATCCAGGAGGATTCGGCTGCCGCGATCGGCAAGGCGATCGCCGACTGGATGACCGCCCATTCGCTCTGAGCGCATGATCCGGAAAACTGGTACCGGGTTTCCCGCGTGGCGCTAGCGCGGAGATCATGCGCAAACAATGAAGCGGCGCCTTGATTCGCTGCGATCAAGCCCTCGGCGAAGCCGCTGGTTTTCCTGGTTAACCCGCCGTTAGCGAATTGCATTGCATCTTTGCTAAGGAGGGGGGCCCTGCGATGTTTTCAAGCCGCGACGCCTACGATAACGAGTCCTGCCCGGTGCGGGACGAATTGCTCGGCGAAATGTACCGCGCGAGCGAACAAGGTCTGCCCAGGCTGGTCGAGAGCGTTTCTCCCGACGTGCGGGCGATGCTGGCGCTGTTTTGCTACCGCAGAAGTCACCTTCACTCGCTGGCGCTTGCGATTGCCACGAGCTGCAGCGAGCGCGCGTTGATCCGGTTCGGCGGTCGCGTTGGCGCTGCGCTGTACGCGCTGTCGCGCGAGGCGCCATCGGCACGTGCCGTATCGGTATCTGCTTACAGCGGCAAGAAACCGATCACGCTATCGACCAAGCCGCTGTCGACCTTTGCGCCGTTCGACGACGAGCTCGACGAGGAATTTGAGGCCGTTACGGCGTGATGTCGTCCCGGCGAAGGCCGGGACCCATGACCACAGGCTTTAGTTGTTGCCAGGCTCGTTTCCTGGACTGCCAGCCATATCCAGGGCAACCAGCCCAAACTTCCGCCGCGCCATCGTGCATTCGGCGTCGCCGGGCATGCAGGTGCGGCACACGTCCGGCCGCAGCGCATGGATGGTGCAGGAGGTCGCGACGCCCACCGTGCCCGATAGCGCCGCGCAACGGTCGTTCGAGCAGCGCATGCCCGAACCGCGTGCGTTGACGAGCGACGCTGGAATCAAATCGATCGCAGCGTCGTCTTCGGTCGAAAACCGCGGCCAGTTTTCCGAATAGGCGCAGCAGGCGCCGCAGGCCTGACAGGGATTTTCGGCAAGGACGGGGTTCTCAGACATGCTTCTCAAACATCTTTGGGCTGCTCCCAGACGAGGCTTCGCCGCCATTTGGCGCGGAGCGCCTCGCGCCGCTCCGGATACCTCTCGTCGAGATAGTCAGCCTCCACCACGCGGTCGGTGCGGAAACTGCGGAAATCCCGTCTCAGCTCGCACCAGGCCGCCAGGATCCGCACCGCTTCGTGATAGCCGATCGCAATCGGCCAGATCGTGCGCTCGGAGTCGCGGCCCTGTTCGTCGCGATAGCGCAGCGCGATCTTTTTGCCCTCGTGGATTTGCGTGCGCGTCCGCGCCATGTCGATGCGGTCGGGTTCCCGCCGCCAATAGGGGCGCGCGCGGCTTGCGGGCTCCAGCACGAAGGGCCGCAGTCGCTCCGGTACGGTGTCGGCGATCTTCGCCATCAGATCCTCGGCGGCGCGCGCCAGCACGGGATCGGCGTGGGTGACGACCCATTGCGCACCCAGAACGGCCGCCTCGATCTCGTCGGGGGTGAGCATCAATGGCGGCAGGTCGAACCCCTTTTCCAGGATGTAGCCCATGCCGGCCTCGCCGCGGATCGGCACGCGCTGGCCGATCAGGGTCGCGACGTCGCGATAGATCGTCCGCTTCGAGGTCTCGAGCTCAGCGGCAATGGCATCGGCCGTCAAAGGGTTACGGCTGCGCCGCAAGACCTGAATGATCTGGAACAAACGGTCTGCGCGTCTCATCGGTTTTCTCGTTCAAAAACAGCGCCTTGCGCATGCTGACAGCATGCTGGCAGCAGGGGAGTCCTATAAGGGGACAACACCGGAACGGAAGGGAATTTATCCATGACCATCCTCGAAAGCACTGGCATTGGCGGGCCGCTCTGGCGCGCCCAGCTCTGGGCAAGCGAACACATGAGCTCGGCTGCTTACGCGTTCGACCCCCGCCTGGCCGCAGCCGAGCTCTTGTCGCATGCGCTCAATGCCGCCTGGAAAAATACTGCCGCGCGCGCCTCGCAGGGAGCCCGATTCGCACAGCATGTGACGGCTGCTGACACCATGGTGGCAGCAGGGGGTCGCTAGGCAGGGTCAGCTCACAGCATCGGGAGTTCCGCATGATCGTATTGTACGGCTTTGGTCCAGGTTTTGGTCTGCCCGAGATCAGCCCCTTCGTGACCAAGACCGAGGTGCAGCTGAAGATGGCGGGCCTCGACTATCGCAAGGCGCGGGCGATGCCGCCGGCCTCTCCCAAGGGTCAATTGCCCTTCATCGACGATGACGGGCAGGCGATAGCGGATTCCACCTTCATCCGCGCGCACATCGAGCGCAAATACGGATTCGATTTCGACGCGGGCCTGAGCCGCGAGGCGCGAGCGCAGGCCTGGGCGTGCGAGCGCATGATCGAGCACCATGTCTATTGGGCGCTGGTCGGCGCGCGCTGGGTCGATCCTGAGAATTTTGCCAAGGGACCGGCGCATTTCTTCGATGGCGCGCCGGATGATCGCCGCGAGCGGCTGCGCGAGGACGCGCAGTTCCGCGTCGCCGAAAACTATCTGTTGAGCGGGCTCGGCCGCCATGCTCCCGACGACGATGTCGAGCTTGCGCTCCGTTCGATCCTGGCGCTGTCGGTGCAACTGTCAGACAAGCCCTATCTGATGGGCGATAGGCCCTGCGGCATGGACGCCACGGCCTTTGGCGCGCTCGCGGGAATCCTGACGCCGTTCTTTGCCTCGAATTTGCGGAACAGGGTTTTGGAATTTGAAAATCTGACCGCCTATGTCGACCGCATGATGCGGCAACATTACCCCGAATTCGCGTGGGCGAGGCAACGCGAGGCGGCGTGAGCGTCACACCGCCGGCTGAGGCTCGCTCTTCAACTTGGCGATCTCGGCCTCGAGCCCCGCGATCCGCGCATCGCGCTGCGCCAGAGCTGCCGCGACATCGGCCGCATCGAATTTTTGCGGAATGTGCTGCGGGCAGTTGGTGTCCCAGGCCGCGATCTTGAACACGATCACCTGCTCCGGCCGCGCGCGATATCCCTTCGGCATCAGCGACTCCAGCAGCGCAGGATCGTCCTCGACGACCCGCGCCTCGCCCCAGATCTTGATCCGGCGGCGGTGCGCGTAATCCATGATGAATATGTGCGCTTTCGGGTTCTCCGACAGGTTGCCCTGCGTCAGGTATTGCCGGTTGCCGGCGTAATCGGCGAATGCGATCGTGTGCTTGTCCAAAATCCTTACGAACCCCTTGGGCCCGCCGCGGTGCTGGATATAGGGCTGGCCGTCTTTGGTCGCGGTCGCGAGATAGAAGCTGTTCGTCCCGGCGAGGAAAGCCGCGAGGCGATCGTCGATCTCGGTGCGCCAGCCGCCATTTTGCTCGACACGGGCATAGGCCTCGCGCGAGCCCTTGCGCGCCTGGATGGCCTTCACCGTCGGCGTGAAGGCGACGTCGCTGGAATAAACTTCGCTGGAATGAACGTCAGTCCCGGTCATCGGAGCAACTCCTCGGCGCCTGCAGGGCGCGCATTGCGCCCGCCGTCGCCTGCTAAATTGGCTCCTTCTATAATTTAAACAATCCGCCGGATTGACACTTCATCATTGCAGAATATGAAATAATGCCATGGACCGGATCGACGCCATGCAGGCCTTTGTCGCGGTCGCCGATTTGCGCGGCTTCGCGCCGGCAGCGCGCAGGCTGAAGATATCGCCCTCGGCGGTGACGCGGATGGTCGCCGCGCTGGAGGAGCGGCTTGGCGCGCGACTGTTGCAGCGAACGACGCGGCAGGTCGCGCTGACCGATGTCGGCACGCGCTATCTCGAGCGCGCCAGGCGCATCCTTGCCGACGTCGAGGAAGCCGAACGCTCGGCCGAGGGCGAGCGCACGCGGCCTGCGGGACGGCTCGTGGTCTCGGCGCCGGTCGGCTTCGGGCGGCTGCATGTGAGCCCGCTGATGTCGGCGTATCTGAAGCGCTATCCGGACGTCTCGGGCGAATTGCGGCTGGAAGATCGCATGGTCAATCTCGTCGAGGACGGCATCGATCTCGGCGTGCGGATTGGCGAGCTTGCCGATTCCACCCTCGTGGCGCGCCAGCTCGGCCTGATGCGGCGGATCGTCGTGGCTTCGCCTGCTTACCTGAAGGCACGCGGCGAGCCGAAACGGCCGGAGGAGATCAGCTTGCACGACACCATCCAGTTCGGCGCCACCTCCGGTCTCGCCGACTGGCGCTTCGTCGACGGGGCCAAGGAGATTCGCGTGACCTATGCGCCGCGCCTCCTCACCAACAGCGCCGATGCCGCCGTGCAATATGCGGCCTCGGGCGGAGGGCTGACGCGCCTGCTCGCTTATCAGGCCGCCGACGCCATCAAGCGCGGCCGGCTCAGAATCGTGCTGGAAAAGTTCGAATTGCCGCGGATGCCGATCAACATGGTCTATCCGACCTCGCGCCTGTTGTCGGCCAAGGTGCGGACCTTCATCGACCTTGCGATCGAGACCGCCGACTGGACATTCGGATAGCGACGTCGTCATTGCCGGGCATGACCCGGCAATCCATCACCTTTTGGTGGCTCTTTTGTTTCGATGGATGCCCTGGGTCATGCCCGGGCATGACAGCAGGAGTGTTGGGGCGCACTCACGCCTTCTTCGGCACCACGCGGAACGTGCCGTTGCCGCGCGCGATCACGGCATCGTCGGCCCTGATCAGGCTTTGCGCAAAGCAGAGCGTGCTGCCGGTCTTGATCACCTCGCATTCGACCGCGAGCCATTGTCCGATGCCGGCGCTGCCGACATAGTCGATCGCCAGCGTCACGGTGACGAACGACGTCGTCCAGCCGGTCGCCTGCGCGCAGCTATAACCCATCGAATTGTCGGCAAGCGAGGCGATCAGCCCGCCGTGAATGAGCCCGCGCGCGTTGGTGTGCGGCTTTGCGAGGCGCAGTCCCATGCTGACACCCTTATCCGTCTTCTTCGAATAGAGCGGCTCCCAGGGATCGGTGAACGGGCTGTTGCGGAAATGCGGCTCGAAGCCAGCGGGGATGGCGGCGGTCATGGGCGCTCCGGTGCTCCTGAAAGTCTGCAGCATTGGACGCCAGCGACATGCGAATTTCACCGCCTACAAAGTTTTAAACGGCATTTGCGCCTGTGTTTGAACCGTCACCGTGCCGTCATCTTCGTGCCGCCTGAGCCCTGCGCGAAGCAGGGGACGAGTGACGATTTCCTCCTCCTCAAAGCTGTTCTCTCTGCTAACGTCTGCGCGCCGCCCATGCAAAAAGCCGGCATGTGGCGGGTAAGGACAAGGGAGGGGAGCAATGTCGGATGAAACGCGGCTGTATTATCTGCGCATCGCGCTGATTGTCTTCGGGCTGATCTTCGTTTTCGGCGTTTATCCGCTCACCATGGTCTGGCCGTCGGGCTGGGCGTGGGGAATGGGTCACTCGCACTATCTGATGATGATCATCGGCGTCTATGCGACGCTTGGCGTCTTCCTCTTGATGGCCTCACGCGACCCGCTCGCCAATCGCAGCCTGATCTGGTTCACGGTGTGGTCCAGCATCGTGCATGGCGCCATCATGGGCGTGCAGTCGATCAAGGATTCTGCGGAAGTGGGCCATCTGATCGGCGACGTCCCGGCGCTGTTACTGATTGCGATCGTGCTGGCCTTCCTGATGCCGCGCACCGCGCCGGCACGCGCCTAGCGCGGAACGCTAGAACGGCAGCCCGACGTAATTCTCGGCGAGCGAGGTCATCGCCGCCTTCGAGCTTGTGACGTAATCGAGCTCGGCGAGCTGGATGCGCGCGCCGATCGTGCCGGTGTCCGGGAATTTGTGCAGCATCGAGGTCATCCACCAGGAGAAGCGCACCGCTTTCCAGACCCGCGTCAGCGCGGTCGTCGAATAATTGTCGATTCCGGCCGATGATTTCTCGTCATAATACTCGCGCAGCGCCGTGGCGAGATAATGCGCGTCGCTTGCGGCCAGGTTCAGCCCCTTGGCGCCGGTCGGCGGCACGATGTGGGCGGCGTCTCCGGCCAGAAACATCCGACCGAACCGCATCGGCTCGGCGACAAACGAGCGCAGCGGGGCGATGCTCTTTTCGATCGAAGGGCCGGTGACGAGCTGGTCGACCGCGCGCTGGTCGAGCCGCCGCTTCAGTTCGTCCCAGAAGCGGTCGTCGGGCCATTGGCCGACCTTGTCGTCAAGCGCGCACTGCACATAGTAGCGGCTGCGGTGCAGCGAGCGCATGGTGCACAGTGCAAAGCCGCGCGCATGGTTGGAATAGATCAGCTCGTGCGACACCGGCGGCGTCTCCGACAAAATGCCGAGCCAGCCGAACGGATAGACGCGCTCGAAGGTCTCGATCGCGCCTTCCTTGACACTGGCGCGGCTGATGCCGTGAAAGCCGTCGCAGCCCGCGATGAAGTCGCAGGCGATCTCGTGGGTCGTGCCGTCCTTCACATAGGTCACGCGCGGATGGTCGGTATCGAAATCGAGCGGTCTGACGTCGGCCGCCTCGTAGATCGACGCAAGCCCGGCTGCTTTGCGCGCATTCATCAGATCGAGCGTGACCTCGGTCTGGCCGTAGATCATGACTGTCTTGCCGGTCAGAGCCTTCATGTCGATGCGATGGCGGCTGCCTGCGAAGGCGAGCTCGATTCCGTCATGCACGAGGCCTTCCGCGTGCGCGCGCTGGCCCGCGCCGACCTCGTCAAGCAGTTTCACCGTGCCCTCCTCGAGCAGGCCCGCGCGGATGCGGTCGAGCACATAGTCCGATGTCTGCCGCTCCAGGATGACGTTGTCGACGCCATGGCTCTTGAGCAACTGTCCGAGCAGCAATCCTGCCGGCCCGGCGCCGATGATTGCGACTTTTGTCCGCAATACTTGCTCCTTCCGGTATTTTGGGCTTCAAGGTGGCCGGCTTGGCGCTTGCGTGCGCTGTCGCAGGCTTGCCATGGTAATTATATCATATAACAATATC
>Ga0335079_10004276_pt1 | contig 16410 bp, 19 predicted proteins | sample Lox_Sample_33_FD_206719 | JGI IMG/M metagenome (GOLD analysis project Ga0335079, IMG submission 206719) | Soil microbial communities from Loxahatchee National Wildlife Refuge, Florida, United States - Lox_Sample_3.3 | ecosystem: Environmental > Terrestrial > Soil > Wetlands | place: USA... | reverse complement strand
CCGTCGTCGGATTTGCGCACACCCGCCTGCATCAAAAAGAAAAAGGTGCGGCTGGCCCGGAAGTCTATCACAGCCTCATGTGATAAGTGCAAGCCCTTGTTGAGCAAATGTCTACGACGCCGCAACAGTTGTTGCGCATCTCAACGAGCCACTCTTGATGTCTTGTTTTGATTCGCCGCAAGTAGGATGCATCCGCGAACCCCACCCAGCCCTCAGAGTAAAATCTGCCCATGCCAAAAGCACACCACGGCCGCGGACACGATACCCGCTACGTCCGTCTGCAGAAGAACCTTTGCTTCGCCTGCGGCAAGAACAATCCCGACGGCATGCGCCTCAAGTTCGCCTACGACGAAGAGCGCGACTGCTTTGTCTGTCGCTTCCGCCTGGGCAAGCGTTTTACCGGGCCTCCGGGACATTGCCACGGCGGCATCATTGCCACCATCCTCGACGAGGCCATGGGCAAGGTGAACAAACTGCGTCACGTCGTGGCCCTCACCTCCCAAATTACCGTGGATTACCTGAAACCCGTGCCTCTGAATCGCCCCCTCCGGGTCGAATCTCGCGAAGTGCGAGTCAAGGGACGCCAGCATATAAACATGGCCGAGATCCTGAATCAAAAGGGAGAGGTGCTCGCCCGCGGCCGCGGCCTATTCATCGCCATTGATCCTCACCGCATGTTCGCCAAATTTGTCGACCGCTAGCCTTCGCCTCGAGCGCAATCCTCCAGCGCGCGTGCCAGTTGCTCCGCCCCTCGCCTTATCTCGCGGGCATCCACCGCCGCGAAACCCAGGACCAGCCCATTCCGTGGCGATCGCCCGAACGCGTACCGGCTGAGGGGCACGACTTCTACGTCGCGTTTGGCAGCTGCCCGCGCCGCGCGCTCGGCAGAAACCCCGCCCCGCAGCCAAGCCGCGGTTCGCAGGCCAGCCTCGATCCTGGGGATCTCCAGCGCTCCCGTCAGCCATCGGTCCGCAGCATCCCGGAGCACGCTCAGCCGCTCCGCATACAGCTCTCGCATGCGGCGCACGTGCCGTGCGAAATGTCCTTCGCGGATGAAATCGCACAGCACCGCCTGCTCGATCAGCGGCGGATGGTGCGTGCTTACCGCCCCCGCCGCGGCGAACAAGTCCACCATGTCCGGCGGGACCACCAGATATCCAAGTCGAAGCGCGGGGAAGAGCACATCACTGAAAGTTCCCGCAAAAATCACCCTGCCTGCGCGATCCAGCCCCTGCAGCGCCGGAATCGGCCTCCCGGTGTAGCGATATTCACTGTCGTAGTCGTCCTCGAAAACCACCGCTCCCACGCGTTGTGCCCATTCAAGTAGCGCCAGTCGCCGCGCCAGTGTCATCGTGACCCCGAGCGGAAACTGGTGCGCCGGAGTCACATATACCAGCCGCGGACTGGGCCAGCGGTGTTCGCCCTCTTCTAGGTTCAATCCCTCTGCATCGATCGGGACACCGCAGATCTTCGCACCGACCACCTGGAAGGTCGCCGCCGCTCCGGGATATCCCGGCTCCTCCATCCACACGGGGTCGCCAGAGTTCAGCAGCAGCCGCGCCGTGCGGTCCAGCGCTTCTTGTACTCCAGAAATAATCAGCACCTGGTCCGGCGAGCAGTTCACGCCTCGCGACGTGTTCAGGTACTCCGTGACCGCCTCGCGCAGCGGCCGGTAGCCAAGCGCTTCTCCGCCCGCCAGCAGTTGCATGGACGCCCGGCGAAGCCGCCTTGCCGCCACGGTTGCCCACAATCCCGCCGGGAAGGAGTCGAGCGCCGGTTGACTCGCGCGGAAGGCCCGCGTAGAGCGTGGCCGCGGAGTCGCTCCCTTGCGCGAAGCCCTCAGGCGGGCAAATGTCCCCTGCGGCCGGGTCTCCGCCCGTTCCTGCAACGACAGCAGTCGCCGCGCGTAAAGCGATGTCACAATCGGCCTGCGCCGTCCACGCTTCAATGACTGGCTTTTAGGCACTCGGAGCAGGTCATCCGGAAGTGTCTCGCTGACGTACGTTCCCGATCCCACTCTGCCTTCTACGTAGCCTTCCGATTGCAGCTGCTCGAACGCCGCCACCACCGTCGGGCGCGAGACGCCATACTGCGCCGCCAAGTCACGCGTCGCCGGAAGCCTCCATCCCGGTCGCAGGCTGCCTGCCAGGATCGCCGCTCGCAATTCCTCGTACAACCAGCGATACAACGGGATCCCGGCAGCCGGTTCGCGCAAATTGAGCGCCAGCGTGCTCGATTGCTTGGCCAAAGCCCGCCCTCCAGGCTGTCGAAAAGTGGTATGGATAGTCTATAAGAAAATGGCTATACGAGACTAACCATTTCTGCCCTATTCTGAAAGTATCTTCCCAAGGAGACGCTCTCATGTCGCAGAACAACGGTAGCTCTACCAGCCTTCGCCTCAAGACCGGCCTCGCCGAGATGCTCAAGGGCGGCGTCATTATGGATGTGACCAATGCCGAGCAGGCTGTCATCGCCGAAAGGGCCGGAGCCGTCTCGGTCATGGCGCTCGAACGCGTGCCCGCGCAAATCCGCGCCGAGGGCGGCGTCGCTCGCATGGCCTCGCCGAGAAAAATCCGCGAGATCATGGAAGCCGTCTCCATCCCGGTCATGGCCAAGTGCCGCATCGGACACTTCGCCGAGGCGCAGATTCTCGAGGAACTGGGCGTTGACTACATTGACGAATCCGAGGTGCTCACCCCCGCCGACGAGGCCCATCACGTTGACAAGCACGCCTTCAAGGTCCCGTTCGTCTGCGGCGCGCGCAATCTTGGGGAAGCCCTGCGCCGCATCGCCGAAGGCGCGGCCATGATCCGCACCAAGGGCGAAGCCGGCACCGGCGACGTTGTCCACGCCGTCAAGCACATGCGCCAGATCGTTCAGGAGATGAAAATCCTCACCGTACTCAGCGAGCAGGAACTCTATGCCAAAGCCAAAGAACACCAGGCGCCCTACGAACTGGTGAAGATGGTGGCCCGGGAAGGGAAGCTGCCCGTGCCGAATTTCTCTGCCGGAGGCATCGCCACGCCCGCCGACGCCTCTCTCGTCATGCAGCTCGGGGCCGAAGCCGTCTTCGTCGGCAGCGGCATCTTCATGAAGAACTCCACCGAGTTCGCTCCACCCGAAGAAGCTGCCAAGCGCGCCCGCGCCATTGTGCAGGCCGCTACCCACTTCAACGACCCTAAAGTGTTACTTGAAGTCAGCGAAGACTTGCAGGGGGCGATGAAAGGCCTCGCCGTCAGTGCGCTGGATGAAGCCCACATGCTGCAAACCCGAGGGTGGTAGGAAGTCGGTCTTGTTCGTCATTCCATAATCAAGTCGATGACTCGGGTCGACTTTCAGCGCCTAACGAGAATTCGACTGCGGGATGCCCGCGCTCTTCTGAGAGCTGGGAACAATGAGGGTGCGTATTACCTGACCGGTCTAGCGGTCGAGTGTGGCCTAAAATCCGCGATAGCCCGCAAAACCCGACGACATGACTTCCCGCCGGAGCCTAAGATTGTTTCTAAACAGATTTATGTGCATGATTTGAATACGCTGCTCGCGACAGCAGGATTAGTACAGGCCTTGGAAGTTGCAGCAAACGCCGACCCGGCGCTCAAAGCAAACTGGGCCTTAATCAAGGACTGGACATATGAGAGTCGATATTCACTTTCCATTACAGGTGCCGAAGGTTTGTATCGTGCCGCCACCGGTCGAAATGGAGTTCTAAGATGGCTACGACAGCATTGGTAGAAAGGGACCTGGACGTCGGTCGGAAGATACTTGGTGTCTTGAGTCTTGCGGGCATAACGGTGAATGTCGCTTTCTGGGCACATGTGCCTCAAGTCAGCGAATGGCAGTTATTTATTGCCACGTCCCTAGTTGACGCCAAGGGCCCGAAAGCGGCATACGAGCAGGTTCTGCGCGTCCTGAAAGAGGCCGGAATGGAAAGCGAGCTGCCGTGGCGAAGGATTTTTTTACGCAGCCCGAAGGATGCCGTTTTGAAGTCCCTAGAAAACCGACGGAGCGACGGAGGATCGATCGAAATAACGGAATCAGAGAACATTCCCAAAGGAACTCCAAGCGCGTATTACGTGACCTACGCTCCCGGACCAAGTGGAACCTTTAGGGTTCTTAACTTGCCCGTGGGGGACAGATTTGTTGAAGAAGCCTATGTGTACGGTGCAACTTGGGTTGTCGCGGGTGTTGGTAATTTGGGAGAGTTGCTGTCGAGGCTTCATGTCAGCAAGGATCGCCAGGAATCGGTTATAAGAGAGCTCACGGCAAGGAGGCGAGCCTTCATTCCAGACGTGCGGCTACGGGTTCAAGATTTTAGAAAATTGAAGCCGGGCGGTGACTAATGAAAAACTGGACGGGACGGGTTGGCCCAGCCTTTCGCATTCTGTGCGAAGGCTGGGGGTAGTTGTCGCGCTCAGGCCGGTGGCCCGCTCAAGCCCGCCGTTGGCTTGAGTGGGTCAGTTGCTCGTTCGCAAGATTCAAAAGCCCCGCTAGTCAGGCGGGGCTCCGCAAATCGCCAGTTTGTAAGCTACCTGCCAAACTTGGTTGTAGTATCGGCGTAAAATTCCTGTTTCTACTGGTTCAATCATTGGCAGTAAGGCGTCATCCCGACGGCCCGCGCTTGCACCAGCGAGGTACCGTCCAGCTTTTGGGTGGCGCAGCCGTTTACCGCTGCGGACTCAGGCACGCCCGACCACCCCGCCTACTTCACCGCATGCGGCTTCGTGCCCGTCCACGTCCAGCTGCTGATCTTCCACGCGCCGTTTTCCGAATGCAGGACGAAGGTCATCTGTCCCGTCTCGGTCATCGCCTTCCCATGTTCCTTGTAGTTGTAGACCGTGGGAATCACCACATACGCCCCATCCGTCCCTACTACCGTGCGCGTCGGAGCGCCGTACTTCACGGTGGCGTCGGTCACGCCTGCGGCCTTGGTCGCCTTGTCGAAGTCGGCGGCCCAATCCTGCGCGGCGTTCGGGCCCATCCAGCGGTGCGGAGCGAACTCGTCCACAATCACGACATCGCCACTGGCGTACGCGGCATAGGCGGACTTCACATCGCCGCTGTTAAATCCGTCAATGAACTGATGGATCGGTGCCGTGACACCTGCCGTCACATCTTGGGTAGCGGCGCCGACGACCACGGGCACAACGAGAAGCATCGCGAGGAATACTGGAATTCGTTTGCTCAGGGACCCCCTCCCCTGAGTTGCCTGAGCCTCAGCGTTTTTCCGCAGTCGTGGGGTCAATCACCGTCTTGATCTCCGACACGCGGTTCGCTGGAAAGCCCCCCTGCCGCGCGTGCTCCCGCACCATCTCTTCGTTGGGTGCGATGTACACGCAGTAGATCTTGTCCCCGGTCACATAGCTGTGCACCCACTGAATCTGCGGCCCGAGTTTCTGCAGCACGCCGCAGGAGGTCTGCGACACACCTTGCAATTGTTCCTGACTCAGTTTGCCCGCTCCGGGAATGTCACGCTCAATCAGGTACTTCGGCATCGGATTCTCTCCAGGGTCACACCATAGTGGCGAGTTGTGTAAATCAGGCGAGTATTGTACCCGTTTCCGGGGATCGAAGCTCCTCCATCCTCGGAAGCGCAATTTGCCATTCAGCCGGTAAATCCCTTTCCGCCAGTCACATCACATATTTGTGTCCGTACATTTCCGCAGACACAAAGTGTTCCACGTGGAACATATCGCCAGTTTTGCAGCTGCCGGACTGGCCCGCGCATCTATTAGACTCGTAGCAACGGAGCGGTCGGCCTCATGAAGATTGGCGTTCTAGCTCTGCAGGGCGATTTCGATGCGCACCGCCGCCGGCTCGAAGAGCTGGGCGCGGAAGTCGTGCTCGTCAAGAAGCCCGAGCAGTTCGACCAGATCGATGGGCTGGTCATACCGGGCGGCGAGTCCAGCGCCTTCCTCAAGCTCTTGGGCAAGGCTGGATTTGAGCGGCTCAAGCAATTCGTGAACGCCAAGCCGACATTCGGCACGTGCGCGGGCGCGATCCTTCTGGCCCGGGAGGTCGAGAACCCAAAGCAGGCGGGACTGGGCGTGCTCGACATTCGCATCCGGCGCAACGCCTATGGCCGCCAGCTTGAAAGCTCTATCCGCGAAGGGAAGTTCTCCGACTCGCCTATGGAAATGGTTTTCATCCGCGCGCCCAGGATCGAGAGCGTGGGGAAGGGCGTCGAAGTTCTCGCCACGCAAGGCAAGGACCCGGTGGTGGTCCGGCAGGGCCCGGTCATGGCCGCGACCTTCCACCCGGAACTCAGCCAGGATCCGCAGGTCCATCGCTATTTCCTGGATCTGGTGGCCGGCGCGAGGAACGGCCATCACGAACCTAAGAAATGACCCGGGTAAGCGATCCGCCTCGCAAGTGGAACGATTTTTTGCAAGTTTGGACTCCATGAACTCGTTTGGTGCCATCTCATAATCCAACAATGTTTTCGCGATGAAAGGAGCGGCAGCATGAATCACAAAGGCAGCGCAGCCCGAGTTGAAAAGCGCGGACAGATCACCTCCATGACGCCCGGTCTCGGCCGGGGAGCCGTCGCCGAGATCACGACCGAACTGCGGCGGCTGTTAGCGGATGTATTCAGCCTTTATCTTAAAACCAAGAACTTTCACTGGCACATGAGCGGACCCCACTTCCGCGACTACCACCTTCTGCTCGACGAGCACGCCGACCAGATCTTCGCCATGACCGACGACATCGCGGAGCGGGCGCGCAAGCTGGGGGGTACGACGCTGCATTCCATCAGCGACATCACCCGCAATCAGCGCCTCAAGGACAACAACCAGGAGACGGTGAGTCCCAGAGAGATGTTGCAGGAACTCTGCAGCGACAACCAGGAGTTGACACGCAGCATGCGTGACGCTCACGGGCTGTGCGAAGACCACGACGACGTCGCCACCACCAGCCTGCTCGAGACCTGGATCGACCAGAGTGAGCGCCGCACCTGGTTCCTGACCCAGATCCTGCAGGAGGTTTAGGGGTACGCGGGCCGACAGGGTCGAGGGGACATTAGGAGCCCGCTCACCGCGGGCTCCTAATGCGAGCGTTACTACTGGGCCGAGAAAACAAAGATGCGATTCATGAAACAGATGTACGCAAGGTCATCTTGCATCGCCGCACCACATGATGCCCCGATGCCGCTACTTTGGAACTGCCACAGAAGCTTTCCAGTTCGATCGAGCACTTGCATCTGCTTGAAACCTGCGACGAACATATTTCCCTTGCTGTCGACGACCATCGCATGCGGCTCGAGACCTGCGGGACCGTAGTCAGTGCTGAAGAGCTCGGAACCGTCCACAGCAAGCTCTTTGCAAAAGCCCTGGTTCAGGCCTAAGGAAAGACAAATGGCGAGTGTTCCACCCGGCGTCATCCGCACAGAGCCCCAGTTGCTGGACGGGCCATAGCCGGATGGCACCGCGATAGAAATTGTTCTAACTACTTGGTCACTCTGGTCGAGGACATGAATCGAATTGTTCGAAAAGTCCAAGACGTACTTCGTGTCGGTTGAATCGATCGCAATAGAGCCTGGGGAGCCTATCTGCGGTCCCTCAAGAATGCGAAGTTCATTCCCAGACAGGTCAAATACGTGGATCTCTTTGCGTGACCGATCGGTTACATAGAGTTCCTGGAGGGCGTCGACAGCAACATCAGATGGCGAGGCGTCTTGCAGCGAGGTGTTCTGCAGGTAGTCAATTCTGGCCGAGAACTGCCGATTTGTGTAGCGCACCATTGCAGCGCCCATGGAGCCACCCTGATCTGCGATATACAAATCGCCAGTAAGGGGAGCAAATCCCAAGCCAGTCGGCTTCCATAGCTGGTTCAGGTATGCCGGTACCGGGCACCCCTGACAATCGTACACTGCATTCCACGCTGTAATGCCGATTAGTTTGCCTGAGGGGTCGTATTTCGCGAGAGCGGCCTGGCCGTTCATGTTTATATAGAAGTTGCCGACAGCATCGATGCCGGACAGAACCTGGCTGCTCGGTGCGACCGGCCCCGAGAATGGTACCGAGCGCAACAAGTTGTAGTCCTCATCTAGAACTTCGATCTCGCTGTTCCCCAGGACCATGTAGTTTCCCAAAGCATCCCGGGTGAGCGTCGTGGTCTCGGACAAGCGAGGTGCAGGGACCACTTTCACGATGTCCCCGCTAGAGGAGTATTCACGGAACTCGACGCCTGTGACGGGATCGTTCACAAAAGCGACGAGATTCTGAGAGCTATTGATCGCCAGGGCAACGATCGGACTACCCACTGTTATACGACCGAGCAAGGCACTGGAAGGGGAGACCTTAAAGACGAAGTTGCTGCAGTCGGGCTGCGAGAGTGAACACGGGACCTCTGCCAAATAGATATTCCCTGAGTTGTCCACGGCCATAGGTCCCTTTGACACGAGATTCGGATCTAGTTCGGCCGCGAGGTCAATAAACTGCACGAGACTCAGTGTATCGTCAAGAACGGCGATGTATTCATAGTTAAGGCCATATGCTGAGTAGGTATTCGCGAAGCTCCGCAGGTAGGTCTTGCCATTCGGCGCGACAAGAACCGACTGCAAGTTGTCGTAAAAACCCGGCGCACCCATTGTTCCCTGTAATGGGCCCAGTCGTCCTGCGACAGAGCCATCGGGATTAAAGAAATCGAAGCCCATCTGCGGATCAAGATCCCAGGAACGTGACAGACCTATGTAACTGCCATCCGGGCGAACCCAACCGTGAGCAGTGGAGACATTACCGAAGGTCGACACCAAGCGTGGGCCCGTAGTCGCCGTTGCTGTTCCCAATAGCTCGCAGCATTGGGCAGTGATAGTGACAGTATTAAATGGCGTATCGGGCAAGCGCACCAGTACTCGGGCATGTCCAATGTTGTTAGTTGTCACAGACTTCGGCAGTACCTCGCCACCGGAACCGCTCACACTGAATGTCAATACCTGGTTGGGCACTCCAACGTTTAGGGCATCGACAAGCTTCATGTCGATGGGGATAGGCAAAGTCTCACCCGGAAATCCGGTTTGATGGTCTCCGACCGCGACCTCGATGATGGCGGGTACGCCGGAAGCGGGATTTGGAGTGGAACCGCCTGGGCTACCCGATGCACCGGAGCCGCCGCCACATCCAAGGAGAAGGGAGGCGGACAATGTGAGCACAGATATATGAAGCCAGATATTCATTACAAACAGACCTCCATTTGGACTCGCCACTGAAGACCTCTTAGTTCATCTCAGCGTCGACTGTCGGGTCAGTGATGTCAGTCACATTTCGCTATAACAACCCGGACCCTTGACAACGCCAATCATGTAACCGTATAGTTACGCATAATGCGTGACCGTACGGTTACATATTCGGTGGAGGCCGGCTATTTCCAGGCACCTCCGCCTGCTGCGCCGCGCCCACCTGGTGCAGGAGCGGAAGGAAGGCAGGCACCGTTTCTATCAACTCAATCCCGAGCCCCTCAAAGCCGTGGACGCCTGGCTGGAGCAATACCGCGGCTTCTGGCGTGCGAATCTCACCGGCCTGAAAGCCTTCGTCGAGGCGGAATACGCTAAAGAAAAGGGCCGAACCCAGAAACGAAACAAGCATTCCAATTCAACTTCGAGGAAAAAGCCATGAAGTCACTTCGCATTGCCGTATCCACGCTTGTCATGCTTGCGTTCTGTTCAACGTTGACGCTGGCCGCGCCCGACTCGCAGAAGGGCTTTGATCAGCTCAAGACTCTGGCGGGCAACTGGGCAGGGAAGGCGGGAGACCGCCCCATCCAGGTGGAATTTCGCGTTACCTCCGGCGGTTCCGCCATTATGAGCGAGATCAAGACGGATGAGGACATGATCAGTATGTTCCATCTCGACCGCGACCGCCTGATGATGACGCACTACTGCGGAGCCGGCAACCAGCCACGCATGGTGGGCACAGTGTCAGCGGACGGGAAGACCTTCACCTTCGATTTTCTGGACGCAACCAATCTGAGCAGTCCAGACACCGGGCACATGCACCGGCTCGTCCTGACCATGGTTGACGCCAACCACCACACCGAGGATTGGTCGTTTGCCACGGGTAAAGGGGAAGACATGCGGGAGCATTTCGACCTGGTCCGGCAGAAGTAGGCGTGCGAGGAGCATGAATATGGCGACGGTAATCCTTACTCCTGACCACGATGCGGTCATCAGCGAAATTGAAATCGCCGCGCCACCCGAGCGGGTGTTTCAGGCGCTGATCGATCCCAAACAGGCGATGCAGTGGTGGAACAACGAGCAATGCCCGATCGAATCGTTCGCAATCGAGCCCTGGCGGGGAGGGCGCTGGAGCTATGACACCAAGCAGAGTTCGCTCAACGTGAACGGCGTGAGCAAGTTCCACTGCGAGGGCGAAGTGCTCGAGTTCGATCCGCCACGCCTGCTGGTTTACACCTGGATCGCCAACTGGCACGCCGACAAGACACGCCGTACCGTGGTGCGATGGGAACTTGCGCCCAGCGGACATGGCACCCGGCTAAAAGTCACCCACAGCGGCCTGGCGCAGGAGACGGCCGCCCACAAGGATTACACCGGCGGCTGGCAGGGCGTGCTTGTTTCAATCAAGAAGTTTGTGGAGATGTAAGCGCTGCGCGCTTATCCACCGGCGATCGCGCCGATCACGATAAACGGCTCCTTGCCGGAAGCAACCTCTTCCGGCAAGGGGGTGTCCGGAGGCTCGTGAGAGAGATCCTCCTCACATGCGAAAAAGCGAAGGAACGGGCGACGTTCCCGCGTGACGTGATCGCGGATAGCTCCGCACAACATGGGATAACGGGCTTCGAGCGCATCGAGAACGGAGCGCTGCGTGACCGGGCCTTCGATCTCGAGTGTGACCTCACTGCCGGCATGAGCCAGATTGCGAAGGTGGAAGGGAAGTATGACACGAACCATGTGCTGCACCTGTGCGGCAGGTCTTGGCCTGCCGCGGCAATCCGGCGCCTCGCGTCCGGGCCGCTATAGCCGCGAACCCAGGCGCGGGCGCAGGTGATAGAGGAAACGCCGCTATTTCTTATCGTACACAGCAGTATTCTTTACGGTCTTGCCCTTGTCATCGGTCATGCTGGTGGTGACGGTGCGGCTCTTGCCGTCTGCTGACACCACGATATGTCCAGTCAGCACGACCTTCCCCCCCCTTTTGTTGGTCAGCATCATGGAATGGTCGTCCATCTTTTTGTAGGAGCGCATGTCGGCGCTGGAGTCTCCGACCAGGGGATAGTCCTTGCCGTCAAATTTCCCGGTCCACTCGTTGTGGACTGCCTTGCCGCTGCTATCGGTCCCATCCACCGTGACTTTCACGTTGTCACCTGCAGCCTCGTAGACAACCGTATGGTTCTTGGTCGCACCCGCGGTGAACTTCGACTTGGATTCGTTCAGCTTCCAGGTACCCATGTTGACATCCTGCGCGAAACATACTGCGGCTCCGGCCAGGCACAGCACCAGGGCCATGAAAATCGATCTCGTTTTCATGTGTCGCCTCTGAATTTTGAGATATACGAACGCGGGGCCATTCTAGTGCCGCAGTGCGCATTCGGCAACCTTGAGAGGGCGCTGGGAGATATGAGTCACCGGACTGCCTTGGCCTATCGAAATGGATTCCGGATAGTTAGCTGCCGGTCAATGGTCTGCCCATCCTGCAAATCTTCCGAATAAAGCGTCCGGCAGCCGGCCTGCAGGGCAGCCGAGATAATCAATGCATCGTAGATGTCATATTTGTATTTTTCTGCAATCACGGAAGCTCGCTTGTGCACCTGGAGCGAGATAGGAGCCGGCTCGGGACACAAGGTACAGATGACGTCTACAAACTCTGCAATCTCCTTCCACGACATATGCAGCTTGCGATGTGCCACCGAAGCAAATTCGTTCAAGGACTGCACGCTGATCTTCCCGCCGCTGTCCAGCAGAGCCTCGGCCCGGGATGCGCGCGGGTCGTTCCGGCCAACTGCATAAATCAGCACATTTGTATCGAAGAAATCCCTAGCGGGCATTGGCCTCTGATCGATCAAAGACGAATCCAGCCGGCAATGGACGACGCAAACGGCGCAGACGTTCTAAGGCACGCTGGCGGGCAGGATCGCGGCGTACTTCAAAGTTGCGTGCACCGGCAATCCGAATTTCGACCTGGTCGCCTTCTTTTAGATCGAGGGCTTGGACAAGCCTGGAAGGTAATCGCACAGCCAGACTGTTGCCCCATTTTGATACCTGCATGGTGGCTCCTCCCGGAATGATCTACAAAGCTATTGTATATCTACAGTCAAGCAGATTCCTTGAGGCATGGCGTGGCAGCCGTTTTGCCCTGAGGGTACAATGACCGCCAGCTTTGGGGGCGACGATGAAGGGAACCATGATGCAGTTCCCGCTGACGGTGGGCCATCTGCTCGAGCGGGTGGGAAAACTGTTCCCGGCAGTTGAAATTGTTTCCAGCCGTCCGGACAACTCTATCCACCGCTCCAGTTACGGCGAAATGCACCGGCGGGCGCGTGCTCTCGCCTCGGCCTTGCAGGAACTGGGCCTGAAGCGCGGAGACCGCGTCGCAACCTTGATGTGGAATAACTATTTTCACCTGGAAGCGTATTTCGCGGTCCCGAGCGTAGGCGGAGTGTTGCACACGCTGAATCTGCGGCTGCATCCCGACGAACTGGCGCACATTGTCAACGATGCGCAAGACCGCTGGCTGATTGTGGATGACGTGCTGCTCCCCATCTATGAGACCTTCAAGGATAAAGTGAAAATCGAGCGGGTCTTTGTGACGCCATTCGGGGGATGCGCCGCGGCCGGAGGTGAGAGTTACGAATCGCTTCTGAACAGCGGCAGCGGCAATCCGAACTACCCGGAACTCGATGAGGACGACGCGGCCGCTATGTGTTACACCTCCGGCACGACGGGCAAGCCCAAAGGCGTCGCTTATTCCCATCGGGCGATTGCGCTGCACTCCTACTCCATTTCGTTGCCGGATAATTTCTCCATTTCGCGCTGCGACTGCCTGCTGCCGGCGATGTCAATGTTCCACGCCAATGCCTGGGGCTTGCCCTATGCCGCCGTCATGAACGGCAGCAAGCTGGTGCTGCCGGGACCGAATCTGCAACCCGAAAGATTGCTGGACTTGCTTTCAAGCGAGCAGGTAACGCTCACCGGCGGCGTGCCTACAGTCTGGCTGGGAGTGGTCGATGCACTGGAACGCGAACCGCTGCGTTGGAAGCTGGCGGCGGGCTTGCGCATCGTGGTGGCGGGGTCTGCCGCGCCGGAGAGCCTTTTCCGGCGCTTCGAGAAACTGGGAGTGCAGGTGATCCAGCCATGGGGAATGACCGAAACCACACCCATTGCAACCGTCTCGACGCTCAAGCCGCACATGCAAGGCTGGCCTGAGGATCGGCGATTCCAGGTTCGCGCCTGCCAGGGGTTGCCGTCTCCCTTCACTGATATTCGCGCTGTGAACGACGAAGGCGAAGTGCCATGGGACGGGGAGACGGCCGGTGAGCTGGAGATCCGTGGCCCATTCGTCGCCGGCAGCTATTACAACCTGCCGGAGGAGCGTGGCCGCTGGACGGACGATGGCTGGCTGCGGACTGGCGACGTGGTCACGATCGATGCCGAGGGATATATGAAGATCACCGACCGCACCAAGGACCTGATCAAGTCGGGCGGCGAATGGATCAGTTCGGTAGACCTGGAGAATGCGCTGGTTGGTCATCCTGCGGTGCTCGAGGCTGCGGTCGTTGCCATACCGCATGAAAAGTGGGTGGAGCGCCCGCTGGCCGTGCTCGTAATGAAGGAAGGAGCCCGTGTCAGTCACGATGAGCTGCGCAAGTTTTTGGCTGAGAAATTCGCCAAGTGGCAGTTGCCCGATGATTTCATCGCGGTGAAAGAGCTGCCTCATACTTCGACCGGCAAGCTCCTTAAAGCGCAATTGCGCAAGCAGTACAAAGACTGGTCATGGAGTTCGGTGCCGGCAGGGAAGTGAGGTTGCGGTCGCGTCGGTCAAGGTCCGGTTTTGCTAAAATCGCAAGCCAACGAGTGCTGCCATGTCTCCCAAGCGCGCCAACGGCAAGATTTGCTACATCGAGATACCCGCGACCGACATTGTGCGTTCGGCTGACTTCTACCGGAAAGTATTTGGCTGGAATATCCGGCAGCGCGGCGACGGGCGAGTAGCCTTCGATGACGGCCTCGGCGAAGTCAGCGGCACATGGGTGCTGGGACGCCCGGCTGCCTCCGCACCCGGCCTTTTGGTTTACGTGATGGTGGACAGCGTGGCCGCCACGGTGGACCTTGTCATCGCTAATGGAGGCGAGATCGTACAGCCCATCGGGGCCGATGCCCCGGAAATAACAGCCCGCTTCCGCGACCCTGGCGGCAATGTGATTGGCCTTTATCAGGAACCCGGCTGAGGAGCGACTTCGGGTTCAACTGCTACCCCTTACAAGAATTCGGGCGGGCGAGGGCGCCCGCCCCACACATCACATCCTCACCCGATTGTCTGCACTTCGACGCTCAGCACGGCGGGCAGGTGCTCGGTGATGGGCTTCCAGTTATCGCCCGCGTCGGCGGAGCAGTACACCTGTCCTCCGGTCGTACCGAAGTAAATCCCGCATTTGTCCAGCGTGTCAACCGCCATAGCATCGCGCAAGACGTTTACGTAGCAGTCTTTTTGAGGTAAGCCGCGAGTCAGCGCTTCCCATTCATTGCCACCAGATTTGCTCCGGAAGACACGCAGCTTGCCGTCGTGGACGAAGTGTTCGCTGTCGCTCTTGATGGGGACCACGTAGATGGTCTCGGGTTCGTGAGCGTGCACGTCGATGGCAAAGCCGAAATCCGTCGGCAGGTTGCCGCTGACTTCGCGCCAGTTGTCGCCCGCGTCGTCAGAGCGCATGACGTCCCAGTGCTTCTGCATGAAGAGCGTGCCGGGGCGCTTGGCGCACATGGCAATGTGGTGCACGCAATGGCCGATCTCGGCGTCAGGATCGGGGATGTATGGCGAACGCAGTCCGTGGTTGATGGGCTTCCAGGTCTTGCCGCCGTCGTCGGTACGGAAAGCGCCCGCGGCGGAGATGGCGATCCACATGCGCTGCGGGTTGGCGGGATCGAGAATGATGGTGTGCAGGCACATGCCGCCTGCGCCCGGCTGCCAGTTGGGGCCGGTGCCGTGGCCGCGCAGGCCGGGAAGTTCGCGCCAGCTCTTGCCCCCGTCGGTCGAGCGGAAGATGGCGGCATCTTCGACCCCGGCGTAAACCGTTTCGGAATCGGTGAGCGAGGGCTCGAGGTGCCACACCCGCTTGAACTCCCAGGGGCGCTGGGTGCCGTCGTACCACTGGTGCGTGGTGAGCGGGGCGCTGTCTTTGTCATACACAAACTTGTTGCTCTCGCCCTTGGGCCAGCCGCGCGCGTCGGTAGTCGGCTCGCCGGCAGGTGTGCCGGGCTGCTGCCAGGTTTTGCCGCCGTCGTCGGAGCGTTGAATAATCTGTCCGAACCAGGAACTAGTTTGCGATGCGTAGATGCGGTTGGGATCTTTGGGTGAGCCTTTGAGGTGGTAAACCTCCCAGCCGGTGAATAGTGGGCCGCTGACGTCCCAGTTTTCGCGCTTGCCATCAGAAGTGAGAATGAACGCGCCTTTGCGCGTGCCTACCAGAACGCGGACCGTACTCATGACAACTCCTTGGGATGAGGTTCAGATCTCTATGCTAAGACGCCGGAGGCGTTCTTGCATATAGGTCATGTCAGATGGACGCACGAGCGGGACTGCGGTTTCACTGCTGCTCTAAAGTAACTTTGGAACCGTTCGCAGCGGGAGTAAACCTGAGAACGGAGACGTCCTATGTTCAGGCTAGGGGCGGTGTTTTGCTTTGTACTGGTGGTCGCGAGGGCCGCTGTTGGGCAAGACCTGCCCAGGCTGACGGTAGCACCGGGCAGTGCGACCATGCTGGTGGGCGAGAGCCGGACCTTCCGCGCCGTGGGAAAAGATGGAAGGCCGCGGCACAATGTGCAATGGAGTGTATCGCCGGAACATGCGGTGTCGCTCAGCGTGGAGGCCGACGAGGCGACGATTGAGGCGAAAGAGCCGTCCGCGGTTGTGATCCTTAGCGCCTCGAGCGAGGGCGACTCAGCCCAGGCTACGCTCGAGATTCGTTCGGGAGACAAGCTGACCCCTGGGACCCAGATCTGGTCGGTTCCTGCGATGCCCGGCTGCAAGAACCGCCAGATCAGCCAGGCCGTCCCGACGGCCAATGGGCCCGATCTTTATGTCGAAGAGGATTGTCCGCAAGGCCGGCTGGTTCGCGCCCTCACCGCCGATGGACGGGAAATGTGGCGCACCCTGTTGCCCGATGGACAATCGCGGATGCCGATTGTCTCGTCAAACCAGAGCGCAGCGCCGAGTACGAGTGCGCCTCATCTTCGTTTGCATG
>Ga0335079_10004272_pt1 | contig 16420 bp, 13 predicted proteins | sample Lox_Sample_33_FD_206719 | JGI IMG/M metagenome (GOLD analysis project Ga0335079, IMG submission 206719) | Soil microbial communities from Loxahatchee National Wildlife Refuge, Florida, United States - Lox_Sample_3.3 | ecosystem: Environmental > Terrestrial > Soil > Wetlands | place: USA... | reverse complement strand
CGCCAGATCCCTCGCTCTGCGAAGAAGAGCGCTACGCTCGGGATGACTCCCGGGAGACGAATGTAGTTGATCGCGGGTTAGCTCGCGGTCGCTCGCGGAACCTGGGCACCGGGCGGGGAATCGTGCAAACACAGGGGACACGGAGTTACACAGAGGGTTAGATTTCTCCCTCTCGGCGACCCGCCCCCGTGCAAACACAGGGGACACGGAGTTACACAGAGGATTAGATTTCTCCCTCTCGGCGACCCGCCCCTTGCAATAACTGCAAGGGACGTGGCACCCTCGGCTTCGTGGAAACGAGTCCGGGTGAAGCTCAGTGCCGATGTCGGCTGAAGAGATGGGCCTGGTCGGCGGCGGCTATACGGAAAAGGTGCTGTTCAAAGCTGAGGTACGGCTCGTGCGCTACGCGGTCTGGATAAGAGTTGAGGGCCCGTAGAAAGTTCTCGATTTCCTGCTGAACCTCACGCTCACGATCGGCGTCGGAAACGCCCACGGTAATCGGGCGGTGCTTCTTGCTGGTCATTCCCCCTCCCACTGCCGGCTGGGATCCCATATGACGTAACAACACCCTGGTTGCAAACGCCCTGTACAAGTCACGGGACAACGAACGTCTCGGGAGCTTGGCAGAAAATGGGGAGGCCTGCAGAATATGTTTTCGGTGCTAAAAACGTAAATAGCACTTTAGTGCCAGTCAAGTCGAGGGGTTGTGGAAAAATAGCTGTGGAAAAAGCGAAAAGGGGCGAGGGTAGCCCCTTTTCGTCTATGTACTCGATGGTTACTAGCGGCTGGCCGGCGGCACGATGCCGTTCATGCGCAGGTATTCCACCATCTGGCCGTAGTGGTCAAAGCAGTGTCCCGTGGTCAGGGCAGCCATCGCCAGACGGGTAGTTTTGTTCTTCCCGAAGGGCGGGTCAATCGGGTCGGTGAGATTGTTTTCGTTCACGGCGGCGGCCGCCTTGTGGGCATAGGCGAACGAATCCTTCAGGAACTTCAGGATGTCGGCCTTGGTCTTAATTGAATCGGGGCCATTTTCGCCGCCCAGGTCCACAGGCGATTTCTCTCCCAGAATCGATGCCGACACCATGTAGTTGACGGCAGCCACGTGCTTTACCTGCTGGGCGAAGGTGCGGACTCCTTTGAACTCCCCGTTAGTGGGAGCGAAAGAATACTTGTCTTCGGGCATGGCTTCGGCGGCGGGAACAAATTCTCCCTCCACAACGGTGAGGTAGTGGTCGAAAACCTGTGCGATGGTCTGTTTTCCGGCGGGTTGAGTTTGTGCGCCGGCAACGACGCTGATGCAGGCAAGTACCAGGGGGACTGCGAACAGCCACTTCGTAGGGTTCATCACAAGCTCCTTGCAAACAGGTTGAGTTGGAGAACAGCAGGGACGGCATCAGTCTCTTACGACTGCGGGGGCAAATTCAAGTTCCCGGGACGTGAGAGGAAAACGGCGCACTGCCAGAAGGCCAAGCAGCAGGGCTATGGCGGACCCCAAGAGCGCGAAAGGAACTCCGAAACGGCTGGCCAGCGCGCCCCAGGCCGCGCTGCCCAGGGCCATGCCGCCTTGCAGCACCAACAAATAGGTAGAAAGGGCCCGGGCCCGAAGGCGGGGCGGTGACATGGTCTGCGCCGCGACGTTCAAGCAGGCGAGAATTCCGATCCAGGCGGTCCCGCTGACAAATAAGACGAGTAAGAGGGCGTTGAAACTCTGCACTCGGCCGGCTGCGAACATCATGGCGGCGAAAACGATGATGGCACAAGCCACCAGACCGTCTACCGAAAGATGGCTGCGCAGTCGCGGCAACACGGCCGCACCCGCCAGAGCTCCCAGGCCGAAGGAACCGAGAAGCAGGCCGTACCCAGTGGCGCCGTGCGGGCGCGCCAGGACGGGGAGCAAGGCGAGCAGGCAGCTGGCCGCCAGGCTGAATGCCGCGGTGCGAACCAGCACGCAGCGCACGAGGGAAGACTGGCGAGCGTGACGCAAGCCGTTGAGAATGGCGTCGGTCATGCGGCCGGTTTCGACGCTCTCGAAGTGGGGGCGCTTCCAGCGGTAGAGAAAAAGGATGACGCCAAAGAAGGAGACTGCGTTCAGCAGGAAAGCCATGCCGGATCCTGCCAGCGCGATGACCAGGCCTCCCAGGGCAGGGCCGACGGCGCGGGCGACATTGAAGCCAACCGAGTTCAAGGCCACAGCGGAGGCATGACGCTCGCGCGAGACGATTTCCGGCGTGATGGCCTGCCATGCGGGATCGTTCATGACAGCGCCGAGGCCGAGCGTGAAGGTGAACAACAGCAGGATCCAGGGGGTGACATAGCCGAGGCGGGTGAAGATGCCGAGCAGAGCCGAGGCCAAGACCATCCAGCCCTGCGTGATCAGCAGCAAGCGGCGGCGATCCATCATGTCGGCCAACGCGCCGGCGGGCAAAATCACGAGGAAGACGGGCAGCGTGCTCGCCGCCTGCACCAGACTGACCATGAAGGGCGACATGGTGAGCTGGGTCATGAGCCAACCGGCACCGACGTTCTGCATCCAGGTGCCGGTGTAGGAGATGACCGCAGCGATCCAGAGAGAGCGAAACAAAGGCTCGCCCAGCGGAGCCCAGGCGGAATCATGGTCTCGCGGAGGTAAGCTGACAGTCACGGACGTTTTTGCGGCATCGGCCATTTCAATTGCCAGCCGTTCCTTCCACCGCCGCGGCTGAGGGTTCGCCGAAGGGCCAGTTCAGTTCCCGCCACGCGCGCCATAAATAGATAGCGATGCCGGTGATGAGGATGAGGGCTGCGTAACGAATCTGCACAACGGAATCGGTCCGAGAAAACAGCACAAACACAAACCCGGCCGCCGCCATCAGCGCGGGCACCGGATAGAGCCACATGCGAAAGGGGCGGGGAAGATCGGGACGGCGGACGCGCAATACGATCAATCCTACCGCCTGAAGTAGAAACTGAAGCGAAATGCGAATGACCACAAGCGCGGCGATCACGTCAGCCAGCGACAGGAAACAGAAGAGCGCAGCGACGCCGCCAAGCGCGAGCAACGAAACATAAGGAAAGCGGCCTTGGGGATGGACGCGAGCGAAAGCACGGAAGTAGTTTCCATCGAGTGCGGCGGCATAGGGAACGCGGGAATAGCCAACGGTCAGCGAGAACACAGAAGCAAAACCAGTCCAGATGACGAGGCCGGTGACCAGATTTGCGGCCCACGATCCATAAATCCTGGCCATAAAGGTCGAGATCACGTAAAGTCCGCTGCCTGAATGCCCGGACGAACGGATCTCCTGCCAGGGCACTACGCCCAGGATACTGACATTCATCAGCAGATATAGACCTGCGACCAGAAAAATGGATAGCAGCAGCGCGCGAGGGATTGTTCTGCCGGGATCTTTCACTTCATCGCCGAGGAAGCACACGTTGTAGTAGCCCCAATAGTCATAAGTGGCGACCAACATCGCAGATCCCAGGCCCAGAAAGAAAGCGGACGACGGCGTGAAAGCGCCCGCCGGGAAGCTGAAGGCGCGGGAGGCATCAAAGTGCGTCAAGCCCGCGAAGATGACCCAGGCCATGGTAGCGAGTACGCCCGCGAGAAGCAGTTTCGAGATGCGAGCAATGCTGGTGATCCTGCGATAGACGAGGAGAATGGCGAAGGCGACCATGGCGATGGCGACGAGGGTGGCACCAGACACGAGCCAGCGCACCTGCAGCATGCCCAACAGCGGCACGTGCAGGCTCCAGGTGTGCGCGGCGTATTCGCGCTGCAGCGCCGGCCAGAAATAAGACGCATAGCCGGAGAGTCCAATCGCAGCAGACGCAATGGAGAGCGGAGCGCTGAAGGAAAGCTGCCAGATGAAGAGAAACGCAATCAGGCGGCCGAGGCGCTTCGGACCATAAATTTCGCGCAGGTAGCGGTAAGAGCCTCCCGAGCCGGGAAGGGCTGCGCCGAGTTCGGCCCACACCAGGCCGTCACAGATGGCGAAGATGGCGCCGAGGATCCAGCCGAGCATGGCTTGGGGGCCGCCCATGGCGCTCACGATCAGCGGGATGGTGATAAAAGGGCCGACACCGATCATGTCAATCATGTTCAGTGCGGTGGCGCCACCGAGACCGATTCCACGGATCAGCGAAGGAGCGGCGGCAGCGGGTTGAGGTGAATCAGTCTGCATGCGGCGGCGATTGCACGAACACGGTCTGCGATCGATTCGAGGCGTCGTACGGTTGAAGATCTTTCTCGTGACCGGCACTGAGCAGATTCACGTACAGGCGGATGGCGCCGGGAACTGCGGCCGGCAATTGGCGAAAGAAGGCGTAGCCGACATAGATGTAGGTGCCTTTGCCATACTGCGCGCGCAACAGGCCGCCTTGTTGCGGTGGTTCGCCGGGGTCATGGCAGGCCAGCAGGGGCTTGAAGTGGTTGTCCCATTGATCCATGAAATTGAGGCCGCGCTCCTGCACCCAGCCGGAGAAATCCTGTGGCGAGATCTCGTTGGGAAAGTGGAACACTCCGTCGTCGGGCGCGAGCACTTCGACCGGGGCCTCTTCCACCGAAACACGCGTGCGGCCGAGTTGCGCGGGGTAGGGAGTGAAGTTTCCACGATTGAAGTCGGGGACGCCCGCGTTGTACTGCACGACCAGAGTGCCGCCGGCGGAAACAAAATCCAGCAGGCGCTTGTTGTTCGCGATGACATCTTTTTGTGTGTCGTAGGCACGGATGCCCAGGACGATTGTTCCGTACTGCTTCAAATCGGCGGTGGCCAGATTTTCGGCTGGGATGAGTGCGAGATCCATGCCGATCTGCTTGAGAACGGGGGGAATGTCGTCACCGGCGCCCATGACGTATCCGACTTTGAGCTGGGGAGGGACCTTGACCTCGACGACGCTGACCCGCTGCACGGCAGGCTGGTAGTAGTAAAAGCTGTCAAGATCGTCGCGGGCGACGACGCTGTAGGCTTCACTGTAAGGTTTGCCATGCACGTCGAGAACGGCGCGGATTCGGACGCGGGGTTCATCGGCGGGGGCGGGGAACAGCTTGAATTCGAATTGCTGCTTCTCTCCGCGCGTGTGGATTTCGACGGCGCGGCTTGCGGGTTCGAACCGCCAGCCAGCGGGGACTTCCAGACGAAGAGTGCCTGCGGCCTCGCCGCTGCGATTGCAGGCGATCGCGACGGTGACAGAAGCGGAACTGCTTCGCCGCGGAATCACCAACTCGTCGGGCTCCAGCGCGACGGAAAACGCCGGTGCCACGGTGAGCGCACGCTTACGCTTTGCACCCTGGTTATCGAGGAACGAGACGAGCACCGGGGCGGTTATCTTTGCAGAGCGAACGGAGTTGTTATTGCCCGCGGGTGCGGGAGAGTCCGAATTCACGACGGAGTAGCGAACCAGAGCGCGGAAGCGCGCCGGAGGAAAAGGCAAAGTTTCGGTACGAGGATCGTCCGAGGAATAAACCGTGTCGCGGGCCGGATCGGCGCGATGCAGCAAGGGACGGGTGACGGGCGCATTCGCAGGAACTTTGAGTGCGAATCTTGCGGAGTAATCCTGCCCTGGCTGAAGGCCGACGAGCGGGCCCTTCGAAGCATGAGCGATCCAGCCCTCAAATCCCTCGAGCGATATGTCTTCCATCCGCAGCGTGTGCGAAGAACCATTATGCAGTTTCACTAGCACGGCAAAAGTCTGCCCGGGCGAGACAGGGACGAGAGCTTGCGCTTCGGGCGGCAGCTTGGTGGCGTCTTCGTCTGCGGAGAAGACACCCGCCTCGAGGGATACATTCAGCGCCAGATTTATTGCCGCTTCGGCTTGTGCCCGCTTTTCGCCAAGGATCTGCAGCAGCTCTGACTTGGCGGGCTCGGGAAGGCTGCTTTTCTGGAGGCGATCTACGATCCTGTCGAGCCCGTGCAGGGCGGAGAGCAATGGCCCGGCCGCGCCGGCGGGGGCTTTTTCGCCTTGTGCAGCAGCCTGGCGAATGTCTTCGGCCACGGCGTTCAATTCAGGCCGAAGGAAGGGAACTTTGGCCTGGTCCGCGCCGAGCCGGGATGCGAGCCCGGGAAGGGTGACGTCCATTCCGTCGAAGAAATTCTCTTCATGCTCGGCTTTGCTCGCGGGCAGGACGGAATCGACCAGCTTGTAGAAGGCATAATGCGGGCCGGGGTCGGCGGTCCAGGCTCCTGCGCCCTGCGATAGCTGGTGACGCAAGCCCTCGACGGCGAACTGGAGATACGACATTCCGAGGTCCGGGTTGGGTTCGCCGGTGTTCAGCTTGACGGTGTAGTTTTCCGCCGGACAGGATTGCGCCCCGAAGCCGCAGACGTTGCCGATGTACAGCTTTTTCGCTTGCCAGGGGCGCAGGCCTTCTTTGATCTGGTCAGGAAAGCGGTTGGGGTCGGCGGCGGCGCGGAACGCCTCGCGGGTGAGAATCGCGGAAGCCTGGTGGTTACCGTGCCCATCGCGCTCGGTGCCGGAAAAACGGGCGATCAGGACGTCGGGGCGGAAGGTGCGAATCACCCGCACCATGTCGGAGAGCGCGATGTCATGTCCGTGCCACTTCTGGAACGTCTCGTCGGCGGTTTTGGAGAAACCGAAATCGGCAGCCCGGCTGAAGCGCTGCTCAACGCCGTAGTAGCGGTCGGAGGCGGTCAATTCCAGGGTACGCAGAACGCCGAGCGCGTCCGACAGGTTGCTGCCAATCTTGTTTTGTCCGCCCTCGCCATGCGTCACGGTGAACAGCAGGGAAGTAACGCCCTGGCCGCGGGATTCGAGGGTGAGCATGCCGCCATCTTCGTCGTCAGGATGCGCGGTAGTCTGTATGAGGCGCGCGGTGGTGCCAAGGCGGCGCAGCATTTGCCGCAGGCCGGCTGCGCCGGTATCGGGAGGCAGCGGATCAAGCGCTCCGGAGGTGGAAGCCAGCGAGGACTCCTGCGCCGGCGCTGGGGCGCAAAGGGTGAAAGCGACAATGAAACAGCAGAGGACTCGCGCCAGCAGCGGGAAGGCGCAGCATGGCCCGGTGATGGGTTTTCGCATGGATATGGAATGGCGCTGGGCGGAGATGGGAAGCAAGATTTTTCCTGTTATGTGGCCTGTCTAAAGGGCCGGGAAATCAACCCTCTACCATCTTAGCCGATTCATGGGTTCGGCGAGCTTGGGGTCTTGACGGCTTGTTGACACTGGTCGGCCGCGGTGAGCACTTTGTCGAACTCGCGGTTGCTGCGCAGCTTGGCCAGCAGGGGATCGGAGAGCAGGGCCGAGTAAGCGCAGTAGTTGGCTTCGACGGCGGAACGGATCATGTGCAGCGCAATGTCCGGCTTTCCGCAAAACGCCATGATGGTTCCAAGGTAGTACCAGGGTTCGGGATCAGGCTCGGAGAGCACCAGGTTTTCTTCCTCTTGCACGGTCTTGTCGACTTCAGAAGCGGGTTTTTCTCCGAGGCAGGCCTCCAGCAGGTTGCGGTGGTAGCGAGGGTTGCTGGAGATTTTCTTCACGGCTTCGCGCGCTTCAGGGATTTTTCCAGCGCGCAGCAGGATCGAGGGAGTCACGTATGCGGCCCATTCCGAGCCGGCATCGAGGTGGACAAAGTCCATGGCACGGTCGGTCTGGCCCAGCTCCGTAAATCCCCAGGCACAGGAGCGAAACTGGTAGTTTCCGGGATCGAGCGCGATGGCAGTATCGCACTCGCGGTTGGCTTCCTCGAGCATCCCGGCGTAGCGAAGCACGTAGCCGAGCGCGAAATGGGCCTCGGCGCTTTCCGGACGGCGTTTGACCAGGGCCTGTGCTTCTTCGTAGGCCTTGCCCAACTCACCACGCTCGACACGGTTGGTGATCAACTGCCCGGCGGAAATGATGCGGTTGGGATCGAGGGACAATGCTTTTTCGTAGGCCTGGTTCGAGCGCTGGAACATGGGTTCGCCGCCGCTTGAATAATCGGCGTCGTAGTAGCAGCGCAGGCCGAGTTCTTCCCAAGCCGGAGCGTAGGTAGGATCGAGCGCGACGACGTGTTCGAGCACAGCGATGGCATCTTTGTTGGGGCCAGGATCATGCGGCAGGGCGAGGCTATGCAGATAGAGATCGTAAGCTTCCGGGCTCTTGGGGCGGATGCCAGTCTCGAAAAATCCTCCGGCGGCGCCGAGCACGGGAAGCAAGCCCTGGCGAATCTGGGAGGCAAGCTGTCCCTGCAAAGCGATCAGGTCCTCGCTGGGCGCGCTGAAATTGGTCTGCCAGAGAAGGCGGTCATTCGAAACGTCGGTGGCTTCGAGCGTGACCAGAAGATTATTGCCCTGGCGCATGAAATGTCCGGTCAGGACGTTGGCCACGTGCAATTGCTTTCCGACTTGCTGAGGATCGAGGTCGGCGTTGACGTATTTGCGGGTAACGCCGGAAGGGCGGACGTCGAGCGAACGGGTGTAAGTCAGCATGTTGGCGATTTCGTCGGAGAGCGCGAAGCGCAGGTAGTCCACGCTGAAGTCGCCGTTCATGTTCTGCAGGGGAAGCACCGCAATGGTGTTCTTGCCGGCGCCGCCCGCTCCGCCCGCGCGGTGCTTGAACCACCAGGCGCCGACCGCCGCCAGTACCGTGACCAGAACGGCGGACATCACAATCAGTGAGTAGGTTTGCCAGCGGCTGGAACTCTGGAAGGTGTGCGTGACCACATGCAGCCGCGAGCCTTCGCGCGAGCCCGATTTGTGCAGCCCGGATTCGCTCTCCCGGCGCAGGCGCTGCAGATCGCTCCTCATCTGCGTGGCGGTGACGTAGCGATGGTCGCGGTCTTTTTCCATCGCCTTGCCGATGATGCCTTCAAGTTCCGTGGGAATCGCGGGGTTGAGCGAGCGCGGAGGCGCTGGCTTCTGGTGCAGCACGGCGTCAAGCGTGGTGACCACGTTGTTGCCGTGGAAGGGCTTCTTGCCCGTGGCCATTTCGTAGAGAACGACGCCGAAAGAAAAAATGTCGGTGCGCACGTCGAGTTCGTCGCTGCGCGCCTGCTCCGGCGACATGTAGACCGCGGTGCCAGGCAACACGCCAACTGCGGTGAGAGAATCTTCGGCTTTGGCGTCTTCGCTACTGGTGGCCGAGCGGGCGAGCTTGGCCAATCCGAAATCGAGCACTTTCACCTGGCCGGCAGGCGTGATGAAGATGTTGGCCGGCTTGATGTCCCGATGGATGATGCCCTTAGCGTGCGAGGCTTCGAGCGCGTCCGCCACCTGCACGGCCACGTCAAACAGGGCCTCGGTGTCCATGGGCTTGCCCTGAATACGCTGCTTCAGGCTCTGCCCCTCAAGTTTTTCCATCACGATGAAAGGATGGCCGTTGTTGTCCTCGATGGCATGGATGGTGCAGATGTTGGGATGGTTGAGCTGCGAGGCGGCGCGGGCTTCGCGTTCGAATCGGCCCAGCGATTTGCGGTCATTGACCAGATTGTCGGGGATGAACTTAAGCGCGACGTGGCGGCCGAGGCGGGTATCTTCGGCCTCGTAAACCACCCCCATGCCTCCGCCACCGAGTTTTCCCAGGATGCGATAGTGGGAGACCGTCTGGCCGGTAAGTGGCTGGGTGGTGGTCGGTTGACCGTCCATGAGAGCGCTCAGACCCGTCGGCGGTAATGTTAGGCCGCTGGGCAGAGGAGGTCAAATGGGAGTGGGGGCTTGAGAATCATCCCACGGAACTTGCGCGGTTCGTCCGAGGCCATCGCTGCGCTCGGAACGATAAGTTGACCAGGCCTAGTCTTCCGGATAGAAGGCGGCGGAGCTGCCTACCCACTCCATGTTCTTGTTGTGATCCACGCCCATCATGAGGCCGCGGCCCATGCGGATGATGGTCATCACGGGCGTAAGCTCATCCACCCAGATGTACATGATGCGGACTTCGGCTTTGGTGCCGCCGAAGGGCGTTTCGATCACCGGCTCGAACTGCATTTTTTCCTGCAGGATGTACTGCGAGCGCTTGTCGCGAGGGATGGCGTCGAGATCGCTGCGGCTGGGATTGATGATGACGCCGAGCCCGGCGAAGGAAAACAGCGGCTTGATGACGTAGTTGCCCAGGTCTTCGGGCACGTGCTCCACGCGGTCGAGGAACCAGGTTTTGGGAACGCACTCGTGATGGAGAAAAGGCAGGGAAAACTTGCTCATGCGGAAGTACCAGTTGGGATGGCCCGCCCATTCGACGTCAAGCTCCTCGTGGAAGTTGAAAGCGAGCTTCAGGTTCTTGCGCACCAGTTCGTCCACGATGGCGCGGTTGTAAATCCGGCGAATGGGAATCTGGTGGCCGCCGCTCGAATAGAACAGCCGGTTGCCTTCTTTTTTTATGTCCGTGATAGAGACGGTGGGAATGCCGAGAAGTTTTTCGGTCAGCAGGAAGTCGGGACGAGTCTTCTGATGCAGCGGGTCAACTTCCATCAGGATGACCTGGTGGGGGTCGTGGTCGGCGAGGATGGCGCGGCGAAGCAGTTGCTTGTAGCCTTCCCAGTCGAGACCTGAGAGGAGATATTTGAGGTTGCGGTCGAGCTCAAAAACTTCCTGGTACAACTGCGAAAGCATGGCCTGATAAGCGTAAAGAGAAGGGAAGCCCTGCAGTTCGACCAGCTTCGGCTGCAATTCGCCGGCAGCGTTGCGCACCAGGCCAAAATCCACCTGGATGAACATGGGATGGGGCGATTCGTGGGGCACGTTGAAGTCAGGGGGAATGGATTCAAACGATGCCTTGCGATATTCAAGAGTTCCGAGCTGATGAATGAGTTCCTTGCCGTATTGCGCCATCTGCTCGAGGAATGGCTTGGGGAAGAAGCACGGCGTTTCGGAGAGGCGGAAGTCCACGTGCGTGCCGCAGCGCTCATCCATCAGCTTGAGAAAAGTCTGATAGCGCTCCGGGGTGAAGCTGGCGTTGAAGCGTTGGCGCAGGCTGGGGATCATGACTTAGAGATCATGGCTTAGAGATCATGACACTGGGCGACGCCCTAGTGTAGCGCGGGAACGGGATGCAGGCGACGGAATCCTAAACTTCGAGCAGGAAGCGCCCGTTGCGCATGATCTGCTGATCATCCACCCAGATGTCAAAGCGCCGGCCGACGACATCGATGTGGGTGGAGGAGTACCAATCGGCGCCGGTGTGCTCGCCGTAAGGATTGCCAAAGGCGATGTGCACGCCGGGATATTTCTCGTCCTGCAGGATCTGGCCGATCACGTCTTTCAGCTCGATATTGGTGCCGATGGCGAACTCGCCGACGCGGTCGCTGTTGTCGTCGGTGTGGGTGTAGCGCCAGAAATCTTCTTCCAGTTCGCGATTGGAGGAGTGAGCCTCGGTCACGCGATTACCCTTCACGCGGACTTGCAGGGGATTGGGAGCCAGGTCGCCAAATTTGGCGCAGAGCCAGTCGCCGACAACGCCGTCGATCACGAAAGTGCCGTTGACCTCGCCGGGAGTGGTGAAGACCTCGCCGCCCGGAAGATTGCCCCATTTGTCGGGGCTGATAAGGCCGCTGGTCTTGAGCCAGCGGTAGTTGGGGTTGAGATCGGCCACGAGATCGGTGCCGGCGGCAGTCTTGGCGCGGACTTGCCTTGCCCGGCGCAGCATTTCAACGACCTTGGTGCTGATGCGGTCCACCTTAAGGAAGTCGGCGCGCATGCCTTCCAGCATGATCTGGTGATTAATGTTGACCATGTGAGCATGACGGATGCGCTTGCGGTTGACGACTTCGGTCATCTGCATGCGCGAGCGCAACTCGTTGGCCTGGGCCTGCACCGCGAAAATGCTGACCTGGCTGTTTTCGAGATCGTCGGCGATCACCTGCGGAAGATTGGTCAGGGGGCGGGGAGCGAGGTCCTCAAGCACCCATGCGTGGTAAGGCGCGCCAACAGCCTCGACTTCGGCCACCAGGCTGGCGGCGATTTCGCGGCTGGCCTCATCTGTGATGACAGTGACCCGTTCGCTGGGCTGAATACGGAGGCAGACCTGGACGGCATTCCGCGCCCCGGGAGTAAGTTCGGGATCGAAGGGGAATGTGTTGAGGGGGCGATTGGATTGGCTAACCGGGACGTTCATTACCCTACTTTTCTAACAGAAGCCGGCTCTTCGGTCTCAGCCACGCCCACTTCTGTCTCTGCGATGATGTAATCCACAACCTGTTTCAAGTCGCCGCTTTCGCGGAACACGCGGAGTTGGCGGTCGGCGCCGGTGCCGCCTTCGATGATTTCGCGGATGTAATCCAGTTCCTGGCGGGAATCGAGTTCATCGGCTACGTCGTCGACGAATTCGAGATACTCCAGCACCAGGTCGCGGGCCGGCACTTCTTTCTGCTTACCAAAGTCAATGAGCTTTCCGTCCAGTCCATAGCGCGACGCGCGCCACTTGTTTTCCATGAGCAGGGCGCGGCGATAAAGGCGAAAGCCCTGGTTGGCCGCGTAAAGCTTGTACAGCTTGGCGATGGTCGCCTGGATAAGCGCGGCCAGGGCGATGGTTTCATCCACCCGCATGGGGATGTCGCAGACGCGGAATTCCAGTGTGTTGAAAAATGGATGCGGACGAATATCCCACCAGATTTTCTTGGCGTTATCGATGCAATTGGTCTTGATCAGCAGCTTGATGAAGTTCTCATACTCGCCCCAACTGGGGAAATAGTCGGGAATGTTGGTGCGGGGAAACTTGTCGAAGACCTTGCAGCGGTAGGACTTCAGCCCGGTGTCCATTCCCAGCCAGAAGGGAGAGTTGGTGGAAAGCGCGAGAATGTGCGGCAGGAAATAGCGCGCGTGGTTCATCAGGTGGATGGCCGTCTCGCGGTCTTCCACGCCGACGTGGACGTGCAGGCCGAAAATCAGGTTGGCGCGGGCAACGAGCTGCATGTCCTCGACGATGTTCTTGTAGCGGTCGTCCGGGGTGATCTCCTGGACTCTCCAGTCGCCGAAGGGATGGGTAGCCGCCGAGGCCAGGCGCAGGCCATTCTCCTTGGCGAGCTTGATCATGTCGCGGCGCAGGCCCTTGACTTCAGCTTTGGCTTCTTTGATGTTGCGGCAGACCGAGGTACCGACTTCCACCACCGCCTGGTGAAGCTCAGCCTTTACTTTCTCCTGCAGGCGCATGCGGCCCTGCTCCATCATCTCGGTGTGGATGTGGGAGCGCAAGTCGCGGGTAACCGGGTCGACGGTCTGATATTCCTCTTCGATCCCGATAGTGAAGGTCGGTGCTTGCATGACTAGATGGCGCCCTGACAGGCGGACAACTGGCTGCCCAGCCCCACCCGGGGCAGCGGATACAAGGCTGAACTAGTATAACAATCCGATTCCGGCTAGGCTTTCGCTTTTTTCCGGGCGGCAGGTTTGGCAGCGGGTACCGGCGCAGCCGGGCCGGAAAGAAATGCGGCCCAGCGCAGTTCGCGGGCCGGATTCTCATCACTAAGCGCCTTCTTTACAGCCATTTCTGCGACGGCATTCACAATCCACTCGAAGTTTGCCTGGCCGACGGAATTGACGTCGGCATCGGGGGCGGGGTTCATGAAGTCAATCGCATAGGGGACGCCGCCTTCTACGGCGAACTCCACGGTGTTGAGGTCATAGCCAAGCGCACGGCAAAGAGTCAGGGCATCTTTGACGATGCGCTCGTGCAGTTGCGGGCTCGACGGCGGCGGATTGCCCTTCACGTAGCGTTCGTGGTGCGGGGCTTTGGGGTCGTACTTCATGATATGGACCTTCTCCTGCCCGACCACGTAGCAACGGTAATATTCTTCGAATTCGACTCCATGCTGGAGAGTCATGCATAGATCGCCGGTCTGGTTGTAGTGGTGGAAGAACTCTTCCGGAGAGTGGACTTTGTATACGTGCTTCCAGCCGCCGCCGGAATACGGTTTGAGGAAGGCGGGGAAGCCGACGTAGTCGAAGATCTCTTCCCAGTTGAGGGGGAAGATCAGGTTGCGCATGGACTGGTCGGTAGTGCCTTCAGGGTGCTTGTTGTGCGGCAGAATGACGGTCGCGGGAATCGCAACGCCCAGCTTGGAAGCCAATGCGTAGTTGAAGAATTTGTCGTCGGCCGTCCACCAGAACGGGTTGTTGACAACGATCGTACCGGTCAGCGCGGCGTTTTTCAGGAAGGCGCGGTAAAACGGGATGTCCTGCGAGATGCGGTCGATGATGACCTTATAGCCGCTCGGATCCGCCATCTTGACGCCGCCCAGCTTTACAAACTCCGCGGTGATTCCATCCGCCTTCATGCCGTTGATTTTTTCCACCAACGCGGGCGGAAAGGTATTTTCCATGCCGAACAAAACGCCGATTTTCTTCACGACTTATTCTCCAGTCCAGTTTCGCTGTTTTTCGATGTCGTTCTGGCAAACCCAATTACTTGCCGAGACCCTGCCAATGAGGAAAGATCTGAGCTCCGAAAGCTTCCAACTTTTCCGTGGCTGTTGCTCCCGGATCGCCATAGACCTCAAAACCGGTGATGCTTGACGACTCGAGCAGCTTGGGCACTAACTGCTGCACCACAGCGCCGTTCATATGAGCTACCGCGGCGTTCGCATCCGCGTAAGTCTCGAGCAGGCGGCACCGCGTGCGATCCTTGCTGAGATACCATTCATATCCCAAAGCACCCGGCTCTTTCAGGCAGCCGGAGATCATAGCCTTAACTGTTTCCTCGAATGCGGCGAGCTTGCCTTCGTGAATCGCCAGGTCAACCCTAAAGTGCACTTGCTGCGCTCTCATGGCGTTCGGGTCCTTAGGTGTTCGAACTAGAAATATTTTGCCGCCATCCTCTGCCAAAGCGGCCAGTCATGCTTCGAGTCGTCGTTGTAAACGTCCAGCCAGTTGGGCACGGCCTTGGCGTTGAGCATGGCGGAGAGCTTGACGTTCTGGTCGAGGCACATGTCCCAGTTGGCCGATCCGAGCACGATTTTCATCTGCCGGTAGCGACTTAGAAACCAGTCGTCATGCATGTTGGGCAGAAAGTCAGGCGGGCAGTTGAAATAGCAATCGTCATCGTAGTAGCCGTCGAGAAACTGGTGGATGTCATACGCACCACTCATGCTTACACAGTGCGTGACCACGTCGGGGTGCTTTAAAGAGAAGTTCACGGCATGATATCCGCCAAAACTGCAGCCGGTGACGGCGAGCGTCCCCGATGAGTTGCGCGAACGCAAGAACGGCAGAAACTCGTGCAGGATGTAACGGTCGAATTGCAGGTGGCGCAACACCCGGTGGCGGGGGTGGACGTGCTTGTTGTACCAGCTTTCGCCATCAATGCTGTCCGGGCAGAATACCTGCAGCGCTCCACTTTCCAGCCTGGGCGCGAGCGCGCGAATCATTCCGGCATCTTCGTACTCGAAAAATCGGCCCATGGACGAGGGGAATACCAGCAGGGGAGGACCGGCATGACCAAACACCAGCCCCTCCATGTCGCGATTCAGTTCCCGGCTATATCCCTTGTAGTAGTCGCGGTTCATGTACTTTGATGGGCGCGAAGTATCTTACCCGACCTGCGAGCTTTGTGCACGAGGCGGGCAAGGGAGGATCGTTGTATCCTGCAAATTCTGTATGTTCACGCTCAGTGAAGACGAGGTTCGCGCGCGGCTTGATCCTGCGAGAGTGGTAGCGGCCATCGAGGAAGCGTTCCGTGTTCGCTATCCTACCGTCGCTATTCCGCCGCGGACTCACCTGCCGATGGAAAACGGCGCCTTTCTGATCATGGCTTGCTACGACCAGGCGGGGCAAGGCCTCGGCATGAAGTTAGTGACGGTGCACGAGAAAGCCGTTGGTGCGACTGGCCGAATTCAGGCGACATACCTGCTCCTGGATACGCAGACCGGCAGCCCCAAGGCGACGATTGCGGCCAACTGGTTGACCGATCTGCGCACGGCTGCAACATCAGCGGTGGCGACGAAGTTCCTGGCGGCCGAGGATGTCAAAACACTGGGAGTCTTCGGCACCGGGCGACAGGCGCAGGCGCACCTCAGGATATTGCCTCTGGTGCGCAGGTTTCACAGAGCACTGGTTTGTGGCACGGATTTCAATGAGACTCGAAAGCTGGCCGCGTGCCTGTCCTCCGAAACTGGATTGGCTGTTGAGGCTGCAGATGCGCGAACCTGCGCCACCGAGGCAGATGTCCTATGCACCTGCACGAATTCCCAGTTCCCGCTGTTCGATGGCAGCCTGCTTCGGCCGGGGACGCATCTGAATCTGGTTGGAGCGTTCCGGCCGCAGGCCAGGGAAGTCGACAGCATGGCTGTGCAGCGTGCGAAGATCGTGGTGGATACGTACGAGGGATGCCTTGCCGAAGCTGGAGACTTGCTGATTCCGATGCACGAGGGAGCACTAAGCCGACAGCACATACTTGCCGACTTGCACGAACTCTGCAGTGGTGTGCAAATTCGAAGCGGCAGAGATGACATCACGCTGTTTAAGAGCGTCGGTTGCGCACTCGAGGATTTAGTCACCGCGGAAATGCTGGTGCCATAGGCGGGCCT
>Ga0335079_10004271_pt1 | contig 16421 bp, 13 predicted proteins | sample Lox_Sample_33_FD_206719 | JGI IMG/M metagenome (GOLD analysis project Ga0335079, IMG submission 206719) | Soil microbial communities from Loxahatchee National Wildlife Refuge, Florida, United States - Lox_Sample_3.3 | ecosystem: Environmental > Terrestrial > Soil > Wetlands | place: USA... | reverse complement strand
GCACACGGCCCGCCACCACACGTTCTTCGAGATGCTCGGCAACTTCTCCTTCGGCGACTACTTCAAGCGCGAGGCGATCGAGTACGCCTGGGAGTGGGTGACGGCCAAGGCGTGGCTCGGACTCGCGCCCGAACGGCTGTACGTGACTGTGCACCACACGGATGACGAAGCCCGCCGCCTGTGGCAACGCTGCGTGCCCGACAAGCGGATTTACGGCCTGGGCGACAAGGACAATTTCTGGCAGATGGCGGACACCGGCCCGGCGGGACCGAATACGGAGATCTACGTCGATCTCAGAGGGACGGGGGAGGCGGGAAGGGGAAAGGGGAAGGACCTCACACTCGATGAGTTCGTGGCGCTCCAGGAGCAAGGCACGCTGCTCGAGATCTGGAATCTCGTATTCATGCAGTACGACCTCCAGAAAGACGGCTCGCGGTTGCCGCTACCCGCGCCTTCGGTGGACACGGGCGCCGGCCTCGAGCGGATTACCGCGGTCATGCAGGGCGTCACGTCGAATTTCGACACCGACCTGTTTGTGCCGATCATCGAGCGTGCGGTGGAAATCGTCGGACAGCGCTACGATCGTGGGCCCGCCGGAGCCTCGTATCGCGTGCTCGCGGATCATGCCCGCGCGGTCACCTTTCTGCTGGCCGATGGCCTGTATCCCTCGAACGAAGGCCGCGGGTACGTGCTGCGCCGCATTCTCCGGCGTGCGGTGCGCCACGCCTGGCTGCTCGGACGGCGCGAGCCGACCCTCGTTCAGCTCGTCCCGACGGTGATCGGGCTCCTGAGCGCGGTCTATCCTGAGCTCGAAAAGAGGCGCGGTACCATCGAGGATTGGACGCGCAAGGAAGAAGAGCGCTTCTTCGATACGATCGAGGGTGGATTGACGCGACTCGATGAGTTGCGCCACCTGAAGACGATCGCGGGCGAGGATGCGTTCCGGCTATACGACACGTTCGGCTTTCCAATCGATTTGACGCAGCTGATTGCGGCCGAGCGCGGGCAGACCGTCGATCTCGCGGGGTTCGAGCGGCAGCTCGAGGCGCAGCGCGCACGATCCCAGGACGCCGCGAAGGGGCGAGGCGGTCCCGCGGTTCAGGTCGCGCGCACGGGCGAGTGGCGCACGGTCAAACCGGCCGGCAAGCAGGTGTGGGTGGGCTACGACACGACGCACGCCGAGACCGATGTGCTCAGGTTTCGCCAGCAGGGCGACCGGGTCGAAGTGGTGCTCGAGGCCAATCCGTTTTATGTGGAGTCCGGGGGTCAGGTCAGCGATACGGGGCAGGTCAAAGGCGCCGGCTGGACGCTCGACGTGACGGACGTCGAAAAAGCCGACGGCGGGTCGGCTGTGGTGGGCCGGTTCGAGCACGAGTTCGAGCCCGCTCCCGTACTGGCAGAGGTAGATGAGCTGCGACGTCACAACATCGAGCGCAATCACACGGCCACCCACCTGGTGCACGCCGCGCTGCGGAAGATCCTCGGCCCGCACGTCCGCCAGCAGGGTTCGGTGGTCGCGCCGGAGCGGCTGCGCTTCGACTTCGCCCATCATGGGCCGCTCGATGCCGCGACGCTCGCGCGCGTAGAAGAAGAAGTCAATGCGCACATCTGGGAAAATCTCCCGGTAACCACGCAAGAGATGAATTACCGCGATGCGCTTGCCCGCGGTGCGATGGCGTTTTTCACGGAGAAGTACGGCGATATCGTGCGGGTGGTGGATGTTCCCGGCGTTTCGCTCGAATTGTGCGGCGGCACCCACGTGCCCTCGACCGGGCAAATCGCGCTGTTCCGCTTCACGCACGAGACGGGGGCGGCGGCTGGTGTGCGCCGGATCGAGGCGGTTACGGGTCCCGTGGCCTACGAGCTGATTCGCAAGCTCGCGGAGCAACTCGATCAAGCCTCTGCGACGCTGAAGACACAGCCGGACCATCTCGTCAAGCGCATCGAGCAGCTGGTGGAAGACAACCGCAAGCTCGACAAGCGAGTCGAAGAACTGCTCAAAGCGGGAGGCGGAAAGGGGGAATCGGGAAGCGTAGAGAAGATCGGAGACGTCGATCTCCACATCACCATGAGCCCAGTCGAGGACCCGCGACAAATCGGACTGATGATGGACACGTTCCGCACGAATAACTCACGTGCTGTTTCGGTGATCGTGTCTGGCATCGCGACCTCGAAGCCGGCTGTGCACGTGGGACTTACGGATGATCTCGTTCAGCGGGGTCTGAAAGCCGGTGACCTGGCCAGGATCATCGCCTCCTCCACCGGCGGCAAGGGCGGTGGACGGCCGCACTTTGCATCCGGTAGCATCGGTGATCCCGGATTGGTTCCGTCCACGCGTAAGCAATTGCCGACGCTCGTAGGCGATTACCTCAAACAGCCGTGACACGCAAGGAAGTCCTAGACTGGCTCGCAACTCGCGAGCCGATTCCCCCCGCCGTATTGCGTGTGCATCTCGAACGGTTTGTGGACGATGGGCCGGAACCGATGCCGCAGCATCTCGCTCGGCTGGGGCGCGTGGCGCTTGAACGTGTCATGGGGCGCCAGGAGGACGGTGGACGCGAGCTGGCGCTGGACCTGCTCGCCGCGGACGCCTTCGTCACGTACGCGTTCGAGGCGCAGGCCCTGTTCGATGTGGCGGGGCTCGCGAGGCTCTCCGTTCACATCGCCGAGGGGGCGTGGTGAGCGGCGCCGAGCGGATTCGTGACGGTCTGACCCGGCTGAGCGACTTGGCGCTCCAGGTAGCGAGCGATCATGCCGAGAGCATCGCGCAGCTCGCGGACCGCTACATCCGTACCCTGCGAGGTGGCGGGACCCTGTTCTTCGCCGGAAACGGTGGCAGTGCCGCTGATGCACAGCACATCACGACCGAGTACGTCGTGCGCTATCGGCAGAATCGCCGCGCGCTCCCGGCCCTGGCGCTCACCACCGACACCTCGCTGTTGACCGCGTGCGGAAACGATCTGGGGTTCGCCGAGGTGTTCGCGCGCCAGGTCGAGGCGCTGGTCGCGCCGGGTGACCTGCTCATGCTCCATTCCACGAGCGGCGAGAGTCCGAATCTGCTCAATGCCGCTCGGGCCGCACGCGCTCGCAAAGCGGTGACGGTGGCCCTGCTGGGCAAGGGCGGCGGCCCGCTGCGCGCCGAGGTCGATCACGCGCTCGTGATCCCCTCCGACGACACCGCGAGAATCCAGGAGATCCACCTGGCGATCGAGCACCTGATCTGTGAAATCGTGGAAGAGGAGATGGGCACTGGGCCGGTAGCGTGATTGATCTCTGCTCCGAGCTTGCGACGCACATCACCGGCGAGCTTCTGAACGTCAATGGTGGTTCCGTCTTGTGCGGCTAATGGTTCAGCGGCATGAGCCCTGCGTTGACGCTCGGCGTTCCGCATGCGGCGTTCCGAGCTAGCATGGAATTCCCGTCCACGCTCCCCATCCCGGCTCCGGTTCTCGAGATTGCCGAAAAGCTCGAAACGCGCGGCTACGAGACCTGGTGTGTCGGCGGCGCGATCCGCGACAATCTGTTGGGCGTCGAGAACCACGATTTCGACCTCGCCACCGCCGCGACGCCCGACGCGACGCGAAAGCTGTTTCCGCGGTCGATTCCCGTGGGCGTCGAGCACGGGACCGTCGCGGTCCTCGATGGCGACAACCGCCCGCACGAGGTCACCACGTTCCGCCGCGATGTGAAGACCGACGGCCGGCATGCGGTCGTCGAATTCGGCGTCTCCCTGAACGACGACCTGGCGCGCCGCGACTTTACGATCAACGCGATCGCGTACCACCCCCTGCGCCATGAGTGGCGGGATCCCTTCAACGGAGCGGCGGACCTCGAAGCGGAGCTCATCAGGTCGGTGGGAGATCCGAACTGGCGCTTCCAGGAGGATTATCTGCGCATTCTGCGGGGGATCCGCTTCAGCGCGCGGTTCGACTTTCGCATCCATCCCGCCACGTTCGCCGCCGCCAAAGCCAATGCGTCCGGCCTGGCGCAATTGTCGGCGGAACGGGTGAGGGACGAATGGGTGAAAGGCGTGTTGACCGCCAGGCGGGTTTCCAAGCTGGTCGGCTTGTGGGAGGACGTCGGAGCCGCGCGCATCTGGTTGCCCGAGATTCGGGGAAGCGCGCAGCGGAAGGTGAGGAGCGTAAACCTGCTCGCTCGAGATCCCGTGCTGCTGCTGTCATTCCTCGCGTCCGATCCCGCGCCCGCGTTGACTCGACTGAAATTCTCGAATCGGGAGATCGAGCGTGGACGGGCGATCGGTGAATGGCGGGACAAGTATCCCGATCAGAAGCACATCGCAGACGTGCGGCGCTGGTTGTCGCAGCTGGGCGAGCACGCGGACGACCTGTTGCGACTTCCCCTGGCGCCTCCGGCGCTCCGGAAGGTTGTCGAGTCGATTCGCGCCGCGCGGGATCCGCTCAGGCTCGGAGACCTGGCCGTCAATGGAGATGATCTCCTGTCGGCGGGTGTAAGACCGGGGCCAGAGATCGGTACCACGCTCCACCAGCTTCTGGACCAGGTACTCGACGATCCGCGTCGGAATACGAAGGAGTATCTGCTGAAGCATGCGATGTCGGCGCGGGATCAATGATCATGACGGAGCCCACGCTCTTCTCCCGCTCTGCTGAACCCCTCGCTGCCCGTATGCGCCCGCGCACGCTCGAGGAGTTCCTGGGGCAGGAGCATCTGCTCGGCCCCGGAAAGGCGTTAGGCGAGCTGATCCGCCGGGGCGAAATCAGCTCGTGCATCTTCTGGGGACCTCCCGGATCGGGCAAGACCACGCTCGCCCGCATCGTCGCCCGATATACCGCGCGGTATTTCGAACCCTTTTCCGCGGTCACCGAGGGTGTGGGGCGGGTGCGGGAAATCATCAAGGCCGCCGAAGAGCGGCTGAAATTCGAAGGCCGCGGCACGATTCTGTTCTGCGATGAGATACACCGGTTCAACCGGGCCCAGCAGGACGCCTTTCTCCCCTGGGTGGAGAACGGGATCGTCACGCTGATCGGGGCCACGACCGAGAACCCGAGCTTCGAGCTGACCGGCGCGCTGTTGTCGCGGTGTCGGGTCTTCGTGTTGGAGCCGCTGCGCGAGGAGCACATCGGAGCACTGGTGGAGCGGGCGCTGGCGGATCGCGAGCGCGGCTTGGGCGCCTTGGGTTTGTCCATCGACGACGACGCCCTGGCGGTTCTCACGCGCGAAGTCGACGGCGATGCGCGACGAGCATTGCAGGCGCTCGAAGCGGCCGCGGAGTACCTCGGCGGGAAGCGAGAGGTGGGAAGCGGGAAGCGTAACGACGGCTCCGAGACGCCGCATCCCGCATCCCGCATCACGCTGTCTGTGATTACCGACGCTTTACAGCGGCGCTTTGCGAAGTCGGATAAGAGCGGCGACGAGCATTACAATCTGATTTCCGCGCTCCACAAGGCCGTGCGCGGGAGCGATGTCGAGGGCGCGCTGTACTGGCTTGCGCGGATGCTCGTCGGTGGGCAGGACCCGCTCTATATCGCCCGGCGCCTCGTGCGAATGGCCGCGGAAGACGTCGGTCTCGCCGATCCGCGCGCTTTGTCCATTGCGCTGGCGGCCAAGGACGCCTATCACTTCCTCGGCACGCCTGAAGGCGAGCTGGCGCTCGCGGAGGCGGCGATTTATCTCGCCACCGCCCCGAAATCCAACAAGGTGTACGCGGCCTTCACTCAGGCCATGAACGCGGCGCGCGAGCATCCCGCTGAAGGCGTGCCGCTGCACATCCGGAACGCTCCGACGCCGCTCATGAAAGAGCTGGGCTACGGGGAGGGCTATAAGTACGCCCACGCATACGAGAACGCGTACGCGCCCCAGGAGTACCTGCCCGACGTGTTACGCGGGAGCACGTGGTATGAGCCGACGGATTCGGGTTACGAGAAGACCGTGCGAGAGCGGGTCGAATTATGGCGGGAACTGAAACGGCAAATGCGGAACGGCACAGCGGGGTGCTGAACGCGGCACATACGGCCGACGTGAGAGAGGTGCACCGGCCGCTCCTTCTCGCCCTATGTCTCGCCGAGGTGGCGGCGTGTGCGCTGGGACTGACGTGGCACCGCTACCAGTTCATTCTCGGCAGCCTCAACCGAAAACACGTTGCTTATGTTGTCATACCGGCGGTGGTCCTCGTGGTGTCGCTGATCTCCATCGCTCGATGGGTGGGACACACATGGGCCGCGGACCGGCGGACGCTCATTCTCACCGCGGCGCTCAATGCGGGCCCCTTGGGAATCGCGTTCTGTGGCGGAGAGCTCACTACCCGCTTGCTCACGGTACCGACCGCACTCGGCCCCATGATCCGCGGGGTCGTACTGCTTCCCAAAAGCTGGCAGGCGATGCGGGCTCGAAATTTGGCGCTGCTCGAACGGGCCCCCGCGAAGATTTCGTATTTCGTCGCCGATACGCTGCTCGGATGGTCAGTGGGCGCGAGTCGCCGCAGCACCGACGGCATGTACGCCAGCAGCGCGGAGGCGATTCGGAGCCCGGTTCCGGGCATCGCGTATTCCCGGCAGCGCGCTCGGCACACGATCGCCGTCATCGGCGATTCGTACACGTTCGGGCTCGAGGTCCCGTTCGCGGATTCCTGGGCGGCTCGGCTGGAGCACGAGCTCGGCCAGGATTTCCGAGTCCTCAATTTCGGCGTCGACGGGTACGGCGTGGACCAGGCGTACTTGCGATATGCGCGTGACGTTCGCCCGTGGCACCCGACGCTGGTGATTTTTGGGTTCATCGAGCACGACCTGTATCGGTCCATGTCCATCCACAACTTCATCACGTTCCCCGAATGGGGATTTCCGTTCTCGAAACCCCGCTTCGCCTATATTGGTGACTCGCTGGCGCTTCTCAACGTGCCAATTCCGAGCCCTGGCGCCATCGCCCGCGAGCCAACGGTGGCGGACTTGCCGTACCTCGAATTCGAACCCGCCTTCCACAGGTCCGAATGGACGTGGCAGTGGTACGATCGTTCGCGGCTTATTCGCTTTGTCTTGTCGCGTTTCCCCCCGTACTACGCGGACAATCCGCTCGCGGACCTCCCGACGGAATTGCGCGTCAACTTGGCTCTGCTGACGCGTTTTGCTCACGAAGCGCCCCGTGACGGGACAGTGCCACTGATCGTGTATCTCCCGTCGCGCGGTGACTACATCGGTTGGGACCGGTCCGAGAAAGACAGCGTCCTTCGCCAGCTCGAGCGGGGGGGAATTTTGTTCGAAAACCTGACGAGTTGCCTTGGCACGGCAGGGGGTGCGCAGCTCTTCATTCCAGGACATCCCCACTATGCGCCGAGCGGAAATGCCGCGGTCGCGGGCTGCCTGCTACCCGTGGTCCGGTCTATCCTGACCGGTCCGGCCAAATAGCTGGAAAGTTCGATCGCCACCTGTAGCAGGCTCGCAACAGGCCGTCAGGCACGCATGTTCAAACCGGGGGCAATCCCTTTTGATTTCATGGGGATAACGCGGTACTGATCGATAGCGTAGGCATAGCCCGCCTCTTGCCGAGGCGCGAGAGTGAACATGGAAACATCGACCATGGCGGCCTCTCCGATCCTCGGCGCTGGAGCAGCGACGAGACGACCTTGTGATGCGCTGATACTCAACGCGCGGCTCAGGCAATCGCTAGTCGCAGTCCGCTCGCTCGGTCGTCGTGGGTTCCACGTTGCGGCCGTGGATACCGAAGATCGCGTCCCGACGTTTGCATCGCGCTGGTGTCGTGAAGCGCTGGTGTTTTCGGCGTCGGAGGGAACGGAAGCCTATCTCGTCCATCTGGAGGAAGTGCTGCGCTCCACCGACCGGCCGGTGGTGATCACGTCTCACGACGGCACGATCGCCCTGCTGCGGCGGCACCGCGCGCGACTGGACGCGCTGGCACAGGTGGCGCTTGCTCCGGAGCCTGCGCTCGCAATTGCCGTCAGTAAAGAGCGCACGCTGGCCGTGGCGCGGCAGCTCGGGATCCCTATCCCCCGCGCGGTCACGATCCGCGGGGACGCGGATGTTTCCACTGCGTTGAGAGAGATCGGTCTGCCGGCTGTGCTCAAGCCTGATGAGTCATGGGTATCTTCGGGCCGAGGGACCACTGGGACGTGGATGGGCCCGCGGCTCGCGACGACGGCCGATGAGGCCCGGTACGTGGCCGCGGCTATGACGGGCGGCGGGGGGACGGCACTATTCCAGCAGTTCCTTACGGGCCGACGCGAGGCGGTGAGCTTCCTCCTTTCGAAGGGCGTTGTCCACGCCCGCTTTGCGCAGTGGGCTCGGCGAACACGGCCGCCGCTGGGCGGCGAATCGATCATCAGGCAAAGCATTGCGATTCCGGACGATATCGGCGGGTTCGCCGAGTCGCTCGTGCAAGCGATCGGACTGGACGGATATTCCGAGGTCGAGTTCCGCCGTGATGCGCTCGGTGTCCCTTACCTGATGGAAATCAATCCGCGGCTCTCGGCATCTGTGGAGGTCGCGGTGCGCAGCGGGGTGGATTTTCCCTATCTCCTCTATCAGTGGGCGTCGGGCGCCGCGCTCCCCAAAGCCGCAGGATACGCGCAGGGCCGGTGGATGCGGCATCTCGGTGGCGACATAATGACGACCATCGAGACGATCGGCGAGCGCGGCCGCCCGGGGGTCACCTCGCCGTTTCGCGCCCTGCTGGACTTCGGCGCCAGCTTCTTCACGCCCATGAGCTATGACTACGCGGATCATCGCGATCCGCGACCTGCACTTCGCGCGAGCGCGAACTTCACCCGGTACGCGCTCGATCGCATCGTCACCCGGGTAAGGAAAAGCTTCGCATGAGCCAGATGTTCGACGCGGTGGTCGTCGGTGCGGGACCCTACGGCCTCTCGACCGCCGCGCACCTCGCCGGTCGCGGTCTCTCCGTCGGGGTGTTTGGAAAGACGCTTGATTCGTGGCGCACGCACATGCCCAAGGGAATGGTCCTGCGCTCACACTGGTGGGCGACAAACCTGTCCGATCCGCGTGGCCGGTACAGCTTCGCGCGCTTCTTCGACGTCTCTCCCTACAAGGCCGGCTACCCCATGCCGCGCCAGGCGTTCGTGGACTACGGTCTCTGGTTCCAACGCAACGTGGTGCCCGATGTGGATGAGACGCTGGTCGCTACTGTCGAACGAGGGAACGGGCATTTCCGTCTGGTGCTCGAGGATGGACGCGAGCTCGGGGCTCAGGCCGTCGTGATGGCGACGGGCCTGACCGGGTACGCGCACCGTCCGGCCGAGTTCGCGGAGCTGCCACCGGACCTCGTGTCCCATTCGAGCGAACATGCCGACTTCGAACGGTTCCGCGGCAAGCGCGTCATGATCGTCGGCGGCGGCCAGAGCGCCGTCGAATACGCGGCGTTGCTCGCCGAGGGCGGAGCGCAGGCGCATCTCGTGGCCCGGCGACCGATCGCGTGGCTCGAACCGGACCACGTGCTGGAGCGGAGCCTGTGGGAGAAAATGCTCGCGCCCAAGGCAGGGATCGCTCCCGGATGGGTCAACTGGGGCCTCGACCACCTTCCATACTTGTTTTACCGCTTCCCGCAGTCAGGGAAGGACCGCTACAACGCGCGCTATTTCTCGGGCGCGAGCGATTGGTTGCGCCATCGCGTCATCGGCAAGGTCGCCCTCCATGAGGCGTGCACAGTGCTGCGCTTCGAACCGCTGGGGTTCGGCATGGTGCGCGCGACGCTCTCGAACGGCGATGCGGTGGACGTCGAACATGTGGTGCTCGCCACGGGCTTCCGTCCCGATCTCACCCGCCTCGGGTGGATCAATCCGCCCTTGCGCGAGGCGATTCAGACCTACCGGGGCAGCCCGCTGCTCTCGCACTGGTTCGAAAGCTCCGTTCCGGGGCTGTACTTCATCGGCTTCAGCTCAATCCGCACCTTCGGCCCGCTGTATCGGTTCGTGGCCGGGTGCCCGGCGGCATCACGCCGCGTGGCGGCGGCCGTCGAGCGGCAGCTCGCCGGCCGTCGCACGGTGCTGCCCCGTCCCGCGCTCCGGCATACGGTCGTCACGCAGGGAAGCGTGTGAATCGATGTGAAGTGCGATGACACGGCGAGTGTCAGTCGTCGTATCGATCGACACCGAAGAGGATAACTGGGAACCGGCGCGGTCGGGCGTTACGGTCGAGAACATCCGCGAGTTGCCGCGGCTCGACCGCTTCTTCGAACGGCTCGGCATCCGCGGCACGTACTTCGCCAGCTATCAGGTGATGACGACGGCATGGGCGCGGGATCTGATCGCCGGTCTCGCGGCGTCGGATCGCGTGGAGGTTGGTGGACACCTCCATCCCTGGAACACTCCGCCGCTTCGGGAACCGTTCACTCCGCGCAACACGATGACCAAGAATCTGCCGGGCGACCTGCAGTTCGAGAAGCTGCGCACGCTCACTGAAGCGCTGACCGCTCCGCTCGGCGCGCCACCGAAGAGTTTCCGCACCGGGCGGTACGGTATCGGGCGGGACACGGTCGCGGCGCTGACGGAGTGCGGATATACCGTGGATTCAAGTGTCACGCCGTACATCAGCTGGCGCGAGTACGACGACGGGCCATCGTTTGTGGGCGCACCAATTTCGGTCTACCGGCTCGATCCCCACGACGTCACGCGCGCATCACCGTGCGGCCCATTGATCGAAGTGCCGATCTCATGCGGCTTCAGCCATCGCCCGTGGTCCTTCTGGGCTCCGCTGTACCGTACCCTTCAAGCTCCGATGCTACGACGCTTGCATTTGACCGGCGCCCTGGCCCGCCTCGGAGTCGTGCAGCGCATCATCCTGAGTCCCGAACTGCAATCCGCGTCAGAAATGGTGACCCTGGGCCGGCGGATTGTTGCGGAAGGACTGGAGCATCTTCATCTGACGTGGCATAGCCCGAGTCTCCAACCCGGGCTGTCCCCCTTTACCCCCGGAAAGGCGGACGTGGATGCGCTGTATGGCAAGGTCGAGACGTTTCTCGAAGAAATCAGCGCGATCGCCGACCTTGCATTTTGCACAGTTCTCGAGGCGGCGCAGGCGCTGGTGCCGCGGCTACGACGTGACGAGCCTCACCCCGAGACAGCCCAGGTTCGAACCTGAGCGCAGGGAAATCCTCACCCTGCCCCATGCCGCCGTCTTGCCGGAAGGGCGCCCGGCGGATACCGTAGTGGCGCAGGGAGGGGACTTATGCCAAGCCATGCCGCTGCAGCAGGCCATGTGACCGATCCGAAAACCGACCGCCTCCGAATTTTGCTCGCCGACGACCATCTCGCCGTCCGCGAGGGTCTGAAGGCACTGCTCGAGCGCGAGGGGATCGAGGTCGTTGCGGAAGCCGCCGACGGCAAGGATGCCGTTCGCGCCGCGCTCGAACTTTCCGTCGATGTCGTGATCCTCGATTTCGCCATGCCGGGACTGAACGGCGTCGAGGCGGCGCGCGAGATTACCGCCGCCGCTCCCGGAACGGCAATCATTCTCCTCAGCGGAATCACCGACACTCGCTTCGCGCTCCAGGCGGTGCGCGCCGGCGTGCGCGGCTTCGTCATGAAGATGCAGCGCTACGAAGAGCTGCTCGAGGCGATTCGCGCGGTGTCGCGCGGCGGATTGTATCTCACGCCCACCGCCTCCAAAGCCATGGTCGAAGCGTGTGTCACCGAGGATGCCGAGGGACGCAAATCACTTTCCCCGCGTGAGCGCGAGGTCGTCCAGCTCGTGGCCGAAGGACGGTCGAACAAGGAAATCGGGGAACAGCTGGGAATCAGTGTGAAGACGGCCGAGTTCCATCGGGGACGCGTAATGGAGAAGCTGCAGATTCACAACACGGCCGGGCTGGTGCGATACGCAATCCGGGAGGGTCTGATCTCGGCATAATGTCTCCCCGGGTGATTCCGGGGTCGCGCCCGGGGTTATGCCCAGTATCGCCCCAGCGGTTTCGCGTTCCATTCTTGTCGTACTCTTGTGCAGCATGTTGTGACGAACATCGCCCTTGTCCTGGAATTGGTTCCGGGGGAGACTAGGTGCTCCGCGGCGCTGACCCAAGTGTTGCTGCTCGACCCGAGGGATCACTGAGCGCACCGACGCAAGAGCGACTTGCCTTGGTGGCGTGCGCTGATCACTGGCCCGCTACGGCGTTGCACAGCGTGCTCCAGCCCGCGGGATACCAGGTCGTGCTCGTGCGCACCGGCGCGGCTGCGGTCGTGACTGCTCGGCGGCTTGCGCCGGACGTGTGCTGGATTTGGTCCAAGCTGCCCGATGGATCTCCCGCCGACATCTGTCGTGAGCTGCTCGATTCTCGCGCCGTCTCGCGCAGCACGCCGATCCTCGTGATGGGCGCAGCGCCGCTGTTACGCGCGGAACGGCTCGACGCGCTGCGGGCCGGAGCGTGGGACGTCGTTCCGTTTCCATTCGACGCCGAAGAACTGCTCCTCAAGCTCGAATCGTTCGTGCTTTCGAAGCGCGAATTCGATCAGGCGCGTGACGCCGCGCTTCTCGACCCCAAGAGCGGACTGTACAGCCGCCGCGGCATCGAGCGTCGCGTCGAAGAGCTGCTCGCCGACGCGGTGCGCCGCCGGGCTCCCCTCACCTGCGTCGTGCTCGCGGCGGATCCGCAGCTCGAAGACAGTGCGGCGTCGACCTCAGGCGCTCCCGAAGTAGGCGATCGCGTGGCGGGACTGTTGCACAGTCGCGGACGGCTGTCCGATTCGATCGGCCGGTTTGGCGAAAACGAGTTCGCCGTGCTCGCTCCCGCGACCAATGCCGAGGGCGCTCTCAAGCTGTTCGAGCGGCTCACCGGCGTGGTCGAAACCACCCCGCTCGTCACGTCCGTTCCACTGCCGCGCGTCTCGGTGCACGCCGGATTTGAGGTCCTCGATGAGTTCGGCTCCCCTCCCCAACCCGCCGACCTCCTGCGCCACGCGCGGGCGGCGCTCGAGCAGGCCCGGGTCGCTCGCAACGCGAGCCGCATCGAGCGCTACCACGGAAACGGCCACGGAGCGGCGAGCCACACCTAGGAAATGCCCCTGCGCCGGCCTAGCAAGACACCTAGCGTAACGGCGAGTGAGGGATACATTTCCTCGCCCTTTTCCTCTGCATGATGGCACAGGAGCGCGCGGCTTTTCGAGGAACGAGCACTGCTGTTACCGCTCACGTGGGACACGCCGGGCCTACGACGGGATCATCGGTCGTGGCTCAGCGGATCCTTCGAGCGGCCGCGGAGCGCGTGTCGTTGGACGCTGAGAAGCGGGGCCTCGCCGCTCCCGAGGAGCTGGCCGAGCTGACGCGAGCGCTGGCCGCGAGCGTGCACTGGGTTCGGACGGCCCCGGGCGCCCGCCTCGATCGCCGGCTGCGCGCGCCCCTCGCGCGTGAGCTGCTCGATGCGTTGCGCGACGACGTGATCCACACCGGATCGCGCGACCGTGCCGCTGCCGGCGAAGTCCTGGGCATTCTGGCGGACATCGATCGGCTGCGCCGCGTCATCGAGCCGCTCGAGTCTCGTCCACTGCTCAATCCGCAGACCGGATCCGGCAGCCTCGATCTCTTTCTGGCGATCGCGCAGAACGCCAGGTCTCCGCTCGATTCCATTCTCTTCTTGGCTGAGACGCTCGAGCGCGAGTTGAGCGGACCCGTCAACGAGACGCAGCGCAAGCAGCTCGGGTTGATCTACGGCGCGGCGCTTGCGTTACGATCGGTCATGAGCGACGCCATGGACCTCGCCCGGCGCGGCGCCGATCGAGCCGCAGACGATCCCGTGCCGTTTTCGATCCAGGGTCTGCTCGAATCGGTGCGCGACCACCTGCAGCCGATCACTGGCGCCACGCCGCTGACGTTGCGATTCGCGCTTCCGTCGGCCTCGACGCGCGTGGGGCATCCCGTCTGTCTCACGCGGGTGTTGCTGAATCTGGCGGCGCATGCGGTGCAGACGAGTGAGCCCACGAGCGCGCTGCTTGCCGCCGAAGAAGTGGGCGTCGACCGCATCCGCTTTACCATCGAGCACAGCGCGGACTTCGCGGACGCGGAGCGCGGTGCGTGGCACAGTTACCGGCCCGCGCCGCGCGGCCAGCGCGAGCTGTGGCTCACGCTCTGCGCCGATTTGATCGAGGGGATGGGGTCGGACCTGAAGGTCGACGGCCAGCGCTACGCGTTCGAGCTGGACCTTCCGATTTGGCGGGAGCCTCGAGCGGTCTAGTGGCTCGCGGTTCTCGAGCGGACCACCGCGACTGAAACGCTGGCGTCCGCGATCCTCAGGGTGGCCTTTCCGAGCCCCGCGGGGAAGAACGTCAAGGTAGCCGCCGTACTGCTCGAGTCGACTCGCACGATCCGCAACAGGCGCGGGTCGACATTGAATTGCTGGCGCATCTGCTCGAGCCCTCGCACCAAGCTCCCCAACGTCAGCGCGTTGCCGTAAGCATCCCGAGCGGATACCCGCAGGACGAATGGCGTGTCCACGGGCACCACGATGCTGCCGCCGTCCACGCGAATGCCATTCTGCTCGATCATCACGACCGCATCGGCGCTTGGCTCGACGCGAAGCGATACGCTCTTCCGCACCGAATCGGCTGTTCCGGTCACGGTGGCCGTTCCCGCCTGCATCCCCAGCGTCACGGTAACGCGCACCCGCCCCGAGGAATCCGTGAGGGCGCTATCCGGCGTTACGTCGGCATTGTCGCCCCGGAACGCCACGACCCGGCCCGCGAGCGGTCGTCCGGTCATGCTGCGCACCTCGAAGGTCAACGGCTCGCTCAACCGCTTCCGCACGATGCCGCCGAGCACGGCGCCGCTGACGAATCCCGATCGGGTGTCGGAGACCTCATCGGAATACAGCACGGGCAGCTGAGCCAGCTGGTCGCCGCGAATCACCACCGCGAGGGTGCCAGCTCGTCGAATCGCGAGACGTGCGATCGAGAACACCACGGTGCCGGACGAGTCGGTCGCCTGGGCAATCGAATGGGAGCCCAGGGGATCGCCGCGCAGCTGCACCGCTTCGCGAGCGAACGTGTTCCCGAACGTATCCGCGACGACGGCCGTGACGGTGAGGGGCGCGTCGCTGGGGGAATTGATGAGATCGAGTTGAGCGGGTTGAACCGTCGCCACCGCCGGAGCCCCGGGATGCACCACGAGAGTGATGGGCCGGGCATTGGTGATCGCCGCTCCCACAGGCAGCGCGGCGTTCAGGGTGTACGTGCCCGCGCGGCGGCCCACCAGGAAGTGGAAGCGGGCAATCCCGTTTTCATCCGTCGTCGCACCCGACTCGAATCCCTGACCACGCAGCAGGACATCGATGCCCGCGCGAACCAGTCCGGCGCGCTTGAAGAGAATCGCCACGCTCGCTTCTCCACCCGCGGGTGCTTCCACCTGCGCCGTCAACGGCGAGGCGACGAGCGCTGCCGCTGCCACCGGCGCCGCATGACGCTCCCTGCATCCGCCAATGCTCGCGAGCACGTCGGCCGAGGCTCCGAGCGCGCGCAGATCGGCCCAGTCGCGCTCGCTCGGTTCAAACGCGAGACAATTGCGCCGGATCAAATCGGCGACCTCGGTTTTTGGAATCACGGGATTCGAGAGCAGCCGGACCACGTCGGGCTTCCGAAGCGGCTCGGCCCCCTGGGCGGCGAGCGCCGCGGGGATTACGAAGAGCGGGGCCAGCACGAGCGAACGGAGCGTCACGGGCGTGGGCACGCCGAGTGCTCGAAACTTTTCTCGATGTCATCGACCTTGGCGTAGAGCGCGTGGTCCCGAGCCTCGCGGGCCGAGTCGAGCACGCCGCCGCCCGCGGCGGTGGTCGTGTACGCGGTCCAGCGCTCTTCGACCAACACCAGGCCGTCGGCCAGGTCGGCGCACTGCATCTGATGGCTCTGAAACATCCGGTCGCGCAATTCAAACGCTCCGATCGCGAGCTGCAACGTGTCGGCGAGCGCGCTGAGCGCGGGCCGGGCAGGTGCAGCGGTTACGGGGGCCACGGGCAGCACGGTGCTGCGACTCGATCCTCGGAGCAGGGGATATCCATAGAACCCTGCGAGGAGGAGCGCGCCGGACACGAGCGTGCCACCCACGATCTTCCCCGCGGCTCCGGATGTGCGCGCGCGCTTCGCGGGGGGCGAGGAAAACTCGTCGGCCGCGTCGTCCGGTATGACCAGCAGTCGTGGCGGAGGGAGCTCGCCGTTTGGGCCTGTATCCAGGTTCTGGAGCCCGTCCGTAGCCCGATTGGCCATGATTTTCCCGCCGTGTCGATGGGGGCGACCGAGCGCGATGAGGGGCAAGTTCCAGACTCAAGCGGGCTTGGTCCGGCCTCGAGGCCGGCAAAGCTGTGTCGAGACAATGCCTTGAGTCGTCTTGAGCCGGGATCGCCGCGGGTGGCGTGGACAGCCTTGTTGCGCCGACGCAGCAGGTCGATACGGATTTGGTACTTTGGTCTAACTCCCACGGCGACAGGGATTTTGTTAACGTGCG
>Ga0335079_10004269_pt1 | contig 16428 bp, 14 predicted proteins | sample Lox_Sample_33_FD_206719 | JGI IMG/M metagenome (GOLD analysis project Ga0335079, IMG submission 206719) | Soil microbial communities from Loxahatchee National Wildlife Refuge, Florida, United States - Lox_Sample_3.3 | ecosystem: Environmental > Terrestrial > Soil > Wetlands | place: USA... | reverse complement strand
TCGGGTGAGACGAACGCGTACGTGTCGGTGTTGTCGGCTACCGGGTCCTTGCTGATCGCCGGCGCCTCGCGGTGTGACGACATTGGCTCTCCTCGGTTGGGATGTTGAGCCCTATACGTCACGCGTGGCGAAACGGATCAGTAGGGGTCGCTTCCCAGGGACGCCGAGCGCCGCGAGGCCCGCTACGACCAGGGGTAGGGGCTGTGCGAGACCGGGTGCAGGTCGCCGGTCTCGAACCGCTCGAACCGGAACGGGTGCAGCAGCGCGGAGTGCTCGCCGGCGAGCACGCGGGCGATCTCGCGGCCGACGGCGATCATCTTGTAGCCGTGGTTGGAGTCGGCGGCGACGAACACGTTCGGGCGCATGTAGTCGAACACCGGGAAGTTGTCGACCGTGAACGCGCCGGCGCCACCGCTTCGGGTCCGGCGGTACGTCGGCCGGGCGCCCTCGAACCGGCCGAGGCAATGCGACAGCGCCGCGCACCACATGTCGGGGAAGCCGGGCTCGACGGTGCCGGTCGGGTAGGGGTCGAGGTCGATCGCGTGGCCGAGCCTGAGCGGCTGCGCGCCGCCCTGCACGGTGTGGCGGTCGGGCTTGAAGTACACGCCCCAGGGCTCGCTCGTGATCAGCCGCGCCGCGTCGTCGCGCAGCGTCTGGTCTGAGTCGACGTGGAGGACGGGCGAGGCGCTGCCGTCGTTGGTGACGAACAGCTTGGGGTCGAACTCGATCTCGCCCTCCTGGAGGTACCAGTACGTCCACATCGGGAGGTCGGGCTCGAGTTCGCCGTCCGGCTCGCGGACGTCGATCCGGTCCGGCAGGCCGAGCATCGCCCAGATCGAGGCGATCCACGGTCCGACCGCGACGACGACCTGGTCTGGGTGGATAGTGCCCTGCGTGGTGTTCACGGCGGTGACCGCGCCCGAGTTGTCCTCGTCGAACCCGGTGACCTCGACGCCGGCCCGTATCGTCGCGCCGGCTTGCTCGGCCTTGGCGGCGAGGCCGAGCATCGACTCCTTGTTGAACGCGAACCCGCCGGCGCGCTCGTGCAGGCAGACGGTCAGGCCGGGCGCGCGCCAGTCGCCGTACAGCGAGCGCATGTGCGCCGCCACCTCCTCCTCGCCGATGTACAGCTCGGACGGGTAGCCGATCCGCTGCTGGCGGTCGTGGACCTCGACCAGATCGCTCTCCTGCGCCGGCGGGCCGAGCGCGACGTAGCCGCTCCCGTGGTAATGGAGCTTGTGCGGATCGGACTCCCACACCTCGACGCACGCCGCCATCAGCTCGGACATCGCCGGCTGGAAGTAGTTGTTGCGGATCACGCCGCAGGCGATTCCCGAGGCGCCGGCGGCGACGCCGGTCTTGTCCACCACCAGTACCTGCCGGCCCTGCCGGGCGAGGTGCCAGGCGGTCGAGAGGCCGTGGACGCCGGCGCCGATGACGAGAACGGGGACTTTGTCGGGGAGGGGTTCGGGCACTTTGTGCTCCCTACTATTGCGTGATGCGCAACGGCATTGCGCTCTAGGCTAACGGAGGATAGGCCGGCGGGGTCCGCTGCGTCAAGGGCGAACAACTCGCCACTCGGCGACCGTTCCCGCTCGAGTGCGCCAAAACTCGCGTATAGCCCGAACATCTCGCCACTCGGCTTGGTGACGCCGGCGAGTGGCGACTTACTCGGGATCGAAGCGCACCCGATCGGCGACGCGGACGGGCCTTGCCTCGAACTTCGGCAACTGGTATAACCGCGGCTGTACGAATTTGTACAACGGGTGTCGGCGCGCCGGGGCCCGGTGAGAGCGTGAGGTGGGCGGCCGACGAAAGGAGAGGATATGGCGGTAGCAGTCGACGGTGGCGACCCGAGTGCGGTGACGGTGCCGCTTGGTGGAACCGTCCAGACGGTGCTCGGCAGCCCGCGGATCGCGCCGGCGCCGGCGACGCTCGAGGAGGCGCGGAACGCTCCCGGCCGACGCGAGAAGATCGAACAGATCACGCGGCGGATCGAGGAGCAGGGCATCAAGTACGTGTTCTTCCAGCAGGTGTCGGTCACCGGCCGGGTGATGGGCAAGGGTGTCGTGTCGACGTTCTTCCCGCAGGTGGCGGAGAAGGGCTACCAGCTCGTGTACGGCGCCACGGCCAACCTGTTCACCGATCGCCTGGGCAACTACATCGGGTTCGGCCCCGAGGAGTCCGAGCTGGCCGCGGTGGCGGATCTCGACACGTTCGCCGTGCTGCCCTGGGACGAGCGCGTCGCGCGCGTGTACTGCGACTGCTACGACACCGAGACCGGTGACCTGCTCGACGCCGACTGCCGCCAGAACCTCAAGCGGGTGGCGCACGAGTTCGAGCAGGAGCTCGGCTACCAGTTCCTGATCGGGATCGAGCCCGAGACGATGTGGCTGAAGAAGCCGGAGGACGGCCAGCTGCCCGAGGGCGTCACCAAGCCCTACTGCTACCACATCCATCAGTTCGAGGAGCTCCGTCCGGTCCTGCTCGACGTCGTCGACTGGGGCCAGCGGCTCGGACTCGACATGAGCTACGGCGATCACGAGGACGCCCCCGGCCAGCTCGAGCTCAACTTCCGCTTCGACCGTCCCGTTCGCACCGCCGACAACCTCACCACCTATCGCCAGGTGTGCGCGGCGGTCGGGCGCAAGCACGGCGTGCTGCCCTCCTGGATGCCGAAGCCGTTCACGGGCGTCTCGGCCAACGGCCATCACCACCACTTCACGCTCGTCGACGAGAACGGCGTCAACGTGTTCCACGACCCCGACGGTCCGGCGCAGCTGTCGCAGCTCGCACGTCACTTCCTGGGCGGGATGCTCGAGCACTTCGGCGCGCTGATGTGCATCGGCAACCCGACCGTGAACTCGTACTGCCGGATGTGGGACACAGGCTTCTGGGCCCCGATCTACAAGAACTGGGGCTGGCAGAACCGGACCACGACCGTGCGGGTCGCGACCGGCGGGCGGTTCGAGTACCGCGGCGTCGACTCGAGCTGCAACCCGTATCTGACCACCGCGGCGCTGCTCCAGGCCGGCCTCGACGGCGTGCGGCGCAAGCTCGACCCGGGCCCGCCGCAGCAGGGCAACACGTACGACTTAGTCCAGCAGGGCGTCGAGATCGAGCGCGTGCCCGAGAGCCTTGGGGCGGCTTTGAATGCGCTCGCGGCCGACGAGTTGATTCAGGCCGCAATCCCGGGTCGGCTGTACAAGGTGTTCGACTGGTACAAGCGCGACGAGTGGGAGCGCTACCTGGCGGCGGTCACCGACTGGGAGCGCAACGAGTACCTCGAGGTGCTCCCGTAGCCATGTGCGGCATCGCCGGCATCATCTACAAGAACGGAACTGGGTCCCACCCACCCGCCCCCGACCACCAAGCTCACCGGCTGGGCGCGGACATGACCCGCATGCTCCAGTCGATGAAGCACCGCGGCCCCGACTCGACCGGCTTCGCGCTGTACCGCCGGCCGAGCGCGGACCTGATCATGCGGATCAAGCTCGACGACGGCGGCGGCGACAACGGGGACATCGCGTACACCGACCGGCTGCGCCGGCGCCGGCGCGAGGTGGAGGCCCGGCTGCGCGCGGCCGGTGCCCGCATCGACTCGATCGAGGACATCAATGAGTACACGATCGCGGCCGCGCTCGACTACGACGGCGCGCTCAAGCACGTCGCCGACTACGTCGAGTCGGTGCCGGGCGCGGAGGTCCTGTCAGCGGGCTCGGCGCTCGAGATCATCAAGGACCTCGGCGACGCCCAGACCGTCGGCGACGCGTACAAGCTCGACGGGTACATCGGAACGCACGGGATCGGGCACGTGCGGATGGCGACCGAGTCCGACGTCGACATCTCCAACGCGCACCCGTACTGGGCGTATCCGTTCTCGGACGTGGCGGTGGTCCACAATGGGCAGCTGACCAACTACCACCAATGGCGCCGGCGCCTCGAGCGGCTCGGCCACCGGTTCGCGTCGGACTGCGACTCGGAGATCATCGCCGTGTACCTCGCGCAGAAGATGTCTGAGGGCGCGACGCTCGAGGAGGCGATGCGGATGAGCCTCGATGACCTCGACGGCGTGTTCACCTACATCTGCGTGTCCGACGACGCGCTCGGGATGGCCAAGGACGAGCTCGCGGCCAAGCCGCTCGTGCTCTACGAAGGCGACGACATGGTCGTGCTCGCCTCAGAGGAGATGGCGATCCGCGCGGTGATCGACCGTGAGATCGAGACGTATGACCCGTACGAGAGCCAGGTGATGGTATGGACACGGTAGAGGCGCCGTCTGAGGGCGCCGTTCCGCAGGCGCGGTTCGACCCGCGCGGGCTGGTCGAGCTCGACGAGACGATCCCGCGGGTGGCGGAGGTCGACGGCGACCGCGCGAGCTTCGACGCCCACCAGTTGACCACGCGGCAGATCAACCTCGAGCTGCGCCGGTTGATCTACGAGCTCGACGTCCGCGAGGTGACGGTTCGCAACCCGGGCGCCAAGCACTCGCTCTGCGTCGGCATCCTGCAGCGGTGCAAGCTCACGTTCGAGGGCAGCCTCGGCTACTTCGCGTGCGGGCTGATCGACGGGCCCGAGGTCCGCATCACCGGCCGGGTCGGCTGGTCGGCGTGCGAGAACATGATGTCGGGCGTGTGCGTGATCGACGGCAACGCCGGGTCGCTGACCGCTGCCGCACTGCGCGGCGGGGACGTGGTGGTCCGGGGACAGGTCGGCGCGCGCACCGGGATCGACCAGAAGGGCGGGACGATCATCGCGCTCGGCGACGCCGGCTCGATGACCGGGTTCATGATGCAGCGGGGACGGCAGATCATCTGCGGCAACGCCGGGCACGGCCTTGGCGACACGATGTACGACGGCGTGCTGTACGTCGGCGGCAAGGTCGCCTCGCTCGGGATCGACTGCGTGCCGGGCGAGTGGACCGACGCGGACACGGAGCTGATCGCCCGCAAGTTCGCAATTTATGGCTTGGGCGGGCCGCCCCGATTTCAGAAGTTCGTGTGCGGCAAGAAGCTCTACAACTACGACTCGCTCGAGCCTTCGGAAAGGAAGCTGGTGCTGTGATGGCCTCCGCCGACGAGAACGCACCGATGGCCCGCAATCGCCTGGGCCGCAGCCGGATCTTCACCCCCGAGGTGATCGACGACATCCACGTCAAGGCCGAGCTCGGCCGCTACCGGATGCGCGGCTTCTCGATCTTCAAGCCGATCCCGCACTGGGACGAGCTGATGTTCCTGCCCGGGACGCTGACCCGGTTCGTGATCGAGGGGTACCGCGAGAAGTGCGTGACCAAGACCGTGCTCGGCGCGCGCTTCGCCAAGAAGCCGATCGAGCTCGACATCCCGATCTACATCACCGGCATGAGCTTCGGCGCGCTGTCGCTCGAGGCCAAGATGGCGCTCGCCAAGGGCGCCTCGATGGCGGGCACGGCGACGTGCTCGGGCGAGGGCGGCATGATCCCGCCCGAGCGGGACCTCTCGACCAAGTGGTACTACCAGGTGATCCAGAGCCGCTACGGCTTCAACCCGCATCACCTGATGCTGGCCGACGCGGTCGAGTTCTTCATCGGGCAGGGCTGCAAGGTCGGTCTCGGCGGTCACCTGATGGGCCAGAAGGTCACCGAGCAGGTTGCCGAGATGCGTTCGCTTCCGGTCGGGATCGACCAGCGCTCGCCGGCGCGCCATCCCGACTGGCTCGGGCCGGATGATCTTTCGCTGAAGATCCAGGAGATCCGCGAGGCCACCAACTACGAGATCCCCGTGCAGTTGAAGCTCGGCGCCGCGCGCGTGTACGACGACGTGCGGATGGCGGCCAAGTGCGGACCGGACATCATCTATCTCGACGGCGCCGAGGGCTCGACCGGCGCCGGCCCGCACATCGCCACCGAGGAGACGGGGATCCCGCTGCTGGCGGCGATTCCCGAGGCGCGGCGCGCGCTCGAGGACGTCGGCATGGCCGACGAGATCGACCTGGTCGTGGCCGGCGGGATCCGCAACGGCGCCGACGTCGCCAAGGCGCTGGCGCTGGGCGCCGATGCGATTGCGATCGGGCACTCGGCGCTGATGGCTTTGAATTGCAACAAGGAGATTCCGGGCGTCACCGATTACGAGGGCACGGTCGGCGTGCCGGCGGGCCAGTGCTACCACTGCCACACGGGGCGCTGCCCGGTCGGGATCACGACCCAGGATCCCGAGCTGCGCAAGCGCCTGGTCGTCGACGACGCCGCCTCGCGCGTCTACAACTTCCTGCACACGATGACGCTCGAGTGCCAGATGCTCGCGCGCGCGTGCGGGAAGACAGACGTCCACAGCCTCGAGCCCGAGGACCTGTGCGCGCTGACCGTCGAGGCCTCCGCGATGGCGCGCGTGCCGCTCGCCGGCACCGACTACATTCCGGGAGTGTCCGAGGAGCGCACGCTGGATCGGATCGAGCGGCTGCTCGAGCGCCACGTCGAGAATCCGATTGACTTCCTGGCGGCGGCTGACGCCGAGCGGTTGGGACTGGGGGCCGCCGGGCACGAGGGGGTTGCGCCGATCGGCGGGAACGGAGGTGAGCGGTCGTGAGCGAGACCGAGTACACGATCTCGATCGATGCCGAGTATCTGGCCGGCCGGCGGTTCCCCTACCAGGAGGACATGTCGCTGGTGGAGGATGTCGACCTGCTCGCCGCCACCCCCGGCGAGGACATCAACTGGCTCGAGGACGTCGAACTGCTCGAGGAGGACGGCGTGCCGGCGGTGTTCGACCGCTACTCGAACTCGTTCCTGAAGATCTACTTCCCGATCCCGGCGGGCCGCGAGGACGAGATCGCGCGCAAGGTGCTGATCAAGCATCTGCAGTCGGGCAACTCGTACGGGATCGCGTTGAAGGAGCGCCACTGCAAGTTCCCCCAGCCCGAGCTCGGTCCGTGGGTCGACGGCTCGCGGACGGTGGGCGCCGACTGGAAGCCGAGCGTGCTCGAGGGATGGGAGCCTCCGGCGCACTGACCGCGATACGCGGGGAGGCGGATCTGCCTCGGTCGATCCGGCGCGGCCCGCCGATCACGATCGGCTGCGAGTGCGGCGAGCAGCGCGACCTTCACTACGGGGAGCGGTGGACGTGCGAGACGTGCGGCCGGACGTTCGACACCCGGCGGATCCCGCTCGCGGAGTACGCGCAGCTGTGCCGCACCCAGGCGCGCTTTCGCTGGATACCGCTGGCGGCCGCCGCGCTCGTGATCGCTTCGCTGATCGCGCTGGTCGTGCTCGGCCGGGCCTTCAGCGGGATCCTGCTCGCCGCGATCGCGGCGATGGGGTGGAGCACGTTCGGGCGGCCGCGGTGGAAGCGGCGCTACCTGAAGGCGATCGAGAACCGGCCGAGCTGGAACATCAAGGCCGAGTAGTGGTCGTGCCGCGGTCGTGCGGGTGATCGTCGTCGGCGCGGGGTTCGCGGGGCTGGCCGCGGCGGACGCGCTGTTACGGAACGGGGTCGAGGTCTCGGTGCTCGAGGCGCGGGACCGGGTTGGCGGACGGGTGTGGTCGGTGCCGTTCTATGGCGCGGTGGTCGAGCGCGGCGCCGAGTTCATCCTGCCGCACGATCGCACGGTGATCGCTGTCGCCGGGCGGCTCGGGCTGCCACTCGTGCGCAAGGGGACCCTTTACGGGCAGCGCGAGCCGCGGGGAGGGTCGCGAGCGGTTTCAGCTGCCGACGTGGCGGTGGCGATGGCGCGGATCGGGGACCAGCCTCCCCGGCTCGCCGGCGTCACGGCGGCGAGGGCGCTTGCGGGCCAGATGCTCGAACCGGGGGTCCGCGAGGTGATCGTCGCCCGTCTCGAGGTCAGCTGTGCGTACGGCTTCGATGATCTCGACGCCGCCGTGCTGTCCGAGGGCGCGGCGGCGTTCGGCGATTTCGACACCTGGACCGTCGACGGTGGCAACGACCGGATAGCCCGGGAGATCGCGCTTGGCCTCGGGACCGCGGTGCGCCTGTCGGCGCCGGTGTCTCGCGTGGCGTGGCGGGAGCGCTCGGTGCGCGTGGTTGTCGGCGAGGAAGAGTCTGTCGCCGACGCGGCCGTGATCGCGGTCCCGGCTTCGGTGCTCGATTCGATTCATTTCGACCCGCCTCTGCCGGCCGAGACGGCCGACGCGGTCGGCCCCGTGCGTTACGGACAAGCGGCGAAGCTGTTCGTGGCGCTGAACGCGCCGGCGCCGCCGAGCCAGACGCTATCGGTGCCGGATCTGTTCTGGTGCTACACGCAGCTCGGGGTCGACGGGAACCCGCGGCGTTACGTCGGCGCGTTCGCGGGCTCTCCGGTAGCGCTCGCCCGGCTCGCGGTGGACTCGGGCCCGGATCGGTGGCTCGGGGCGCTCGCGCGGCTGAGGCCGGACCTGGATCTCGACTTCGACCGGGTCATGCTCTCAACCTGGGCCGATGATCCGTGGGTGCACGGCGCCTACTCGGTACGGTCGGCGAGTTCGCCGCTTCGAAGCGAGGATCTCGCCCGCTCGGTCGGGCCGCTGTACTTCGCCGGCGAGCACACGGCCGGCGAGTGGCACGGGCTGATGGAGGGCGCGCTCCGGAGCGGGTTCCGTGCCGCAGCGCAGGTGCTGGAGACCGCGCGTCGATGAGTTTCGGCGGCGCCGGCGGTCTAACCTGCCGATGACCGTGGCCGGTACCGACAAGACCAGTTCGGTGGAGCTCGAGGTCGGGGGAAGGACCGTGCGCATCTCGAGTCCGGATCGGGTGTACTTCTCAGAGCGCGGCGAGACCAAGCTCGACCTCGCTCGGTACTACATGAGCGTGGGCGACGGGATCGTCCGCGCGCTGCGCGAACGGCCGTGCATGCTCCACCGGTTCCCGGACGGGGTCGACGGCCAGAAGGTTCACCAGAAGCGGTTGCCGAAGGGCGCGCCGCCGTGGGTGAAGACCGTGGAGATCTATTTCCCGCGGTTCGGCCGGACCGCCGACGAGCTGTGCGTGACGGAGCTCGGGAGCGTTATCTGGGCCGTGCAGATGGCCACAGTCGAGTTCCATCCCTGGAACTCGCGGCGGGCCGACGTCGAGCAGCCCGACGAGTGGCGGATCGACCTCGATCCGATGCCCGAGGCTTCGTTTGACGCCGTTCGCAGGGTGGCACACGTCGCGCATGAGGTGCTCGACGAGATCGGGGCGGTCGGCTGGCCCAAGACCTCGGGCGGGAACGGGCTCCACATCTACGTCCGGATCGAGCCGCGCTGGGGCTTCGGCGAGGTGCGCGAGGCGGCGCTCGCGTTCGCCCGGGAGGTCGAGCGCCGGATCCCCGCCGACGCCACGACGACGTGGTGGCGCAAGGATCGCGATCCGCGCAAGGTGTTCGTCGATTACAACCAGAACGCCCGCGACCACACGATCGCGAGCGCGTACTCGGTGCGGGGAAATCCGCGCGGCACCGTGTCGACGCCGATCGCGTGGGGCGAGCTCGACGATGTCGACCCCCGCGAGTTCACGATCGCGACCGTGCCGGCGCGGTTCGCCGCGATCGGCGACCCCCACGCGGGGATCGACGACGCCGCCTTCTCGCTCGAGCCGCTGCTCGAGTGGGCGGCGCGCGAAGAGTCTGGCGGATAGTCGGAAGTTCGGCTAGTTGTGTGGCGCGTGCACGATCAGCACGTCGCAGTGCGCGTGATGCGACACCGCGTCGCTGACGCTCGCTCCGAACAGGCGATGCACGACCCCGTGTTCGTGGCCCACGACGATCATGTCGGCGCCGCGCTCGTCCGCGAGTTGGACGATCGCATCGGCCGGCTCCCCGACCGCGCCCTGGTATTCGGCCTCGATCCCCACTCCCTCGAGGTACGTGCGCGCGGACTCGAGCTCCCTGGCGTGCTTCTCGGGAGGATCGGTGGGGTCGATCGGCCCGCCCGACCGGCCTGTGCTCATCATCACCGGCGTCACACTCGTGACCACGAGCTTTGCGCCGAGTGCCTTGGCGAGCGTCCCCGCGCGTTCCAGCGCCTTCTGCGATCCGGCGGTGTCGTCGTGGCCGACCACAATCGTGCTCATCGTCGCTCCTCAGTGGCTACGCGGGCAGTGCGGCCGGAGGCGTGGGCTCGACGCCGAGCAGCGCCGCTTCTTCCTCCGGGGTCGCCGGCGTGTGCTCGCGGAAGTGGACGTGCTCCTTGTCCTGCACGACGCGGCGGAAGATGAACAGCAGCACGGAGGCGACCAGGACGCCGACGCCGATGGCGAAGTCCGTCCACGTGCCGTAGCCGTTGAGGTGCGGCGCGCCGGCGCCGACGACCAGCAGAAACGCGACCAACGCAGTCATGAAGCCCGCGATCCAGACCCATGCATTGCTGAGCTTGACAGGTCTCGGCCAGTGCGGGCGGTCTTTTCGGAGCAGCAGGAACCCGCTGACCGCGAACAGGTGGGCGAGCACGTAGCCGATGTTGCTCATGTACAGGATCGCGAGGTTGCTGGAGATGAACAGCACGAGCAGCACGTTGACGACCAGGTCGACGGTCATCGCCCGCCCGGGCACGTGGAAGCGGTTCAGCCTGCCGAGCTGCTTGACGGTCATGCCGGCCTTGGAGATCCCGAACAGCGCGCGGCCGCCGTCGGCCGTCGACGAGGACATCGAGAGCACGAGGCTCGCGAGCAGGCAGATGAGGAAGAAGGTCCCGACCGTGTTCCCGGCGATCTTCTCGAAGGCGGTCGAGTAGAACTGCCCGGTGGCGGTGTCGGCCGACACCGACCCCGTGACGCCGCCGAGCGCGAACGGGAGCAGCGTGAACACGCCGACCACGAACGCCGCCGAGCTGCGGAGCGCGAGCTTGGCGTCCTGTTCGGTCTTGTACTCGGGCGCAAAGGTGGCGCATACCTCGGCCGCCCACGCCGACCAGGCGAGGATGAACAGGTACACGAACGCCTGCTTGGTCCCGCCCCATGGGCCGGTGAAGGTCGCCTTGACGTTGCTCGCGTGCCAGTGCCCGGTGAGGAACGGCAGGATCACGAGCCCGACCAGCGCGATCGTCAGCAGGCCGGCGGTCACGTACGTGAACCCCTTGAACGGGCGGATGCCGAAGATGTTGAAGGCCCACACCGCGATGATCACGCCGATCGCGATGAAGTTCCCGAGGGTCAGGTGGACGATGCCGTCCCACACCGTGAACGTGGTGTTGGGGAACCACCGGGCTTGGACCAGCACGCCGATCAGGTTCCCGAAGATCGAGAGCACGACCGACCACCCGATCCAGTAGCCGAACGCGGCCACCGGGCCGACGAACGTCGTGTACTTGCGCCACGCCTCGTTCGCGTACACCGAGATCCCGCCCGACTTCTCGGGGAACATCATCGCCGGCTCGACGTAGATCCAAGTGAGGATCCAGCCGATGATCGCGGAGATCCCCCACAGGATCACCGAGCCCCACACGCCGAAGATGTTCAGCGTGAACCCGAGCGACCCGAACAGGAAGCCCGGATTGCACATCGCGATCGTGAACCCGTCCCACCAGCGGAGCGACTTCAGCAGCTGACGCTCCTCGACCACGGCTGTCGCCATCTCACCACTCCCGTGAAGTCATTCTCCCCGCTGCTGGCAGCCTTATACCAGTTTGTACAAAGTCGGTCAACCTGGCCGAGAGGGGTTTCATCGCCGGATGGAGGTGCACATTGGGCGACCGCGGGACCACGGACGGGTCCACCGGCGAGCCGGAAGCGTAGACTCGCTCGCGCGATGCGCCAGCTGCTGGATCGCCGGCGGCCCGGAGCCGAAATCCTGCGCGAGGAACGGTCCCGCTCGCGGCCGGTGCTGCTCGGGACGCTGTCGGTGCGCGTCGAACCAACCGCCGAGCGCATGGCGATCGACACCGCGCTCGAGGTCGGATCCAGGCTGATCCTCGCCAACATGGTCGCGCTGCCGCCGTACCCGCTCACCGTCATGGTCGCGCCCGACCACGTGACGCTGGCCCACGAGGAGGATCTGGACGCGGTTCGCGGCACCGCGGCACGGGCGGCGGCACTCGGCATCGCGACCGAGTTGCTGCGCGTCCGAAGCCCGCGGCCGGTGACCGCACTGATCGAATTGGCACACGATCGCGGGGTGGGCCTGCTCGTGTTCGGCCCCGATCGGTCGCGCATCTCGGGGCGGCGCTTCCGAGCGGCCGCGAAGGTGGTGCGGCGCGACGCGCCGTGCCTCGTGTGGGTGGCGCCGACGGGGTGACGCCGGGCGTGGCCGGGGCGCGGCGCGCCTACGGACTGCGGTCGCGCAGCTCGCCCATCGTGCCGAACCGGCCGCTGTAGAACAGCAGCGGCTCGGCGTCACTATGGGCGAGATACTCCACCTCGCCGATCCACAGCACGTGGTCTCCGGCTCGGTGCACGTCGACGACGCGGCAGACGAGGTGGGCGAGCGCGCCTTCGAGCAGCGGGAGGCCGCCCTGCCAGGTGAACGCGGGCTCGACGGCGGAGTTCTTCTGGGCCGCGAAGTGCGCGGCGAAGTGCTGTTGGTCGTGAGACAGGACGCTCACCGCGTAACGCCCACTGCGCGGCAGCATCTCGTTCATCTTGCACCGCCCGAGCGAGACCAGCACCAGCGGCGGGCGCAGCGACACCGACAAGAAACCGTTGGCGGTCATGCCGTGGACGGTGTCGCGCTCGACCGTGGTCACGACGGTGACGCCGGTGGCGAACCGCCCCATCACCTGGCGGAACGTGTTCGCCGCCTCGACGACCGCCGGCGCCTTGGGCGTCAGCTGGGCGACGCCGGTGGCCGGTGGCAGAGCGCTCTTGGCCCCCGCGGGTTGCTTCTTGGCCTGCGACCGCGGCGGCGGCATCAACCCGGAGCTGTCCCTCGGACGGGTGACCCGGGTGAGTCGGGCTACTCCCTTGCGCTCGGTCACGGTCGTCACGATAGCTCCGATGGTGGCGGCGCTGGGGGGTTTCAGGACCGGGGGCGCGTCTTGTCGGGGTCGTAGAACGGGATGCGCACGACTTGGGAGGGGATGCGCTTCTGGAGCCCGTCGAGCTTGCCCAGCCCGACCTCGGTTCCGATCTCGGCGTACTGGACCGCCATCCGGCACAGCGCGATCGAGCGCTTCAGGGTCGGGCTGCGGGTTCCCGATGTGACCACGCCGACGCGCTGGCGGCCTACATGGACCGGGTCGCCGTGGCCTGCGGTTTCGTTGCTATCCAGTTCGAGGCCGACGAGGCGTCGCTGGGGATGCTCCTTGCGTTCGATCAGCGCTTCGCGGCCGACGAAGTCCTCATCGTTCGTCAGCCCGACCGTGAAGCCGATGCCGGCCTCGAACGGGTCGACCTGGTCATCGAACTCGTAGCCGGCGAAGATCAGCCCCGACTCGATCCGGAGCATGTCGAGCGCCGCGAGGCCCAGCGGCTTGATTTGGTGTTCCTGTCCAGCGGCCCAGATCTCGTCCCAAACGGCGGGACCGTCGTTCGGATGACACCAAACCTCGTAGCCGAGCTCGCCCGTGTAGCCGGTGCGCGAGACGATGATCGGGATCCCGTCGTGGGTGTTGATGCGGCCGACGAGGAACCGGAACCACCTCAGCTCTTCCAGGCTCGGCTGGGTGGGCGGGGTCCAGACGATCTTCGCGAGAGTGTCGCGGCTCAGCGGCCCCTGGACGGCGAGATTGTGAAGCTGGTCGGTGCTCGGCTTGACCCAGACCTTCAGGTTCGCTCGTTCGGCGAGCTCGCTGAGCCACACGCCGTCGAAGGGGTCGCCGCCGACGAAGCGGAAGTTGTTGTCGGCGAGGCGGAACACGGTGGCGTCGTCGATCATCCCGCCGGTCTCGTTGCAGACCGCGGTGTACACGACCTGACCCACCGACAGCTTGCGCGCGTCGCGGGTGATGGTCTTTTGAATGAGCGTCTCGGCGTCGGGCCCGAGGACCTCGAATTTCCGCAACGGAGACAGGTCCATCACGACGACCTTTTCTCGGCACGCCCAGTACTCGGCGATCGCGCCCTCGTTGTTGAAGCAATGGGGCAGCCAGTAGCCCCGGTATTCGAGGAATGACCTGGTCAGCTCGCTGGTGCGCGAGTGGAACGCTGTCTCCTGGGTAAGGACCGGCGGGGCGTCGGCGGTCACGCGGTGGGCGATGGCCACCGAGAACCGGTTCTGCGGGGAATAGACGCGCACGTGGACATCTGTCACCTCCCAGGCGTTTGAAGGGTCGACGTCGTCGGGGCAGGCCGACGATGCGCACACGAGGTCGGTCATCGCGCGCAGCATCACGTAGTCCCCGGGGCGCGACCAGGGCTCGTCGGACACCAGTTGCATGTTGGAGTCGAACGCGGTGTTGTAGAAGAAGTTGAGCGCCTCCCACCCCTTGCGGGGGGCGATCGTGAAAGGGGTGAGGGCACCGTTGAAGTTGTCGGTGCAGTTGACGTGGCCGGGGTACCCGAGGTCCTCGTAGTACTTGGCCTGGCACGCGAGCGCGAACGTGTCATGGCGGCCGACGGTGTCTCTTATCACTTCGACCAGGGGGTCCATGTCGAGGTCGTAGAACTTCCCCTGCAGGCCCGGCGTCGGGTACGCGTTGCCCATCAGCGTCCTCGTGACGGTGGCGTCGAGACCCCGCTCGATGCCGCGTTGCAACTTGGCGGCGTGGAAGGCGAGGAAGTCCGAGCACTGCCGACCCTGGACGTCGATCACCTGGACGTACTCGCCCCGCGTGACCTCGTAGCTCTGGGCGGTAGCGCGGTCGATTCTGAAGTCGAGCCGCGGCTCGGCCAGTGGTGGCGGGGGTGAGGGCTCCGTTTGCTCCGGCGTCTGCGGCCCTGCGCGTCTGATCTCGATCAGCAGCTCGGACGCGGGCGGGTCGCCGTCGACGATCCGCCCGCCGGGGGCGGCTACGACGAGGACCGTGTCGCCCTGGGCGACCAGCTCGACGTCGCTGCCCGGTCCGGAGTCGCGGCCGAACAGGGTGACACCGGTGGTGTGGCGGTCTGGTGTGAGTCCCAGCGCGGCAAGGCCCTCTCCGCCCCGCGCGGCGAGCTCGGCCGTCTGGCCGCCGTGGCGGTCGATCACCCGGACGCGGTCATCGCCCCGGATCGCCACCTCCGTCGCCCCGCCCGGGGCCACCCGGTAGAACTCGAGGCCGGGCTCGGTCGGGCGCAGTCCGTTGATGAGGACCCCCATCTGCTCGCTCCGGTCCTACGACGCGGCGGGCGCCGACGCCTTTTCCACCTCGGCCAGCAACTGCTCCGCGAGCTGGCGCTTGCCGTCGGCGTCGAGCTTCTTCAGCTCGTTCTCGACCGCGCGGCGGTTGTAGTGCTGGTTCCAGTAGTCGAGGCTCTCGAACCCGAGCAGCACCGCCTTGCCCACGAACTGGCGCAGGACTTCGTTGGTCGGCCCCATCACCCAGCCGGCCTTGGCGTCGCGCAGGTAGCGCTCAAGCTCCATGTCCCGCTTGTAGCCGGTGCCGCCGCAGGCGTGGAGCATCTTGTCGACGACGTTGGCGGTGTTCTTGGCGGCGTTGAACTTGATCTGCCACGCCCAGTGCAGGAAGTTCGCCCGCGCGAACTCGCCCGGGGGCGGCTGGATCGTATTGTGCTCGGTGGCGTTGTCCATCGCCTGCGCGACCGAGTACACGAACAGCCGCGCCGCGTTGGTGTCCATCACGGCCTCGCCGACGTAGTCCTGGATCGTCGGATAGTCGGCGACCCGCAGGCCCACGTCGACGTGGCGCTTGCGCGTGGTCTGGCGTTTGCCGATGTCGATCGCGCCCATCGCGATCCCGTTCCAGACGCTCGATGACCCGATCAGGAACCAGGGGTCGACCGATTCGTCATTGGAGGCGGCGCCGTCGCCCTCGGGGCCGACGATCTGGTCGCCGGGGATGTCCACCCCCGGCACCTCGATCGGCCCGGACTGGTTGCCCCGCAGGCCGAGGGCGTCCCAGCTCGAGGGCTGCGCCTGCACGTGCTCGCCGTCGATGACGAACACCGATAGGTCGTCGTACCCGGTGAAGTCGGGAGAGGTCGTCTGCACGACGTAGAAGTCGGCGAACCCGCCCGACGTGGTCCACGAGGCCTTCTTACGGACGTTGTAGCCGCCGTTCGAGCGCTCGGCGCCGGAGGAGATCGGGTACCAGAAGTGCGAGCCGGTCTCCGGATCGCTGTAGGAGAGCGTGCCGATCTTGCCGCTGTTCAGGGGTCTTATGTACTTTTCGATGAGCGCGGCGGTCGGCCGCAGCATCAGCGTATTGACGGCGCCGATGTGCATGACGTAGCACATCGCGGTGGATGCGCAGCCGTACCGCGCGATCGTCTCGCACGTCATCGCGTAGGCGACGTGATCCTCGCCGAGGCCGCCGTACTCGGTGGGGACGGTCAGCGCCAGGAACCCGTGCTCGCCGAGCAGCTCGAGGTTGCGCCGCGGGAACTTCAGGTCGTCGTCGGAGACCTTGGCGTTGGCCCGCATCTCCTTCTCGCACAGCTCGATCAGGAG
>Ga0335079_10004268_pt1 | contig 16433 bp, 13 predicted proteins | sample Lox_Sample_33_FD_206719 | JGI IMG/M metagenome (GOLD analysis project Ga0335079, IMG submission 206719) | Soil microbial communities from Loxahatchee National Wildlife Refuge, Florida, United States - Lox_Sample_3.3 | ecosystem: Environmental > Terrestrial > Soil > Wetlands | place: USA... | reverse complement strand
GAATCGTCACGAACATGTACAGAGTCGCGGCGAGCACAATCACAAACGTCGCCATCACCACCGGCCGCAGCCGCAGCGCCCATTGCAGCGTGCGGTCGTAGACCCACAACATTCCCTCAAAGAACTTCTCGGTCACTTCATAAAACCAGCCGCGCTTGCCTTCATGCACCGAACGCAGGAACCGGCTGCACAGCATCGGAGTCAACGTCACCGACACTACGCCCGAGATCAGAATCGCGACGCAGATCGTAACCGAGAATTCCTTAAACAGCCGTCCCAGAATGCCGCCCATGAACAGCACGGGGATGAACACGGCTGCCAGCGATAGCGTCATCGACACGATCGTGAATCCAATTTCCGCCGAGCCGCGCATGGCCGCCAGCAGGGGCCGCTCGCCCATTTCGATGTGCCGGACGATGTTCTCGAGCATCACAATGGCGTCGTCCACCACGAACCCGATCGACAGAATCAACGCCATCATCGACAGGTTGTCGAGGCTGTAATCGAGCAGGTACATTACCGCGAAGGTGCCGATGATCGAGAACGGAAGCGCCAGGCTGGGAATAATGGTGGCGGACAGATTCCGGAGGAACAGGAAGATCACCATCACGACCAGCCCCAGCGTCAGCAGCATTGTGAACTGCACGTCCTTGTACGATTCGCGGATTGTATCCGAGCGATCGTACAAAATGTCCATGTGGACCGCCGGCGGCAGCTCGCTTTTGAAAACCGGAAGCAGGCCCTTCACGCCGTCAGTCACCGCGATGGTGTTGGTTCCGGGCTGGCGTTGAATCGCGAGAATGATGGCGCGGTTGCTCTTTCCGTGCGCATAGAACCACGACGCCGTCTTGTCGTCCTCGACGCTGTCGATCACATTCCCGAGCTCTCCCAGCCGCACCGGAGTGCCGCCACGGTACGCTACCACGACGGGCCGGTATTGTTCCGCGGTCGTCAACTGGCCGCTTGCCATGAGAGTGAATGCGCGCTGCGGGCCGATGATCGATCCGGTCGGCAGGTTGACGTTCCAATTCTTCAGCGCCGTCTCGATTTCGTTCAGCCCGATTTGGTGAGCCGCGAGCGCGTGCGGATCCATTTGGACGTGCACCGCATACTTCTGCGCTCCCAGCACCTGCACCTGCGCCACGCCCGTGATGGTCGAAATTCGTTGCGCAATCCGCGTCTCGGCGTATTCGTCCAACTGGTAGAGCGGGAGCGTGTCCGAGGTCAGCGCCAGGTACAGAATCGGCTGGTCCGCCGGATTCACCTTGGTGAAAGTGGGCGGCGTCGGCATGTTGGGCGGCAGCAGGCGCGCGCCTTGCGTGATGGCCGCCTGTACGTCAACTGCGGCCCCGTCGAGTTTGCGGCTCAGATCGAACTCGAGCGTGATCTGCGTCGATCCCTGGGAGTTGGTCGAGCTCATCGAGCTCAGTCCCGCGATCAGCGAGAACTGGTTTTCGAGAGGCGTGGCAACCGCCGACGCCATCGTCTCGGGGCTCGCGCCGGGCAGGTTGGCGGTGATCAGAAGAGTCGGAAAATCGACGTTCGGCAGATCGCTCACCGGCAAGCCACGGTAGGCAACCATGCCGAACAACGCGATCGCCCCCATCAACAGACTGGTCGCGATGGGGCGTTCGATGAATGTCTGGGAGATGTTCATCTGAGCCAGCCTCCGGCGAGTGCCGGGGACTATACTTGCGGGGAGCCGCCCTCAGCGACCGGGTCGCCGCCCTTCGTACCGCGGCCGCGCCCGCCGCCGCTCCCATCCTGCCCAGCGCCGCGTCCTGCCGGCCCGCCGCGCCCGTCTCGCACCACCACGTGGCTATCCGGCGCCAGCCGCAATTGCCCCTCGGTGACCACTGTCTCGCCCGGCTGGAGACCTTGGTCGACCACCATATCCTGATCCACCCGAAGACTCGCCGTCACGTACCGCACTTCCACCGTGCGGTTCGCTTTTACCACGTAGACGAACGTGCCGTTCTGGCCGGTCTGAATCGCCTGGTTGGGAACGATAATCGCGTTCGGCCGCGTCGAGAGACGCAGCGTCACGCGCACAAACTGCCCCGGCCACAACTTGCGGTCCTTGTTCTCAAACGTGCCCTTCAGCTTGATGGTGCCGGTGGTGGTGTCGACCGCATTGTCGATAAAGGTGAGAGTGCCGACTTCTTCCGTGCTGCTTTCGTCCTGCAGCCGCGCCCGCACCGGCAGCGGCCGCTCGGCCATGTACCGTTTGATATCGCTCAGTTGCGCTTCGGGCACTGAGAAGGTCACGTAAATCGGCTCTACCTCGGTGATGGTAATCAGTTCCAGGTTCGGGGCCACCACGTTGCCTTGCTTGATGGTGAGGTTTCCGGTCCTGCCTTCAATCGGTGAGGGAATGTTGGCGTAGCCGAGTTGCACGCGCGCTGATTCCACGGCGGCCTTGGCTGCTTGGACTTCCGCCGCCGCGCTCTCGATCGCCGCTTTGTCGGCGGCCACCGCCTCTGTGGAAGCATCGGCCGTCGCACGCAACTGCTCGGATTGGTCCTTGGAAATGATGCCGCCCTTGAATAACTCCGCGTAGCGGTTGGCTTGGGATTCCTGGTAACGCAAGTTTGCCGAATCGCGCTCCAGGTTCGCCTTTGACTGCCCCAGCGCCGCCTCATCCTTGGCCACAGTCGCCAGCGCCTGATTCAACGATGCCTGAAAAGGTCGCGGATCGATGGTGAACAGCGGCGCGTTCTTCTTGACGAAATCGCCTTCGTGGAAGTACACATTGGTCAGCTCGCCGCCCACCTGCGCCTTCACTGAAATGGTCGAGTACGCTTCCACGTTGCCGATCACCTGAACTTCGACCGGAACGTTTCTTTGTTGCGCCACCGCGACGGTCACCGGAACATCACCGCCGCCGAATCCCTTCTTTCCTCCGCGGCCGCCACCTGGCCCGCCTCCGGTTGCGGAAACCTGCGTACTGGAACAACCGGCAAGGAGCAAAGCAGCCAACCCGACCCCCGCAAATAGCCAGGAATGCTGCTGCATGGCGCGAAAACCGCCAGGACTGCGGACGGCACGTGTGAACATAGGATTCGTACTGAAAAAGGCGATTAAGCGAATAATAAAGTTACCACAACACGCGCGCAATGGCTCTAAAGAGGCAGCGGGCGTTGACCGTAATTCCCTCTAGAGCTTGGGCTTAGGCGGAGGCAGATCGCGTGCTGTGACGGCGTCGACAAAACCCACGCGGTTGTGGCTTCCGTCGCAGAATGGCTTGTTGGCGGAGTGTCCGCACCGGCACAGCGTGATCACCGTTCGTCCCGCCAGTCCAAACGCCTGGCCGGCCGGATCCACAATCTCAAAATCTCCCTCAATTCGAATGGATCCGTTATTCTGCACCGTAATTTTGGTCGATGGCATGCCCCGCATGGTAGCACGAGCCGGTGACGAATCGGCCAGACGTTCCCAGCGCGTTTCCCGCAGCGCGAAATGGCGGCGCCAAATGTCCGCCGGCGGAGATGCCGTGATACCATGGAAACGTTCCTTACATCTGAGGTTTTCGTGGCAAGAATCACCCGCAAAGAACTGAAGGCGGACAAGTTTGCGCTGGAAGTCGAACAAACCGTTACTTTTTTTGAAGAGCACCGGGACCAATTGGTGCGCTACGGAACCGCCGTTGTGGTCGTGGCGCTCCTGGTAGCCGGGTTCCTCTTCTATCGCCAGCGCCAGCATGCCAGCCGGGAAGCCGCTCTATCGCGCGCGATCCTGGTAGAACAGACTCCCGTTGGCACGCCCCCGCCTGGAACCACAAACATCAACGCGTTTCCCACTGAGCAGGTCAAAGACGAGGCCACCATCAAGGTCTTCACCGATCTGAAGAACCAGTATCCCGGCAGCACGGAGGCCGAAATCGCCCAATATTTCCTCGGCGCGACTCAGGCGAACGCCGGCAAATTCGCCGAGGCGGAGAAAACCCTGACGGAAGCCGCCGCGAAAGCCGATGAAAAATATGCCTCGTTTGCCAAACTGACCCTCGCTGACGTGTACTTCGCCATGGGAAAGCCAGACCAGGGGACGAAAATTCTCCAAGACCTCGCCGCTCACCCCACCATCTTCGTGACCAAGGAACAAGCGCAGCTCGCGCTTGCCCGCGACCTCATCCCGGTCCGCCCGGCGGACGCGCGGAAGATCCTCGATTCGCTCCGCAACATCCCGGGCCCGACCAGCCAGGTGGCCTTGGCGCTGTATTCCCAACTGCCGCCCCAGTAGCGAGACATTCGGGATGCTGGGCCGGCTGCGATTCCAGGTGGCACGGAGCCGGGGTCGCCGTTACCCCGAACCCGCTCACCCGTACCGCAACGATTTTCAGCGCGACCGCGACCGCATCATCCACTCGCGCGCGTTTCGCCGGCTCGAAGCCAAGACCCAGGTTTTCAGCCAGGGGATGTCGGACCACTTCCGTAACCGGCTGACCCACACCATCGAAGTCGCCCAGATCGCGCGCACAGCGGCCGCGGTCCTTGGGCTCGACGAGGATTTGACCGAGGCCTTGGCGTTGGCGCACGACATTGGCCACCCTCCCTTCGCGCACGCCGGCGAGGACGAGCTGAACCGGCAAATGGCGCACTTCGGCGAGGCCTTCGACCACAACGTCCATGCGCTTCGGATCGTCGAACAGTTTGAGCAGCGGTACGCGCGGTTTCCCGGCCTCAACCTGACCTTTGAGGTTCGCGAAGGCATCGTCAAGCACTCGCGCGATTTTGGTCCCGGCGAAGACCCGGTGTTCGACGCCTACCTGCCCGGTCAGAAGCCGCCGCTCGAAGCCCAATTGATCGATCTGGCCGACGAGGTCGCTTACAACACGGCGGACCTCGATGATGCGTTTACCGCCGAGATGCTCACTGCCGTCGATGTCGCCGAGTCTATTCCACAATACCGGTCGCTGCTCGCCTCCATTGAAACCCAGTTTCCGGGGGCTTCGAGCCGCGAGACGTTTCATGAGACCTTGCGCCAGCTTGTCGACGTGCTGGTCTCCGGGCTGGTCGAAGGCACCGTGCAAAATGCGCGCGAGACCGCCGTCGAGAGTGCCGACGAGGTGCGCACGCTTCCGCAGCGGCTGGTTGCCTTCACGCCCGAAACCGCCGAGACCAGCCGTCAGTTGAAGCGGTTCCTCTACACACGAGTCTATTCCGCGCCCGAGCTCGCCGAAGGGCGCGAACGCTCTGTGGCGATGATCGCGGAACTGTTTCAGTTCTTCCTCGGCCGCCCCGACCGCCTGCCGCTCCCTTATTCAGAACAGGCACGGCACGCGCCCGCCTACCGGGTAGTGTGCGACTACATCGCCGGCATGACCGACAGCTTTTTCCGCCGCACTTACGAACACGCCCTCGGCAGCCGCGCTACTCTTCCAGTTTCGTAACACTGGAGAGCTCGGCTGATCGCACACCGTAGAGCTTTAACAAGCGACGGCAGATCTCGTCGCCGATCCGTTCCGGCTTTTCCTCCGGATCATGTTCCAGTTCGACCTTAAAGAACAGATTAGTGCGGCTCATCGGTTGCCGGGTCCTCACCCTCTATACTAGGGGAATGGCATGCGCCATTTGCCAGGTCCGTCGTCCGAAGCGCTCCTGCCCGGGTGTGCGCGGCGACATCTGCTCCATCTGCTGCGGTCAGGAACGGGAGGTCTCCATCGCCTGCCCCCTCGATTGCGAGTACCTGCAGGATGCACGCCGGCACGACAAGCCCGTTCCGCTGGAAGCCGACGAGTGGCCGCATCGCGATGTCGAAGTCACCGAGCGCTTCCTCGCCGAGAACGAGGAGATGCTGGTTTTCCTCGGCCAGACTCTGGCGGACTCCGCGCGCGACACCGAAGGGGCCACCGATTTCGACGTGCGCGCCGCTCTCGATGCGTTGATCCGAACCTACCGGACACTTCAGTCAGGCGTATATTACGAAACACGGCCGGAGAATGCACTGGCGAACCGGATCTACGGCTCGCTGCAGCAAAAACTGGCCGATTTCCGCCGGCTGGAACAGGAACGCACGGGGCTACCCAAGACCCGCGATGCGGACGTGCTGGGCGTGCTCGTGTTCTTCTCGCGACTGGAGCTCGATCGCAATAATGGCCGTCCCAAAGGACGGGCATTCATTAGCGCCTTGAGCGGATTCTATGAGGCGCCCGGCGCCACCGACAGCGCTACCCCATCCCTGGTCATCCCGTGAGCCGCCGGTTGGCGAATCTGGTCCACGAAAAATCCGCGCCTCCGCCCGGTGCTCACCACCTGCCCCACGTACTGACGCTTGCCGTTGGCGATTAATTCGACCGGACAACCCGCGGAACGATCGAACTCAACCAGGTTCCCTTCGGTGAGGCCGAGCAGATCGCGCACCGAAATGCCCAGCCCTTCCAACCGGGCTTCCAGGCAAATCGACGCCTCGCGCAACCGATACAGGAACCGCGCCTGATCCTGATCGTTGGCCTGAGTTCTGCGGACCGACCATTGCTGGTCGAACTTCTGCCGCATCATCTTTATGATGATCGAGGGCAGCGCGATGTTGATCATCCCGACGCTCTCGCCGATCCGCACTTCGACTCCGACCGTCACCACGGCCTCGTTGGGAGCCATCACCCGCATCAATTGCGGCTCGGTCTCCATCGCCTCGACCGTGAACTCCACTTCCGTGACGCCCTTCCAGGTTTCACGAAGATCGTGCAGAATGATCCGGATCAGCCCATCCAGCAGCTTCTGCTCGATTTCGGAAAGTTCGCGTTGTACGGCGGTGGTCATCTTGCCGGTGCCGCCCAGCAGCATTTCCAGAACCGGAAAGACCAAAGTCGGGTTCAGTTCGAGAACTCCGTTGCCATCGTAAGGTCGCAGCCCGAGCGAAACCAGGCACGTCGGAGATGGAAGCCCTTCCAGAAACTCGGCGTAGGCCAGCTGTTCGACACTGACCAGGTTGATGCTCAAATAGGAGCGGAGATAGACCGATAAGCTGGAGATCAGATTGCGGACAAAGGTGTCGTGGAGCAACTGAATGGCGCGGATCTGCGATTTCGGAATGCGATCCGGCCGCCGGAAATCGAACAGAACGACAGGCCGTTCCGCCTGCCGGCTGTGCGAGCTTTGAAAGACCGCATCGATCTCCTGTTGGGATAATTGCCGGCTCATGCGGGTCGAACCCTCCGGGTCCGCACTGGTAATCGGCTGGATGCACCGGAACTTTAGCCCGCCCCTTTAAACTTTCGTCTCCGCGCCGACTAAGGAATCCCGCTTTCAATCCGATGTATATGGTGTAAAGGAGTCCCATGGAATCGGACATCTTGGTGGTTGATGATTCCGCCGCCATTCGCAAAATCCTCCAGCGCGTCCTCCGCCAAACCGGGATGGCAATCAAGGACATCCATGAGGCCGGCGACGGGCAGGAGGCTTTGGAACTCTTGAAATCCAAAACCGTCCAGCTCGTGTTGACCGACATCAATATGCCGAACATGGATGGGATTCAACTGCTGGCCACATTAAAAGGTTCCGGCAATTGGAAAGATATTCCGGTGGTGATGATCACAACCGAAGGAGGCGAGTCGCGCGTGGCCGAGGCCGTCAAACTCGGCGCCGTGGGGTATGTGCGCAAGCCATTTACCGCCGATCAAATCAAGGAGAAGCTGACCGGAATCCTCTGATCCGGTCCACCGCTATGGACATTCCAAACCTGATTGCCGGCTCGATTCGCCGTGCGGTCGCCGAGGTCTTCGCCACCATGCTCAGCGTAGAGCTCGGACCGGGCGAATTGGTCAACGACCCTGCCCTGCCGGAACCGCCCGAAGGCGTGGTCTCCTTCATCGGCCTCGCCGGCCCGTGGGTGGGAACCGGAACCATCATGTGCACGCCCGCCCTGGCCTGCCGCGTCTGTTCCCAGATGCTCATGACCGAGGCCGCGTCTGTTAATGAAGAAGTGCTGGACGCCGTCGGAGAGCTGACGAACATGGTGATCGGCTCGGTGAAAAACGACCTGGAAAAGGAACTCGGCCCCCTCGGGTTGAGTATTCCCACCGTCATCTTCGGCCGGAATTTCAAAACCAAGAGCACGGCCGCCTCCGAGTGGGTGGTCGAACGGTTTCGGTGGGATGGCGACGAATTTCTGATCAAGCTTTGTCTCGCAAAAAATGAAAAGCATGCCGCGCCCCAGCCGATCGGTCACACCTTGCCAGTGGACGTGAAGGTGTAGACGAGGCCGGAACGCAGGCGAAAGCGCCTGCGCCAGCATGAAGGTTCCACAGTTTGCAACGTTGGTGGGGCGGGCTTCAGCCCGCCAAGGGCCTTTTTCAGAGGCCTCTCAATTTTGCACCGTGTAGATCCTGATCTCGGCGCTCTGTCCGCCTCGTGCCGGAACTGCCAAATAAAACCGGTCGAATCCTTTTCCCTGTTTGCCGAAATAGCCGGCGGTCTTCGCGCCGATGGCCGTCGGAATTCTCGCAAGAAGCTGGTAATGATCCGGATCAACCATCTGAAAGGCAGCAATATAACCCTCGCCGCCCGGCATGTAGATGCGCTTGCGGTCGCCGTCGAAATAGAGGTCGTCGCTATCCTGGACGCTCGGCAGCGCGGCGATGAGCCGGCCCGCGGCCGTATCAAACACCGCCAGACGCGGCGGCATGTGAACCCCGACAAACAGGCGGTGATCGCCTTCATCGAGCGCCATCGGAAAATTGTGCGCCACCCCGTTCAGGGGCCAATGCGTGATCTCCTTCGTCTGCCGGTTGATGACCACGATCTGTTTCAGGTCCGGCACGTTCACGTAGATGTGGGGCCCGGCCTTCTCCAGTTGAAACGATTCCGGCTCGCCACCCAGCTTGTACTGTTCCGGAAGACGCTGGTTGGTCGCCACATCGATCATCGCGATCGCGCCCGATTGTTCATCGTCGCCGCAGCCCACGTAGACGCGTTTCGTCGCTGCATCGTAGCGTAGGTTATCGGCGCCGCCTTCGAAATCCACGGTCGTGATCGCATCGTATGACGCGGCGTCGTAGATGTAGACTTTCCCTCGCCCGCTGGCGACAAAAAGCTTGTTCGTCTCCCGAGAGAACGCGATCCCCTGCGGATCGGGGACGCCGGTGATGGTGCGGTCGAGAACCCGTCCCCCGATATTGATTACCTCGACGGCATTGCTGCCCAGCGCGGCGACGAACAATCGCCCGCCTCCCATCGCGAAGTGATCGAACCGTCCTTTGGCGTTGTCGAGCGGGATGGCTTCCGTCAGCACCAGAGGCTTTTCGGAATCGGCGGCAACTCGCTTGGATACCGCGGCACGCTTCGGCGCCGCCGCGGGATGTGACTGCGCGGTCGCGAGCGCCATCCCGATCGCAATCCATACTGTCGAGAGAAAAATTTCGCGAGCTTTCATCGCACCGCCCTCCGAGTTCCACGCGCGCCTTCACGACTACGGGACACCGGTCCACGCCCACTATATCCCGAGTCGCGGGAGCCGTTGCGAGACGAGACCGCGTCAGGCATTCAACGTATTGTGCCCCGCGATGGGAAGACCCACACTGATGGGAATCGCCAAGTACGCGGCCTTACTCCTAAATCCCTCTAAGGAGTATTTGCGACGGCTACAGATCGAGAAGCGCTCGAAAATCTCTGGCGTCAACGCCTGGACGACGCCAAGCTCTGTCTCGATTTTGCGCGAAGCTATGTGGAAGAGGTGAGTCGCGATTCTTCGTCAGCGGACATCCCCAAGCCCGTCAAGCAGTCCGCTCTCTCCAAGGCATTGCCGGGGCGAGAACTTCGCACGCACCGAATACCGGCACGTGCTGCGCCTCTACACCTACCTGACGACGAATGGACTGATCCCCGACGAAGAAGCATGGCTGAAGCCTCAAGCCGCAAGTGCGAGCGGCGACAGCGAGTAATGGCAGTTCACCGGGCAGCGGCGCCCGCCGTATCGCCCCGGGGACGCAGCGTTGCCGGCGGTGTTAGCGCAAGTACAAGTAGCGCCGGGAACCGTTTGTGGAGTTTGTCCCCGCATCCGATCGGTGGCACAATAGAGGCGCCCATGATCGGGATGGCTGGTTGCACCGAGTGTGATCGACTGCTTTCCTTGTATAGCAAGGCTACCCGCGAGCTATCCAGACGCGGCTCCGAACTGGCCGAAGTCAGTATCTCCTACGAGGCCGGCCTGTTTCAGCGTCTATGGGATAAGTGCGAAGAGATGCGCAAAGAGTGCGCCTCACTCCGGCAACTGATCACCCTTCACTTCGAAGCGCACCGAAAGGCACAGAACGCGCAGCCGCGTTGAGATACGCCGGCCAGCGCTGCCCGGCGGTCCCGATGCGGGTTCGCACTGTGTCGCTCGTACTGCTATAATTGGAAGGCATCAAAGAGCCGTCTTAACCGTTCGGACCGGCTGGCTTCTCTTTCCTGCAGGGAGGAGACCGCTGGTGGCGGATCGTCAATACCCAACCCATTCGCGTATCGACTCAAAAGCGAAGCTTCCATTTCGTGAGGTATTCAGTCCCACATCTCAATTTTTAGGCGCTGTGTATCTGAATCATTACGCGCGGAAATGGGCGATTAAGGAATATCCCGGCCAATGGTTCGAAACCGAAGAAAGCGCCTGTCTCTGGTTGCTTAGCAAAAATCAAGCAGTAGTCAGAGGCTAGGGACCGAGATATGGCAAACGATGAAGCGAATTTAGGGCCCCGGTCCGCTGGCGACATCCCGCACCCCATCCCTCCCCGCCGTTCGGTTACTCCTCATCCGCAAAAGAAACGCGAGAACACAGGATTCCTGCTGTCGCGATTCCATCAGGAAGACGGCATTCGCCATTACACCTTCGAGCGTGCAGACGACGGCGGCACTTCCACGGAATTTACCGTTGATGCCGATGTGAGGCTGTTGCGAAAGTACGGCATCGCGTTGCAGGAACTCCCGCTGCTCTGCCGCCATCTACTCGAACAACAGGAAGTGGGCGCTCCGGAGAGGGCGGTGACCTTTACGGAGCAGTTGATGAAAGAACAAGCCGACCGCCGCGCGGCGTTGAAGCAGGCCGCTGAAGAGAAGAAGAAGGTGTACCACGGGCGCCGCCCAGCCCGACCGGCGCAGGACCTCCCCTGGAGGGTCTGACTTTGTCAGAACTCTTCCAACGCAGTCAGTGCTAAGCTTCGACGGGCTCAGTCGGGCTCGCGCGATGATGACGGCATGGCTGGCGTTGAAGCTCTAGCTCCTATCCCATCCCGCAATAGACCTCCGCTCTTGGTAGTTATATACTGAGTGTCCTCCGGACCTCCAGGCCGGATTTGAGGTGCGAACTCCATGAGAAAAACAAACGCGCTTTATCTCACAGGGATCGTGGCGGCCGGTCTCGTCGCGTGGTGGGCAACCCCGCGCGCCGCCGTCGCGCAAACGGCCGACGTCAAAATCGATGCCGACGACATCGGCGGCGTCGTCGCCAGCTCCAAGGGGCCCGAAGCCGGAGTGTGGGTGATCGCGGAAACCACCGGCCTGCCCACGCGCTATATCAAAGAGGTCGTCACGGACGACCGAGGCCGCTACCTCATCCCCGATCTCCCGAAGGCCAAGTACACCGTCTGGGCGCGCGGCTACGGCCTGGTGGATTCGCCGAAAGTCGAAACCGAGACGGGCAAGATGGTCAACCTGAAACCGTCGCCGGCGCCCGATGCTAAAACCGCCGCGCAATTATATCCGGCGAATTACTGGTACGCCATGCTCAAAGTGCCGGAGAAGTCCGAATTCCCGGGCACGGGACCGAACGGCAACGGCATCAATCCGAACATCAAGGCGCAGGACCAGTGGCTGCACTTGATCAAAACCGATAGCTGCGAGTCGTGCCACCAACTCGGCAATCGCTACACGCGCACCATTCCGTCGCTGTTCAGCAGCCTCGATTCGCCGGCCCAGCAGTGGCAGCGGCGCGTGCAGTCGGGCCAGGCCGGCAGCGCCATGATGGGCGGATTGGGCCAGTTGGGACCGCAGCGCGCGACGCAACTGTTCGGCGACTGGACCACGCGCATCGCGCACGGCGAGCTGCCCAAGGAGGCACCGCCGCGGCCGCAGGGCCTCGAGCGCAATGTCGTCATCACGCAATGGGACTGGGCCGACGAGAAGGCTTATCTGCATGACGAGATCTCCACGGACAAGCGCAACCCCAGCGTCAACGCCAACGGCCTGATTTATGGTTCACCCGAGGAAAGCCGTGATTATCTGCCGGTGCTTGACCCGGTGCACAACACCACCAGCCAGGTAAAGGTTCCGTATCGCGACCCCAACACACCGGGCCAGCCGAAGCCGCTGCAAGCCTCGCCGATTTGGGGAGACGAAGCCATCTGGGACACCCACACTACCGTGCACAACCCGATGTTCGATGAGCGCGGCCGCTTGTGGTTCACGTCGCGCATCCGACCAGCCGAAGATCCAGGGTTCTGCAAGGCTGGCTCTGGCAACGAATCGGCCAAACTGGTGCCGCTCGACCGCTCCGGCCGCCAGCTCGCGATGTACGATCCCTCGACCAAGAAGGTTTCGCTCATCGACACCTGCTTCAGCACGCACCACCTGCTGTTCGCGCACGATGCCAACAATACGCTGTGGACCAGCAGCGGCGGAGGCGGAGGCGTGGTGGGCTGGCTCAATACCAAGATGTGGGACCAGACTCACGATGAGCAGAAATCGCAGGGCTGGACCGCCCTCGTGCTCGACACCAACGGCAACGGCAAGCGCGACGACTACGTCGAGGCGCAGCAGGGCGTGGTCACCGCGCCCAGCGGCGAAAGCCTGGGAACGTCGGCCGCCATCAGCGGCGTGCCCGATCCATCCAAAGACACGCGCCTCAATGCGGCGTTCTACGGCCTCGGCATCGGCCCCGACGGCATGATCTGGGGGAGCGTACTTGGCTTTCCGGGCGGCCTGGTCCGGCTGAACCCGGGCTCGCATCCGCCCGAGACGGCGCTGGCGGAATACTACGAAGTTCCGTGGAACAACCCGAAGGCGAAGGTGTGGGGCTATTCGCCGCGCGGCATGGATGTCGATGGCAACGGCGTCGTCTGGGTGGCGCTCGGCAGCGGCCATCTCGCCAGCTTCGACCGCCGCAAATGCAAAGGTCCGCTGAACGGCCCGAAAGCGATTGGGCAGCACTGCCCCGAGGGCTGGGACCTGTACGCCACGCCCGGGCCGAACTTCCAGAACGTCAAGGAGAACGGCAGCGCCGACTCGCACTATTACGACTGGGTCGACGAGTTCGACACGCTCGGCCTCGGCAAGAACACCCCGATCGCGACCGGCAACAGCTCTGATTCTCTGCTCGCGCTGGTGAATGGCAAGTTCGTGGTGCTGCGCGTTCCGTATCCGCTCGGCTTTTTCGCCAAGGGCATGGACGGCCGCATCGACGATGCCAAGACCGGATGGAAAGGCAAAGGCGTGTGGACCACATGGGGCACGCGCACGCCCTTCCACAGCGAAACGGCCAAGGGCACGCTCCCGAAGGTGGTCCATTTCCAGATGCGGCCGGATCCGCTGGCCAACTGAGAAAACGGCTGCACTGTAGCCACTTTGGGAGCGTCGGCCTGCGCGTGCAATCGCTGTCCGCCTAAGCTCAACTGTTTTCCAATTGGGCCGCAGTGTATAATTGCATCCCCAGCTCAAACTCAAGGAGGAAGTATGCGGCAACGGATCTCGGTGCGGGTATCGGGTTACGCCCTGTTACTGGCGGGTTTGTGCCTGCCGGCGGCAGCGGCAACACTGTGCGTGAATCCATCCGGCAAGGGCGGATGCTCCACGAAAATCAACGATGCGGTGGCGAAGGCCGCTCCGGGCGACAGAATCCAAGTCGCGTCGGGCACATACAAAGAAGATGTGATCATCGGCAAGGCTCTCTCGCTGATTGGACATGATGCCGATGACACCAAGATCGACGCGACCGGATTGGCGAACGGTGTTTATGTGGATGGCGTCGACAATGCTGGTCTGAAAAACGTGGTTGTTTCCGGATTCACCATCGAAAACGCCAACTTTCAGGGGATTCTGGTGACCAACGCGTCGTCGATCACGATTTCGGGAAATGACGTCATTAACAACGATAAGGCGCTCAACGTCTCCGCCACCCCGCCGTGCGCCAACTTGCCGCCGGCCTTGCAGCCGGGTGAGGGCCTGGATTGCGGGGAAGGCATTCACCTCACGGGCGTGACGAACTCGACCGTTGCACACAATCTGATTTCCGGCAATTCCGGCGGCGTTCTGATCAGCGATGACACCGGCGCGACCCATGACAACGTCATTTCCGGAAACTCGGTGCACGACAACCCGTACGATTGCGGCATAACGCTGGCATCGCACAATCCAACGACAGGCGTCTACCACAACACGATTTCGGGAAACGACGTCTCGCACAATGGCTTTGCCGTCGGGGGCGCCGGAGCGGGAGTCGGACTGTTCGCGCCCTTTCCAGGCACCCAGACCTACGGCAATCTTGTGGTGAACAATCGGCTGACGAATAATGGTCTGCCGGGTGTGACAATGCACAGCCACGTCCCCGGAACGCCGGCGCCCAACCTCAATGACAACGTGATCATCGGCAACCAGATTTCCGGCAACAACGCCGATACCGCGGACGCAGCGACGCCCGGACCGACCGGCATCAACATCTATGGAGTGGCGCCCATCACGGGCATCGTGATCTTGAACAACAACATCGACAATGAAGCGGTCGATGTGGCGTTCAAGGCGTCAGGAGCAGTGAGCGCTGTGTTCAACAACCTCGGCGACGCGATTGGCGTGGACAACCTGGGCACGGGCACGGTCAATGCGCTGGAGAACTGGTGGGGCTGTCCCGGCGGCCCGAATGGCGGAAACCATTGCGCGACGGTCGTCGGAACGGTCGATTATACGCCTTGGCTGACCAGGCCGATCGGCGGCAACGGCAACCACAACCGCTGATCGATTGCCGGCGGGACCCGCTGGCGAACGGCTTTCATTCCGTATAGGATTGGTCCGATGCGGACCATCCCGTTTGTAGCGCTACTCTGCGCAGCCTCGTTGTATGGGCAGCATGAGGCCGGCATGGCCCTTGCCGGCACCGTGCGTTCAACGGAAGAGGGCGCGATGGAAGGCGTGCTGGTCAGCGCCAAGCGGTCCGGTTCGACCATCACCACGACGGTAGTGACCGATGCCAACGGGCGCTACCAGTTTCCACGGAATCGCCTCGCTCCCGGAGCATACACTTTGCGCATTCGGGCGGTCGGATATGAACTGGCGGAACCGGCGGCAGCCGAGATTTCTCAACACGGCGCCGCCAAGGCCGACTTGGAACTGCGGAAGACCAAAGAACTCGCGCTGCAACTGACGAACGCCGAGTGGCTGATGAGCATGCCCGGAACTGACGAACAGAAGGGGGCGCTGCTCAATTGCGTCAATTGCCACACGCTGCAGTTCATCGCGTTCTCGAATCACGATACCGGCCAGTTCGCGAAGGTGATCGAGCGCATGGGAACGTACGCCAACGGTGCGTTTCCTCCGCATCCCCAAAAGCGCCAGGCGGAACGGCTGCTCGAACTGCACGGCGAGGCACGCGAGCGGGCGCAGCGCCAGCAGGCCGAGTTCCTGAGCACCATCAATCTGAGCTCGCATGCGACCTGGAATTATCCACTGCGAACGCTCCCCCGCCCCAGCGGCCGCGGCACCCGCGTCATCATCACCGAATACGATCTGCCGCGGCCGACCATCGAACCGCACGACGTCATTGTCGACTCGCAGGGAATGGCGTGGTATTCGAACTTCGGAGAAGAGAACATCGGCAAGCTCGATCCACGGACCGGGAAAGTGACCGAGTATCCGATGCCGGAGTTGAAGCACGGCTCCCCGGTCGGCGCGCTAAGCATGCGGTTTGACGCGGATCAGAACCTCTGGCTGGGAATGATGTTCCAGGGCGGCATTGCCAAGTTCGACCGCAAGACGGAAACATTCCAAACCTGGCGCGTGCCGCCCGAGTTCAACAAACCCATGACCCAGATCAACATGGCGAGCCCGCAGCGCAGCGCCGTCGATGGAAAAGTGTGGACCCAGAACAACGGGTTCGCGATCATCCACCGGCTGGATCTCGCCTCCGGCCAATTCGAAACCTTCCAACCGTTCCGCGACGCCAAGTCCGGCGAAACGCACAATATTTACGATGTGGTCCCCGACTCGCACAACAACGCCTATTTCACCGATTTCTCGCGCGAGCATATCGGCCGCGTCGACGCGAAAACGCGCAAGATCACGCTGTATCCGACACCAACGCCTCATTCGGCGCCACGGCGAGGGCAGATGGATGCGCAAGACCGGCTGTGGTTCGGCGAGTATCGCGGTAACCGCATTGGGCTGTTCGACACCAAAACCGAGCAGTTTCGCGAATGGGAAGCGCCGAGCCAGTGGTCGGCGCCATACGATGTCGAGTTGGACAAGAACGGAGAGGCCTGG
>Ga0335079_10004266_pt1 | contig 16435 bp, 16 predicted proteins | sample Lox_Sample_33_FD_206719 | JGI IMG/M metagenome (GOLD analysis project Ga0335079, IMG submission 206719) | Soil microbial communities from Loxahatchee National Wildlife Refuge, Florida, United States - Lox_Sample_3.3 | ecosystem: Environmental > Terrestrial > Soil > Wetlands | place: USA... | reverse complement strand
CCGAAGTCGACGTCCAGCGCGTCAAAGCGGTCAGCTCCGGCCACGCCGCCGAATCCGTCGTGCTCAACGCCACCGGCTACATCGTCGCCGCGCACAAGATCGAGCTCGCCGCCAAAGTGATCGGCAAGGTCAAGTGGATCGGCGTCGACAAGGCCGACAAGGTCAAGGAAGGCCAGGTGCTCGTCCGCCTCGAAGACGACGAATACCGCGCCCAGCTCGATCAGGCCAAGGGCAACCTCGCCAACCTGGAAGCCCATCTCGCCGAGCTCGTGCACGGCTCGCGGCCCGAAGAAGTCGCCCAGGCGCTCGCCAATCTCAATTCCTCCAAGGCCGACCTCGAAAACGCCCGCGTCAGCCTCGAACGCACCCGCAAGCTCGTTTCGCAGGCCGTCATGTCCCAACAGAACCTGGACGACGCGCAAGCCCGCTACGATTCCGCCGTCGCCAAAGTGAATTCCCTCCAGAAGGCGTACGACCTCGTGAAGCTCGGCCCGCGCCAGGAACAGATCGACGCCATGCGCGGCCAGGTCGAGCAGGCCCGCGGCGCCGTCGCCTACGCCGAAACCAACCTCGCCAACACCATCATCCGCTCGCCCGTCACCGGCACCATCCTCGAACGCGCCGTCGAGATCGGCGAATTCGTGACCACCAGCTTCGTCGGCGACCGCGGCGCCAAGGGCTACGTCGTCTCGCTCGCCGACCTCAACGACCTCGAAGTCGAGCTCGATATCAGCCAGAACGATTTTGCCAAGCTGCACATGGCCCAGAAAGGCGCCGTCACCACCGACGCTTTCCCCGACCGCAAGTACGACGGCTTCATCCGCGAGGTCTCCCCCGAAGCCAACCGCCAGAAGGCCACCGTACAGGTGAAAGTCAAGATCACCCATCCGGACGATTTTCTCCGGCCTGAAATGAACGCGAGCGTCGCCTTCCTCTCCGATGAGAAGAACACGGCCGCCACACCCGCGCAGCCGCTCGTCGTCGTGCCGGCCTCCGCCATCCGCGAGAACAAGGTCTTCGTGGTTCTCGACGGACGGGCCGTCACGCGTCCCATCAAGACCGGCCCTACCAACAGCCAGGGCGTGCGCATTGAACAGGGCCTCATCGGCGGCGAAGACTTAATCGTCAATCCGCCCGCCACCCTGAAGGACGGCGACCGGGTCCGCCAGAAAACATGACGTGCGTGGCGCGAGCTTCAGCTCGCCGGCTAATCCTATGAGCGAAACCATCATCGAAACCCGCAACCTGACCAAAGAGTTCATCCGCGACGAATTCCACGTCGTCGCTCTCAAAGATATCGACATCCGCATCGATCAGGGCGAGTTCGTCGCGCTGATGGGCCCCTCCGGCTCCGGCAAGTCGACGCTGCTGCACCTGATCGCCGCCATGGACAAAGCCACCAGCGGTGAGATCCGCGTCCTGGGCCACAACCTGCGCGAGCTCAGCGACCGCCAGATCGCTCACTGGCGCAACGAACACGTGGGCTTCATCTTCCAGCAGTTCAACTTGATCCCCGTGCTCACCGCGCTCGAAAACGTGGAACTGCCTCTCAAGCTTACCAACCTGAAAAAGCAGGAGCGCCTCGACCATGCCACCACCGCGTTGAAGCTGGTGGGCCTCGGCGACCGCCTGGGCCACTATCCGCGGCAGCTCTCCGGCGGGCAGGAGCAGCGCGTCGCCATCGCCCGCGCCATCGTCACCGACCCCGCCCTGATCCTGGCCGACGAGCCTACCGGCAACCTGGATGCCGGCTCCGCCGACGACGTCCTCACTATCGTTTCCAAGCTCAACAAGGAGTACGGGAAAACCATCGTGATGGTCACCCACGATCCGCACGCCGCAAGGTTCGCCAGCAAAGTCCGCCATCTCGAAAAAGGAGAACTGCTGGCCGAGGGCGCCCTGCCGGCCAACTAGTGCTACTGTTACAAATTCGGAGCCGCAACAGAGCCGCGACCATAAGGGCGCGGTCAAAAGCTAGCCAAGGACAACCCATATGGCCGAACTTGAAATCCATCACGAAGGACACGAACACGATCCCATGGGCCAGCGCGTCGGTATCCTGGCGGCGCTATTGGCGGTCTGCCTGGCGGTCGTCACCATCGCCTCGCATCGCACGCACACCGCGGCCATCATCAAGAAGTCGGAATCCAACGACGAGTGGGCGCACTACCAGGCCAGCCGCATCAAGTTTCATAATCTGGAGCTCGGCGAGCGCCTGACCAAGCTGGTAGCCGCGGACAAGCCGGGCCTCGCCGAAAGCCTCGATCAGTATAAGGCCGAGAAAGAAAAGTATGCGGCGCAGGCCAAGGAGATCCAGGAACAGGCCGAGCAAAGGAGCCAGGAATCGGAAGCCGCCGAGCGCCGCGCGCTGCGCTACGACTTCGGCGAAGGCTTGCTCGAGATCGGGCTGGTGCTGACTTCCATGTATTTTGTCGCGCGCAAGATGCTCTTTCCCGTTGTCGGCGTCGTCGCCGGAGTGGCCGGAGTAGCCCTGGCCCTCACGGGGCTCCTGGGATAGGCGGGCGCACATCGCAAGTGGACGTACGCCCGCGTGGTCCCCGCATCTTGTAAGCTCCGCGTCCCTGTGCCCCTGCGTCCCGCGCCGCAGGCGCCTAGTGCCGGAAGTGCCGCACTCCCGTGAACACCATCGCCAACCCCAGCCGGTCCGCCGCCTCGATCACTTCCGCGTCGCGCATCGATCCACCCGGTTGGATCACCGCGGTCGAGCCGTGCCGGGCCGCCTCCTCCACCCCATCGGCAAATGGAAAAAAGGCGTCCGAGCCCACCACCGTGCCGGCTAGCGGCAGCACGGCTTTCATGGCCGCGATCTTCACCGAGTCCACGCGGCTCATCTGTCCGGCGCCCACCCCCACCGTCTGTCCGGCTCGAGCGAACACGATGGCGTTCGACTTTACGTGCTTGGCCACTTTCCACGCGAATTCGAGCGCGATCCATTCTTCATCGCCCGGCGCGCGCTGCGTCTTAACCACGGCTGAGGCGCGATCGAGCCGCACCGTGTCGGCGGTCTGCGCCAGGTAGCCGCCGGAGATCGACTTCACCACCAGCCCCTCGCCGCCGCCGGCCACTTTCATCAGGCGCAGGTTCTTCTTGGCGCTCAGCACGGCGAGCGCCCCGGGCGCGTAATCCGGCGCCGCGATGGCTTCCAGAAACGTCTTGGCGCACTCCCGCGCGGTCTCTTCATCGACCACGCGATTGAATCCCACGACCCCGCCGAACGCCGATACCGGATCGCACGCGAAAGCCTGGCGGTAGCTTTCCGCGAGCGAGCCCTGCTCGGCGCAGCCGCACGGATTCGTGTGCTTGACGATCGCCGTCGCGCTCGAATCGAATTCCTTCACCAGTTGCCAGGCGGCATCCAGGTCCACCAGGTTGTTGTAGGAGAGTTCCTTTCCCTGAAGCTGCGCCGCGCCTGCGATCCCCGCGCCGGGCGCGCCGTAGAGCGCCGCCGACTGGTGCGGATTTTCGCCGTAGCGCAGATCCATGATCTTGGCGGCGCGCAAATCGAGCATCGCCGGCAGCGGCCCGGGATCGTCCACCTGCGCGAGCCGCGCGCTGATCGCGCGATCGTAGTCGGCGGTCGTGCGAAAGGCTGTGCACGCCAACCGCCATTTGGTCTCTGCGGAAAGCCCGCCGCCACACGCCTGCATCTCCGCAATGATGTCCGCATAATCCGCCGGTGAAACCACCACCGCCACGTCCTGGTAATTCTTCGCCGCCGAGCGGATCATGGTGGGTCCGCCGATATCGATGTTCTCGATCAGCTCTTCGAGCCGCGCATCCGCTTTGGCCGCGACTTCCTCGAAGGCATACAGATTCACCACGACCATATCGATCGGCTGGATCCCATGCGACGCCAGGGCCTGCATGTGGTCGGGCTTGCCGCGCATTGCCAGAATGGCGCCGGTCACGCCGGGATGCATGGTTTTCACCCGGCCGTCCAGCATCTCGGGGAAGCCGGTCACTTCCGAAACATCGGTGACAGCAATGCCGGATTCGCGCAGCAGCCGCGCCGTGCCGCCCGTGGAAATCAGCTCCGCGCCAAGCGCGCGTAACTGCCGCGCAAATTCTGCAATGCCCGTTTTATCGGTGACGCTGAGCAGGACCCTTCCAATTTTGGCCATCAGAGGAAAGGTAACACGCGGACGCGTGGCGCAAGCCTGCCGGGCGGGACTTCAGTCCCCGCCATGTCGCCCGCTCGGCGGTTTGAAACACCGATCTCCGTGTCGCCGTGTCGCCGCGTCCGAACATCGACGCGTTTTGTCGATGTTGGCGAGCCCCGCTCGCCGGGTCGAACACCGATCGCCGTGTCGCCGTGTCGCCGCGTCCTAACATCGACGCGTTTTGTCGATGTTGGCGAGCTCCGCTCGCCGGGTCGAACACCGATCGCCGCGTCGCCGCGTCCCAACATCGACGCGTTGTCGATGTTGGCGAGCCCCGCTCGCCTACACCGCGCATTCGCCGCGTCCAAGCTGCAACGAGAACGCCGCCTCGTCCCCCCAGTCCTGGTAAATCTCCGGGTACAGCTCCGCCGGCTTCGCCAGATCGTTCGTGAACTCGCGGAAGGTCTCCACCTTGTGGCGCATCACGTACTGCCGGAACGTCTCGCCGGCCGCGCGATGGGCAATATAGTGATCGAGCACCCGTGCGACGGCTTGCGGCGCCAGCCGCGCCGGAATGCTTTGTACCGCCAGGCCGAAGCGCATGATGCCCTCCTCGTCGAAGCCGCCGCCCAGCAGCATCTGGTAATACGGCACTTCCTTGCCGTCGATTTTGCGCGCGTTGCCGTAAAACCCGAAATCGGCGATCCAGTGCTGACCGCACGAATTCGGGCAGCCGCTCACTTTGATCGACAACTTCCGCACCAGAGGGTCCTCGTAAGCGCGCACGGCTTCCTGGAGCGCCGCGCCGAGGTTCATCGACTTGGTCAACGCCAGGTTGCACGAATACGCGCCGGGGCAGGTCGTGACATCCGCGATCTCCTTCGCGCCCGCCTCGCCCAATCCGAGTTCGCGCAACGCCGCATGCACTCCGCGCAACCTGCCCAGCAGGATGTATCCCAGCAGGATGTTCTGGTCGATCGAAATGCGCAGCAGGCCGTCTCCCGCATCCGCCGCCAGGCGCGCCAGGCCGCGCATTTGCGCGCTGGTCAGATTGCCCTGATCCACGCGCACCACGACCGTCGCGTATCCGGCCTGCTTCTGCGGAATGAGGTTGGTTTCAAGCCAATGGTCGTACCGCGGATCGCCCGTGCCGTTCGTGTGAACCACCGGCAACAGGGCGCCCGGACCCAGCGGCTGCGGACGCGACTGGTATGCGCCGAAGCCTTCCGGCACCAACTCGGGCCAGGCAATGCCGCCGTTGGCCAGAATATCGGCGTACTCCCGTTCGATCTGCTCCCGCAGCCACGCGATGCCGCGCTCCCGCAGGATGAACTTCATGCGCGCCTTGTTGCGGTTCTGCCGGTTGCCGTACTGATTGAAAACGCGGATCACGGCTTCGCAGCGGTTGAGCAGGCGCTCCTCGGGCAGGAATTCGTCGAGCAGTTGCGCCTCCGTCGGCAACGGACCCAATCCGCCGCCGATCGCCACGCGGAAGCCCCGCTTGCCATCCCGGATGGCCGCGCGCAGGCCGATATCGTTGATCGCCCCCGCGATGCAGTCCCGGTCGCGGCAGCCATCGAAGGCGATTTTGAATTTGCGGGGCAGGTTGCTGGTGAGGTCCTTGCGCAGAAACGCGTAGGCGATTTTCTGCGCGTAGGGCCGCACATCGAAGACTTCGTCGCGGCTCAATCCCGCCAGAGAACAAGTCGTAACGTTGCGCACCGTGTTGTAGCAGGCTTCCCGGTTGGTGAGCCCCACGTCGGCCAGCATATGCATCAAATCGGCAACGCGCGCCAGCGGCACGAAATGATATTGCAAGTTCTGGCGGGTCGTGAGGTGGCCCTTGCCGGCCGCAAACCCGTCGCTGATGCGCGCGAGTCGTTCCATCTGTTCCGCGGTCAGCAGTCCGCCCGGTACTTTGCATCGCACCATCTGCACGCCGGGCTGGCGTTGCCCGTAGATGCCGTGTTTCAGGCGAAACGGCCGGAACTCGTCCTCCGGAATTTCGCCGGCCACGAATGCGCTCGCTTTGCGCCGGAAAGCCTCGATCTCCTCCCGGACCACTCTGTCGTGCTCCCGCTCGAAGTCCTCGCGGACCGTGAGCGGCTCTTGGATCGCCGTTGCCATGACAATCTCCCTATTGCCTATAGAGATTAACATAATTACCGGCGGGATTCAAGACAAGCGCCCTCATGCGCCGGTGCGGTGGACCGGAGGATCGCCTTCATGCGCACCGGCCGCAGCGCATAGCAGTAGCTTCTCGAAAGCCCGGGCCGGCGCGAGCGGGTGGGCGCGGCGGCCACGGCCGGCGTACTCGGGCTTATCCATGGGCTATTGAAAGAGGCGCGGCGCCACTTGCGGACGGGCGCGGCTCTGAAGCGAAGCCCCGATTTCGCAACAACCCACAGAGCCGCGACCGTCATGAAGCGCTACCCCGGGGCACGTGCTTCAGGGGTTATTGAAAGAGGCGCGGCGCCACTTGCGGACGGACGCGGCTCTGAAGCGAAGCCTCGATTTCGCAACAACCCACAGAGCCGCCACCGTTACGGAGCGTTACCCCGGGACACGTGTTTCAACAAGCTCCGCTAGACTCGTGGCTGTGCAAATGGTGTGACGTCGTTACGCCAAAAGCGCCAGCCGCCGGTGCAGGGCGGCAAATGTGGCGATATCGATCTGTTCGGCGCGCTGCCCAGCCTCCGGCCACCGATCGATCGCGGCTCCGTACCGGGCGTGCAGGTTATTGCGGAGGGTCTTGCGCTTCTGCCGGAAGCAGAGCGCGACGAAACGCAGAAAGTCCTGGCGGCTTTCGATGCCCAATTCGGCGGCGCGGTCGCGCGGCGTGAACAGCAGCACCGCCGAATCCACCTTGGGTGGCGGATGGAAAGCGGCCGGCTTCACCTCGAACAGCAACTCGATATCGGCGGCCAACTGCCAGGCCACGCTGAGACAGCCATAGTCGCGGCTCCCGGGCCGCGCCGTGGCGCGCGCGGCGACTTCCTTCTGCACCAGAAAGACTCCGCGCCGCAGCAACGGGCCGAGCTCCAGCACGCGCGGCACGATGGCGGAAGCCGCGTAGTAAGGCAGGTTGCCGGCAATCGCCGCCGGCCCCCATTGGCCGAGATCGATTTCCAGGGCATTGGCCTCGATGGCTTGGAACCGGCTCTCACCGGCAAACTTCCCCTCCAGATGACGCACCAGGTGCGGATCGATTTCGACGGCAATCACGCGGTCCGCGCGAGCGAGAAGGTGCGCGGTCAGCGCGCCCAGGCCCGGACCGATCTCGACGATCAACGGCTCGCGCCCGGAAGACGCGGCGCAGGCAATACGCTCCAGAACGGACTGGCGGATGAGGAAGTGCTGGCCGAGTTTCTGGCGGGCCACGTTCTAGCCGTGAACCTCGTACTTAACGCGGCGAAACGTAACCAGGACCGTGCCATTGGTCGGCTGGCCGAACCAGGTGGCCGGCGTGAAGCGCGAGGAGTACATCATGCGGGTGAGATCCGCCTGCAATTCCGGGCTGATCACGCCCTGTTGCACCGAGTAGTCCGTCGCCTGGCCCTTGTTGTCGATGTAAAGCTCCACGACCGTTTCGTCGTTGTTGATGAAGGGAGCCACCTCCACCACCGTGGCCACCGTGTACAACCGGATCGGCACATCGTTCCGTATATGAGGCCAGAAGCCGAAGGCCGGGACCAGCACGCTGAACAGGACCAGCGCGGATGCCAGCCCTCCGGCGAAGGGCAGCGCCAGCGGGCGCATGAGATTGTCGATGGCCAGCCGGAAGTTGATGGCCCAGGTTCGCCAAGCCAGCGGCAGCGTCTTGGTGGAGTTCCAGCGGGCGCGTTCGCGCGAGGCCAGCACCAGCAACTGCGTCTGCAGGCGGGCCGGCGCCGGCGCCGGAGGCAGGCCTCTCAACCGGCCGCGGTTTTCCGAAAGGCGATCCAGGCGAGCGGCGCACTCCCGGCATCGAGCCAGGTGCTCCGCCACGCGAATCCGTTCCTCCCCGGCCAGTCTCTGGTCCAGGAACTCAGAAAGCGAATCTCGCACAATTTGGCAACTCATAGCACTTACTCGGCCGTCTTCGGCACTAAGGGCAACGGCTGCGTTTGCAGCCTCTGTTCCAACTCCTGCCGCAAGGCCTCCCGGCCCCGCAGAATTCGCGACTTCACCGTACCCAGGGAAACTTGCAATACCTCCGCGATCTCCTCGTAGCTCAAGTCCGTAATATCCCGCAGCACCACCGCGGCCCGGAAGGTGGGGTTGATGCGGGCCACCGCTTCCTCGATCAGCGCTTGTTGCTCGTTGTCCAGAACGTAGTCAAACGGGGACTGTCCGGAATCCGCCAGGACTTCGGCCCGGCTTCTGGCATCTTCCCGCTCGTCTTCCATTCCGACTTCCCGATGGCGGTGCCGGAAGAACCAGCGGCGCTGGTTGTGCGCCTCGTTTATGGCTATCCGGAAAATCCAGGTCTTGAGGCTGCTCTGATTCCGGAAATGCCCCACGTTCCGGAATACCTTGAGAAACACCTCCTGGACGACATCCGACGCATCCGACGGATCGTTCAACAGCCGCAGAGCCAGGTTGTAGACGGGCTGCTGAAACCGCAGCAGCAGCGTCTCGTAGGCTTGCTCGGAACCTTCCCGCAGGGCGCGCACGAGGGCCACATCGTCCGTCTCCGCCACGGCCTCCGCCGTCCGTTGCGAATTCAAGTCCAGAATCAAGGTGGCCACGGTCAACCTTCTCTGACTCCATTATAGACACCGCGGGCGGTAGAAAGTTCCCACGGGCCGTGGCGAGCGCGGCGCCACCCGGGGGCGGAGCTTGGCGCCACCCGTGGCGAGCGCGGCGCCGCCCGCACGCGGAGTATCATAATGCTATGGCGACGACCACTCTGCTGACCTTCGCGGAGTTCGAGCAACTGCCCGATGAACCGGCCAAGCTCGAGCTCTTGGAGGGAGAGTTGATCCGCATGCCCCCACCCAAGAAGAAGCACTTGCATACTGCCCATCGCCTGCTGTTTGCGCTTCGGCAAGCTGTTGAGGGGATGCGAGGCCGGCGCCCGGACCTCGCCCTGGGCGAGGTTTACCTCGAGGCGGGTTACCTGATGGGAACCGATCCGGGCACTTGGCTGGTACCCGACGTGAGCATTACTCATGCGGACCAGAAGGGCGAAGAATATTACGAAGGCGCGCCGCTCATCGCGATCGAGGTGGCGTCGGAATCACAGAGCGCCCCCTACCTCGAGGCCAAGGCACAAACCTACCTCGCGTATGGCGCCCGAGAGGTCTGGCTGATCTATCCGAAAACCAAGCATGTGTGGATTTGCCGCGCCGGAACTTCGACGATGGAGCGGCTGGAAGGGGCTATCCGCTCGGAGTTGCTGCCGGGAGTCGAGCTCTGCTTCGACGAGATCTTCTAACCCGCGCCGCGCTTTCAGAATCAGTATCCCTCCGCCTCCGCGTAGGGGGCACTCTGCGAACCGGAAGGCCGCCAGGAGGCCTGTCCTACCGATTCATTCCTTTAGCCGGTATTTCAACTCCACATCCAGCGCAACTTTCTTGTCGCTAAATGTGGAGAACTTGTTGCTGATGCCGAAGGTGTAAGTTCCCGGCGAGAGCTTCAGCTCGAACCGGCCCGCACTCTGCTGGCCCGCCGTTTGCCACATCACCGTGGCTTGATGACCGTTAATCCAGTTGGCGTAATTGACCTGGTCGGCGACCGCTGCCGTAACGTCGTTCCCCGTTCCGCCCGAAGCGGTAAAGGTACCCAACAGAGTTGGCTCGACCATGCCCTCCGGGATCTCAATGCGATAGTCGACTGCTTGCCCGGCCGCGATGCTGACTTCGCCCGAGGCTATTTTCTGGCTCTTCGAAACCAGCCGCGTCTGCGGTCCCAACCCGCCACAACTTGCCGCGATCCAAGCCAGTAGCACCATACCCGCCAGCAGCGCCAACCGGCGCGCGCCAAGTTGCTCCTTGCGGCTCACCGGCAGGACCCTCAAGAGATCGCCCTCAGCTTCTCGTCGTCTGAAAGCAGCGGCGAAGTGAACACCGCGGTATCCAAAACCGCCTTGAGCACCTGGCCTATCGCCGAAATCACCATCCCCGCCAGCCAGAGAACAAGGGACAGTACAACAGCCAGCAACGTGCCGATGCCGATTAGGATTCCCCGCAGGTCTGATGCGTTGATTCCCGCATTGTTCGCCAGCCATTGAACCGCGGGTTGATCGGGCTGGATATTCTGCGCCAGCGACATGCCGCCGATGAAAAGGACGATGCCCAGGAGAATTCCAACCGCCTGGCACAAGATTCCGAAGGCGTTGATCAGCTTTCCGGTCCGATATCCGTTTCGATATCGCTTCATCAGCCGTGCGGGCGCCATCTGTCTTATGTATCACGTTGTCTGGCGGTGCACAAGGTTTTCCAACCGAGCGGCGCCGCGACGCGGCTCGCAGACCGCGTGAATCACTTCGTGGTTGTCAAATTGTCTTCGATCGCGAATTTCACCCGCCCACCCAGTCGTGAATGTTGAGCTTGCGCATCAGGCTGGCCCGGTAAGTGTCGACTGACTTCGGGTTGATATCCAGCAGATTGGCGATCTCTTTAGTGCGCAGGCCGTTCACCAGGTGGAAAAACACGTCCCGCTCGCGCCGGCTGAGATGCGCCAGCGGATCGTCCTCGTGCGCCTCGCTGCTGGAAGGCAGCAGCCCCGCTATTCTAAGCAGGGGCGACACGTGCACGCCTCCGTCGCGAATGTAGCTGATCGCGTCGGGTAGCGGGGAGGCCCATCCTTCAACAGGTAACCGTCCGCGCCTACCTTGAAAGCCTCCCGGATGGCGAGTGGCGCCAGGGCTTCCGCGGCGACGGACGATGGCGCAGATTGAACCTGGACGCAAGTCGCACAGGTGAGCGAGTTGACGCAAGAGCCTAGAGCGTTCTGCCTCCAACGCGGTTAGGGGACCGGTCATAAGACCTCCTCTTCTGAGTAATCAACAACGCTCAGAAACGTAGCACAAGAACAAGAAAACGGAGCCAATTGCCCCGTCACGTTCGCACACCCATCTTCTAACCCCGCCGCGCTTTCAGACTGCGCCGCAGTATCATATATGCTATGGCGACGACGACCACTCTGCTGACCTTCGCGGAGTTCGAGCAACTGCCCGATGAACCGGCCAAGCTCGAGCTGCTCGAGGGAGAGCTGATCCGCATGCCCTCAGCTCAGAAAAAGCACATGCATACCGCCAAGCGCCTGTTTCTGGTGCTTTTGAAAGCGGTCGAGGGCTTGCGTTGCAACCGCCCGGATCTCGCCCTGGGCGAGATCAACATCGAGATGGGTTACCTGATGGGAACCGATCCGGGCACCTGGCTGGTACCCGACGTGAGCATTACTCATGCGGACCAGAAGGGCGAAGACTATTACGAAGGCGCGCCGCTCATCGCCATCGAGGTGGCGTCGGAATCGCAGAGCGCCCCCTACCTGGAGGCCAAGGCACAAACCTACCTCGCGCATGGCGCTCGAGAGGTCTGGCTCATCTACCCGAAAACCAAGCATGTGTGGATTTGCCGCGCCGGAACTTCGACCGTGGAGCGGCTGGAAGGCGCTATCCGCTCGGACTTGCTGCCGGGCGTCGAACTGCGCTTCGAGGATATCTTTTAGCCCGCGCCGCGCTTCCAGAACGAGCGCTTCGCCGGCGGAATCCCCAACAGCCGCTTATAGCTCTGCACCTCCGCTTCGGCGAGCGGCTTGGAGGCCCGCAGCACATCCACCACCTCCAGCAGCCGGCAGAAATGATCCAGGCAATGCCAGCAGCCTTTCACATGGCGCTCCATTTCCTCGCGCCCACGCCAGGTCGTGCGGCCGTCGATCACATCGAAGAAGGCTCTAGCCGGCAGGCACTCTTTCGTGGATTGCGCGGCGGCCGCCCGTCCCAGCAGCGGGCCGTTGTCCGCCAGCAGGGTGCTGCTCCAGGTGTCCACGCTGCCGCGGACCAATTCGGCGGCGCGCGCGCGGATTTTGCCCGCGGTTTCGGAAGACATGCGCAGCATGCGGCCGGTGTCCGCGTCGGCATAGAGCATGGTATCGAACCAGGCCACCAGCTTTTCGGTGAGCGTGAGCGGCTCGAGCGCCGCGCCGAGCGTTTCGACGTCGATGGGGACCTCGGGCGGAGCGCTGGGGCGATCGGCTTCGACCGCGGCGAGAACCCGCTGACGCAATTCGGAAACGAAAGCCCGCTCCGGCGCCGGATCGAGCGATTGAAAGAGGCTCGATGCGGGTTGGTGCAAGTTCACCAGCACTCGGTCGATCAACGCGCGGTCGCTTTCGCGGTCGGGAAAATAGTGGGCCAGGAATCCGCGAATTACCGGGACGTATTGCGCCAGGAAGTAGGTCCAGCCTTCCGGCAGCCCGGCGCGACAATCCCGGATCATTTCATAGCAGGTGTAGATCAACGCTCATGATAGCGCTTGCGTCTCACTGGTGGGCGGCAGTTCCGGTCCCCATGGATTATCGAGCGCGATCAGCCAGGCGCCGTCCGGCTGTTTTCGCAGCAGGGTGACGTGGACCAGATGGCTCACCTTGGGCATCGGCAGGGGCGTTATGACCTCGTTTAGCAGTGTCCACTTCGCGGTAAACAGCGCAAGGCCGCCCGCCTCCGTGAAAACCCTCGTATCGTATCGCACGTCCGCTTTCAGGGAGAAGAGGCCTTCCAAAAAAGTGCGGATGGCCGGGATTCCCTTGACCAGCATACCCGGATAACAGACTAACGTGGCATCTTCCTCATAAAGCGCCACGGCCGCTTCCAGGTCGTGGTCGTGTAGCGCGGCGATGAGTCTGCCGGCCGCGATGCGCGGAGTCTTCGCGGGCATCGAACCCGGCTCCTACTCCACGTTAAATTCGATGCCTTGCGCCAGCGGCAATTGCGAGGACCAGTTGATGGTGTTGGTCTGGCGCCGCATATACGCCTTCCAGGAGTCGCTGCCGGATTCACGGCCGCCCCCGGTATCCTTTTCGCCGCCGAAGGCGCCGCCGATCTCCGCGCCGCTGGTTCCGATATTGATGTTGGCGATGCCGCAATCGCTGCCGGCGTGGCTCAGGAAGCGCTCGGCGGAAATCAGGTTGGTGGTAAACATCGCCGACGAGAGGCCCTGCGGCACATCGTTGTGCCAGCGAATGGCTTCGTCGAGCTCATCGAACTCGACCAGGTAGAGGATGGGCGCGAAGATCTCTTCGCGCAGGATCGGCATGTCCGGCCGGGCCTTGACGAGCGTGGGCTCGACGAAGCAGCCTCCCAGCGGCTTGCCTCCGTAAACGATCTCACCGCCCTGCTGGCGGACCGCGTCGAGCCCATCCATCATGTCCTTGACGGCGCGTTGGTTCACCAGCGGACCCATGAGCGTATGCTCATCGAGCGGGTTGCCGATGCGCACCTGCTTGTAGGCGGCGGCCAACGCATCGGTCATCCTGCCGGCGATGCCTTTTTGCAGGAATAGCCGGCGCGTGGTGGTGCAGCGCTGTCCGGCGGTACCCACGGCGCCGAACAGGACCGCGCGCAGGACCATGTCCGGATTGGCGTCCTCCATCACGATGATGCCGTTATTGCCGCCCAGTTCCAGGATCGTGCGGCCGAGCCGGTGAGCCACGGTCTCCGCCACCCGCCGGCCCACCTGCGTGGAACCGGTGAAGCTGATCAGCGGGAGGCGCGCGTCGCGCAGCATCGCTTCGCCGACCGGATCGCCGCGGCCGATCACCAGGTTGAAAATACCCTTCAGCCCGTGGCGCGCGAACACCCTGTTCGAGATCTTTTGCACGGCGATGGCGGTCAGCGGCGTATCGGAGGACGGCTTCCATAGGACGCAATCGCCGCAGACCGCCGCAATCATGGCGTTCCAGGCCCACACGGCGACGGGAAAATTGAACGCGCTGATGACCCCAACTACGCCCAGCGGATGCCACTGCTCGTACATGCGGTGGCCGGGCCGCTCGCTGTGCATGGTCAGACCGTACAATTGTCGCGAGAGGCCCACGGCGAAATCGGCTACGTCGATCATCTCCTGTACTTCACCCTGGCCTTCGGCGCGGATCTTGCCCATCTCGAGCGTCACCAGCGCGCCCAGGCCGGCCTTCGCACGACGCAATTCATCGGCGAACTCCCGCACGATGGCGCCGCGCCGGGGAGCCGGGATCATCCGCCATTCGGCGAAGGCTGCGGCGGCGCGCTGCGCCACGCGCTCGTAATCCTCGCGGCCCGCCATGCGCACGCGCGCGATCACCGAGCCGTCGGCCGGATTGAGCGAAGCCAATTCGCCACCCGAGGGAGTGGCGATCCAGTCTCCGTCGCAAGCGCCGGAATTCACCGGCTCAATTTCCAATCGTTCCAGAATCTCGTTTGCTGTTGAAGTTGCCGTCATGGTCGCTCTCCGCAAGCCAGGCAAAAGCCTCCGTTCCGGTGGCGAATCTCCGGCCGGCGGCTTCGGCTCTATGCCGCATCCGTTCCACGAGCGCCGCTTGGAAGGCGGGGTCGTGCCACTCCGTAAATCCACGGGCGCGGCTGATGCGAGTTGCCGCGTCGCGCGTGGTGGCGCCGTACTTCTTGATCGCGCGCACGTGAAACGGATCGCCGATAATATCACGGTCCGTAGCCTCGAGCGCCAGCTCGATAAGCGCCTCCGGATCGCAAGGCAGCAACGGCGCCAGCGTGGCGTGCGCGGCAATGCCCTCCGCGCGCAGCCGGCGCAGCGTTTCCAGGCGTGCGGCGATGGTCGCGCAGTGCGGCTCGTACAGCCGGCGGACCCGGTCGCTGTCTGTGGTGATGGAGAAGCTCACGCGCAGCGCGGTGCGCCGGGCGAGTTGCCGCAGCCGTGCGAGGTCGCGCAAGATCAGCGGGCCGCGCGTCTGCAATGCGAACACCCGGGGCGGATGGTCGATCAGGGCGCCCAGCACGCGCGGCATTAACCCTTCGGTCTCCTCGGCCGGCTGATACGGATCCACCAGCGGCGAGCAATAGATCGCCTGGTCCGCCCGCAGCGATTTGCGGAGCAGCTCGGGCGCGTTGCTTTTGAAGGTGGTGAACCGGCCCCAGCGATTCCAGTCGTCCGGTTTCAGTCCGCCGTAGATACGCATGGTGGGGACGTAGCAATAGGTACAGGCGAACGTGCAATTGCGCGCGGGCGACAGCGAGTGCGTGAAGCCCGCCTGCGCGATAAAGCCGGAGGTCGGGGACAGGATGCCGGCGGATTCCGCGCGATAGATTTCGAACCGCACAGTTTCTATTGTAGAAGGGCGCGGGCCGCGCCGTGCCTAAGAGCTTGTTTGAAAAAGGGGCGGGACTGCTTGCGGACGCGCGGCTCTGAAACGGAGCCTCTATTTTGCAACCTACAGAGCGGCGACCGTGAGGGAGCGGGACCTCGGGCGCGCTTTTCAACAAGCTCGAATCTAACGGCGGCGGCCATCGGCAGCGTCGGGTCACTCGGCGCGCGCGCCATTCCGCTCGCTCAGCTTGCGCGAAGTGAACAGCGCGATCTCCAGCGCCTGCTCGTAATTTAGCCTCGGATCCAGACCCGACCGGTAAGCCAGCTTCAGATCCGCCTCCCGGAGCCCGCGCGCACCGCCGATGCACTCGGTCACATCCTCGCCCGTCACTTCGATGTGAATGCCGCCCAGCCTGCTCCCGCACGCCGCGTGTATGTCGAACGCCTGGTCGAGCTCTTCCAGGATTTCCTCGAAGTAACGCGTCTTGATGCCGTCCGCGGTCGTTCGAGTGTTGCCGTGCATGGGATCGCAGCACCATAGCACCGTCTTGCCCGTCGCGCGCGTGGCTTCGATCAGCGGCGGTAGATACCGGCCGATGGCGTCGGCGCCGAAGCGATGCACCAGCGTGAGGCGGCCCGGCTCGTCGTCCGGATGCAGAATTTCGACGATCTCCCGCAGCGCCGCCGGTTGCATGGCAGGTCCGATTTTAACGCCGATAGGATTGCGGATGCCCCGGAAGAATTCCACGTGCGCGCCGCCCGGGTCGGCCGTGCGCATCCCGATCCAGGGAAAGTGCGTCGAGAGATTGTACCAGCCTTCCTGGCGCGGCACGCGGCGGGTCTGCGCCTGCTCGTACGGCAGATGCAGCCCCTCGTGGCTGGTGAAGAAATCGATCCACTGGAGCTCGCCCGGATGCATGCCCATCAGGCTTTCCATGAAGCGTATGGACTCGCCGATCTGCCGGGCGATGCGCCGGTACTCCTCCGCCATGGGCGAGTCCTTCACCCAATCCAGGTTCCAGTAATCCAGGCGCGCCGGGTCGACGAATCCGCGGCTGACCAGGGCGC
>Ga0335079_10004265_pt1 | contig 16435 bp, 17 predicted proteins | sample Lox_Sample_33_FD_206719 | JGI IMG/M metagenome (GOLD analysis project Ga0335079, IMG submission 206719) | Soil microbial communities from Loxahatchee National Wildlife Refuge, Florida, United States - Lox_Sample_3.3 | ecosystem: Environmental > Terrestrial > Soil > Wetlands | place: USA... | reverse complement strand
CGACACCTCACCGCCACGACACGACATCAGAGCGCAAGGTTAAACAGCTTGCTCTAGCGGTGGCAACCGGCTTGCTGCAGAACCCAATGCGATGAAGCAAACCGCGCGCGCCCTTCTGCTGGTGGTGGTGGCTTGTGCCTCGGCACAAACCAAAGATCCCGCGATCTATCGCGTGGACGATCACGTCTACCGTGGACGGCAGCCGGCCAATGACGAGTTTGCGGCTCTCCGGAAGATGGGGATTCGAACCGTGCTCGACCTGCGCGGCGGATCCATTCACGCGCCCAGGGAGCGGGCGCTGGTGGAGGCCGCGGGCATGCAGTATGTGAGCATCGGGTTGTCCGGGGTCTTTGCGCCCACGCAACAGCAGATGGCCAGGATTCTCGCGCTGCTCGAAGATCCGGCGCGCACTCCGGTGTTCGTGCATTGCCGCAGGGGCGCGGACCGGAGCGGGCTGGTGATTGCATGCTACCGCATCGCTCACGATCACTGGACGAACGCGCAGGCGCTTGCCGAAGCCAACGAGCAGGGCTTCAGCCACCTCGAAGTGCTGATGCGGCGGTACGTCCGGCGATACACGCCGCCGCCCGCGGCGTCGGGCGCCGTGGATGCTCCGGCGAGCGGCGGCCCGGAAACGAAAAAAGCCGCCGGTTCACGTCCAGGCGGCCTGTACTGATCACCCGAAACGAGTCACGGACCTGGCTGCCACGTTGCCTTCGGAGAGTTTCTGCTTGAAGCGGGCCCAGGGGATCAGCTCATGCAACACAGTAGCCTCCAGCACAACGGGAACACCACTCGCGGGATGCTCCCGCTGCCAGTTGGTACGGACCGACCGTTCGCGTCAGCCTCTGGTTCTGCCGCTCTACCATGCTTGGACGGCTGCGGCTCCTGACGCGGCAACTAACGTTTGTAGGTGTAATATTCTCTACCGGTTCGCGATATGCTCCTGCGGAGGAACTCACTCGATGCTTGTTCGAACCCAGTCGATCCTGGTGCTTGCCTTCTGTGCCATTTCTGCCTCGGCGCAAACCAACATCTCCGCCGTCGCATCTGCCTATCCCATGCCATCCGTAGTGCTCGGCGGTAATACCGCCACAGTTGGTCTGACGGTGGGCTATCCGGCCAACTTGTCCGCCACATCGTACATCTCCGGACTCCAACTGGCCGCCGATTTTCTGAAGTTCTACACAGCGTACCCAAACCCCAACGACCCGCCGGAGGCAGTTCTTTCTTCTGTTCTTTCCAGCATTTTGTCGAAGTACCCGCAGATGACCGGGGGAGCCTTGGGTGCGATAGTGCCTCCCTTAGTCCTGGCGACCGGTGTGATTGTAACGGGTGGAGGGCAGATCGGAGTCGCCATGGGAACCATTCCCTCGCTGACGAGCAACTCTCGCTCGCCGATCAGCCTGCAGTATCCCTCCGTGGAACCTGCAGCCAAACCCGCAAACTGATCTACTGCAGCAGTCTCAGACCGTTCGGACCCGGGAGGGTCCGCACCCAGGAGTTCATCTCTGCTTCGTTCTGCAGCAGATCGCGCAGAGTCGCTTTACTGAGAACCTGGTCGACGGCCACCTGCACAGCGCGCCATAACGAACGCACCGAGCAGTCCACCGATCGCGTGCAGATGGCGGCCTGCCCGGAGTGGCTGTCGCAGAAATCGCTCTCGAAGAGCCGTCCGCCGAGGACATCCATGACGTCACCGATCACGATCTTTTCCGGAGGCCGCGACAGGGTGTAGCCGCCCTCTTTGCCACGCGCCGCCTTGACGAATCCGCCTTTGCGCAAGACGCGCAGGATCTTCGCGCCGTACGCCGGCGAGACCCCTTCCGCCTGGCTGATTTCAGGAATGGTCAGGCCCTGGCCTTCTGGCGCATACGCCAGCCGCACCAGGCAGCGGAGGCCGTATTCCTCGTTCGCGCTCAGCTTCATCGGCGGATCCTTGCGATAGGGATGATGTCTTCGATCCCCAGCGCCAGCTTGGCGGCTTCCGACATCCGGTCCTTCGACCAGGGCGGATCGAACGTCAACTCCAGTTTCACCCCCGAGACTCCCGGCACCGCCCGCACCGCACGTTCCACATCCGCCGGCAGCGTTCCCGCCACCGGACAGTTCGGTGCGGTTAAGGTCATCCGGATCGCCACCTCGCCCGCATCACTCACCTCGACCCCGTAAATCAGGCCGAGTTCGTAGATATTGACGGGCATCTCCGGGTCGTAGACCTTGCGCATCGCGGCGATCACCTGGTCCTTGAGAGTCAATGGGCGTGCTCCGGTCATTCGGTGGTTATGGGCTCCTCATTCGTCGCGCCATTGAGAGCCGACTTCAACGTATGCCATGCCAGCGTCGCGCACTTCACGCGCGCCGGGTAGTCGCGCACTCCGCAAAACACCACTAACTTCCCGAGATCCTTGGATACCGGCGTGTCGGTGGTAAGCAGGTCGTGGAAGCGGTCGAGCAGCTTGAGCGCCTGCTCGCGGGTCTTGCCTTTCAGGCTTTCGGTCATAAGTGACGCCGATGCGGTGGAGATGGCGCAGCCCGATCCCACGAAGCTGACATCCTGCACGATGTCGTTTTCCACCTTGAGATACAGCTTCAGCTTGTCGCCGCAGAGAGGATTGTAGCCCTCCGCCTTGCGGTTCGCGTCCTCCATCGGATGGCAGTTCCGGGGCCGCTTGCTATGATCCAGGATGGTTTCCTGGTAAAGGTCGTCAACCATTAGGAGAAGATCTCCTTCACTTTTCGGAGACCGGCCGCCAGCGCGTCGATCTCTGCCGTGGTGTTGTAGAACGCGAGCGAGGCGCGGGTAGTGGCCGGGACGTGAAACCAATCCATCACCGGCTGCGCGCAGTGATGTCCCGTCCGGACCGCGATCCCCTGGCGGTCGAGCACGGTGCCAATATCGTGCGGATGGATGCCTTCGATCACGAAGGAAAGCACCGCCGCCTTGTCGCGCGCCGTGCCGATCAAGCGCAAACCGGAAATCTGCGACAGAGCCTCGGTGCCGTAAACCAGCAGGTCGTGCTCGTAGGCTCTGATCCTGTCGATGCCGATGGCCGTCACGTAATCAAGCGACGCGCCCAGCCCGATGCCGCCGGCAATGTTGGGAGTGCCGGCTTCGAACTTGTACGGCAGATCGTTATAGGTGGTTTTTTCAAAGGTGACGGTGCGGATCATGTCGCCCCCGCCTTGATAGGGCGGCATGGCGTTCAGGAGGGCCGTCTTCCCATAGAGGATGCCGATTCCCGTCGGGCCGAATACCTTGTGGCCCGACAGCGTGTAAAAGTCCGCATCGAGCGCCTGTACGTCCACACTCATGTGCGGCGCCGATTGCGCCCCGTCGATCAATACTACCGCGCCGGCGTTATGCGCCATCTCGATCATCTGCCGCACGGGGTTGATGGTGCCGAGCGCGTTGGAAACATGCGCCACCGCGACGATACGGGTGCGCGGATTGAGCAGCTTCTCGTATTCTTCCAGGATCAACTCCCCGCGGTCATTCATGGGAATGACTCGCAGCCTGGCGTCCGCCTCCTCGCACAGCATCTGCCAGGGGACGATATTGGAGTGGTGCTCCATCGCCGAGATGATCACTTCGTCGCCGGCCTTCACGTTCTTGCGCCCCCACGTGCTGGCCACCAGATTGATACCCTCGGTGGTGCCGCGAACGAAGATCAGCTCGTTGGTGGTGCGGGAGTTGAGGAAGCGCCTGGCCTTCGACCGCGTCTCTTCGTAGGCGGCGGTGGAGCGCTGGCTCAACTCGTGCACGCCGCGATGGATGTTGGCGCAATCCACCTCGTGAAAATGGCGGATCGCCTCAACCACCACGGTCGGCTTCTGCGCCGTTGCCGCGCTATCCAGGTACACCAGCGGCATACCGTGGACCTTCTGCTTGAGAACGGGAAAGTCCTCGCGGAGCTTTTCTACATCGAAACCGGCCGACACGACACTAGTGAGCGTGCTCATGGAATTTCTCGAACAGCATCTGCTCGAGCGAATCCTTGAGGGACTGGATTTTCACCCGGTCCACAATATCCTGAGCAAATGCGTAGGTCAGAAGATCGCGGGCATCGGCCTTTCCGATACCGCGCGACCGCAAGTAAAACAAAGACTCCGCATCCAACTGCCCGATCGTGGCGCCGTGAGTGCAGCGCACGTCGTCCGCCAGAATCTGCAATTCCGGCTTGGTGTTGATCACCGATTCATCGGAGAGCACCAGGTTTTTGTTGGTCTGTTTGGAATCGGTCTTCTGCGCATCCTTGCGGACGATGATCCGCCCGTTGAAGACGGCGCTCGACTTGCCGTCGAGGATGCCCTTGTACAACTCGTGGCTGGTGCCGTGCGGCTTGGCGTGATCGATCACCGTGTGATTGTCGATGTGCTGCGTGCCGTTCACGATGTACAGGCCGTTCAGCGTGGCTTCCGTACCTTCGGACAGCACCACCGCGGCGTCGTTTCGGGCCAGCGCGCCGCCTAGCGAAATGGAGTGCGACGAGAAGTTCGCATTGCGCCCAAGCGCGACGGCCAGGGTGGCCACGTGATAGGCGTCACCCGATTCCTGCTGCACTTTGTAATGGTCCACGACCGCGTTTTCGCCCGCGGCGATTTCGGTTACGGAGTTGGTGAAATACCGCCCCGTCCCCTTGTACGTCTCGATGATGCTGCACTGTGCATGGGTGCCGATCAGGATCAGCGTTCGGGGATGGAAAGCGCCCTGGTCCAGCGAGGCCTCGTGGGTGATCTCGATCGGCTCCCCGATAATCGCACCCTTGGGAACCCGAATCACCGTGATCTTGTTCAGGAACGCCGTATTCAGGGCCACGAAGGCGTTTCGTGAGTCGGTGGCATAGCGCGCCAATTGCGATTCCGCGTCGCCCGGCTTCAAAACCTCGACCCCTGCAGGAATCCGAAGAATCGGATCGGCAGATGCCGCGCGGAAACCGGCGCGAGCGATCGGCGCCACGTTGGTAAAGCGCCATTCCTCGTCGTGCGTGGTCGGGAAACCCAGCTCTGCGAAGCGCTGGAACGACTGCTCACGCAAGCTTTGAATGAACGGCTCGGCAGGCGCCTGCCCGCTGAACTCGGTTACCCAGTTCCCGACCTGTTCGGTAACGGCCGTCATACCTTGCCGACCGCCTCCTCTTCGTCCTCGATCCCCAGCCCCGCGTAGCCGCTCTCTTCGAGCGCCAACGCCAGCTCTTTGCCGCCCGACTTCACAATCCGGCCTTCGGAGAGCACGTGTACGAAATCGGGAACGATGTAGTTCAAGAGGCGCTGGTAGTGGGTCACCACGATCATCGAGCGCTCCGGGGCGCGCAGGGCGTTCACGCCACCCGCCACCGTGCGGAGGGCGTCGATATCGAGGCCCGAATCCGTCTCGTCGAGAATCGCCAGACGCGGCTCGAGAACGGCCATCTGGAAAATCTCGTTGCGCTTCTTTTCGCCGCCGGAGAACCCGGTGTTCACCGGCCGGTTCAGCAGCGCCTGGTCCATTTCCATCAGCCGCATCTTTTCTTTGACCAGGTTCAGGAAGTCGAAGGCATCCAGTTCTTCGAGGCCGCGGCTCTTGCGGATGGTGTTGAGCGCCGCCTTGAGGAAGTACATGTTGCTGACGCCCGGAATCTCCACCGGATATTGGAAGGCCAGGAAGATGCCCGCGCGGGCACGGTCTTCCGGCGACATGGCGAGCAGATCCTGTCCGTCGTAGATCACTTCGCCGCCCGTAACGGCGTACAGTTCGCGGCCTGCCAGCACTTGCGCCAGCGTGCTCTTTCCAGAGCCGTTCGGCCCCATGATGGCGTGCACTTCGCCCGGGTTGATGGTGAGATCGATGCCCTTCAGAATCTCGCGCTCGCCCACAGTGGCGTGCAGATTTTTGATTTCGAGTAATGACATGAGAACGATTAACCGACGCTTCCTTCGAGGCTCACGCCCAGCAGTTTCTGCGCTTCCACCGCGAACTCCATGGGCAGTTCACGGAACACTTCCTTGCAGAATCCGTGCACGATCATCGAGACCGCGTCTTCGGTGGAGATGCCGCGCTGCCGGCAGTAGAAAATCTGGTCCTCGCCGATCTTCGAGGTGGAGGCCTCATGCTCGATCTGCGAGGACGTATTCTTCACTTCCAGGTAGGGGAACGTGTGCGCGCCGCACTGGTCGCCGAGCAGCATGGAGTCGCACTGCGAGTAATTGCGGGCGTTGGCCGCCGACTTCAGGATCTTGACGCCGCCGCGGTACGTGTTCTGCCCGCGCCCGGCCGAAATCCCCTTGGAGACGATCGTGGAAGTCGTGTTCTTCCCGATGTGAATCATCTTGGTGCCGGTGTCGGCCTGCTGGAAGTGGTTGGTGAGTGCTACCGAATAGAATTCGCCCACCGAGTTGTCGCCGATCAGCAGGCAACTCGGGTACTTCCACGTGATGGCCGAGCCGGTCTCCACCTGCGTCCACGAGATCTTCGAGTTCACACCCCGGCAGGCGCCGCGCTTGGTCACGAAATTGTAGATGCCGCCCTTGCCTTCCTTGTCGCCGGGATACCAGTTCTGCACCGTGGAATACTTGATCTGCGCGTTATCGAGAGCCACCAGTTCCACCACCGCGGCATGCAACTGATTGGTGTCGCGCATCGGGGCGGTGCAGCCTTCCAGGTAGCTGACGTAGGCGCCTTCGTCGGCCACGATCAGGGTGCGCTCGAACTGCCCGGTGTCCTTGGCATTGATGCGGAAATAGGTGGAGAGTTCCATCGGGCAGCGGACGCCCTTCGGCACGTAACAGAAGGAGCCGTCGCTAAATACCGCCGAGTTCAGTGCCGCGAAGAAGTTATCGGAGGTGGGGACGACGGAGCCGAGATACTTGCGCACCAGTTCGGGATGCTCCTGCACCGCTTCGGAGAATGAGCAGAAGATAATGCCCATGTCCTTCAACTTGGCCTTGAAGGTGGTGGCCACCGAGACGCTGTCGAACACCGCGTCCACCGCGACGCCCGCCAGGATGGCGCGCTCCTGCAGTGGAATTCCGAGCTTCTCGTAGGTCTTCAGAAGCTCCGGATCGACCTCGTCGAGGCTCTTGGGCGCGTCCGTTTTGGTTTTCGGCGCGGCGTAATAAATGATGTCCTGGTAGTCGATCTTCGGATAATGTACGTTTGCCCACGTTGGCTCGGTCATGGTCAGCCAGTGGCGATAGGCTTTCAGCCGCCATTCCAGCAGCCACTCCGGCTCGTTCTTCTTGGCAGAAATCAGCCGGATCACGTCCTCATTCAGGCCGCGGGGGATGGTATCGGCCGCGATGTCCGTGACAAATCCCCACTTATATTCCTGATTCGCAAAAGTTTCGATGGTATTGCTGGAACTGCTCACCACGCGCTCCTAAACTGTTGGGCTACAATCAAATTAGCTAATCTGCACTTTTTAGTCAAGATTACTCAGCTAATGGATGCGCGGGAGGGGCGAACGGGTGCAACGAGCGGGTGAATCGGGGGACACGCTGATGGCGCGGGCTCCGGGCTCTGCGTTCCCCCCGGAACTGTTGGTGGGCTGGTTTACTTCCGGTCTTCCCGGCCGCGATAGGCCAAGGCGAAATTGAGCTGACGGATAGCCTCGTCGGTGGCGCGAATGGCCTCCGCTTTGTGCCCGCCGAAATCGTGAGGGGCCGCTTGCATGTAGGCGCGTGCATCCTTTAACGCCGCGATGGCCGTGGCAATCCGGGGGTGCATGGCCTTTTCGTTTTGCGCGGACAGAGTCCAGGCTCCCAGGCACAAAACCGCTCCTAATACCACTCCTGACACGAACTTCATTTTTCTCGTCTCCTCGTTTGTTTGTTTGAATACAACTTTGTCCGGGCTATTTTATCAGACGCCGGCGGCGCGTTTTACATATCTTTCGCGGTATGTGCTTTTGCGCTTCAGGAGCATAATGGTGGAAGATGACCTCGAGGCGCGAGTTCGTGAAAACCACAACATTGGCGGCGGCCTTGTCTGCGGCTGCCCGGGGCCGGCAGCTCCAGACCGTTGGCGTCCAGCTCTACACCGTGCGCACGGTGTTGCCCCAGAAACCGGCGGAGGTGCTGGAAGCAATCGATGAGATCGGGTTCCAGGAGGCGGAGGCGACCTTCGACGGGTTGGATGCGATCTGGCAGGCGCTGGTGGCCACTCGCCTGAAGCCCGTCAGCATCCACCTGAGTTCGACCCTCGTCACCAAGGGAAAGGACGACGAGATCTCCCGCACCCTCGATCAGTTGCGGCATCGCGGATTCTCGTTCGCGGTTTTCCCGTATCTGCCCCCGGCGGAACGCGGCGGCCTGGACGTAATCAAGGCGTTCTCCGACAAGCTGAACCATGCCGGTGAGAAGGCCAAAGCAGCCGGGCTGAAGTTCTGTTATCACAACCATGCGTTCGAGTTCGAGCCAATGGAGGGAAGCACGCCTTTCCACGTGATGATGAATCGCACGGACCCGAAGCTGGTCGGCCTGGAGATGGACGCATTCTGGGTGAGCGTGGCGGGTCACGACCCGGCCGAACTCCTGAACCAGCTGGGCGGCCGCGTCTGGCTGCTGCACCTCAAGGACAAGGAGAAAGGCACTCCGGTAATGTACAAAGAGTCGGTCGTGCGGACCGCGTTCCAGGAGGTCGGCCACGGAGTGATCGATTGGCCCAAAGTGCTAAACGCCGCTGCCTCCGCCGGTGTCTCGCACTACTTTGTGGAACAGGATCAAACTCCTGGCGATCCGCTGGAGAGCCTTCGCCAGAGCTTCGCATACCTTTCGAAACTGAATTTCTAGGCAGACTCTTAGTTCCGATAACTGATTCCATCAGGCATAACTATCGGTTCACAAGCCGCCGGAGGGGAGTGAGTAAATCAGCATTTGTTCTTTGCTCGGAAAGTAAATCAGGATATACTTACCAACACTACGAAGGGAGACTTCGTCGGCCCCTTGTTGAGTTGAGCTCACGTATATCCAAGTTTATCCAAAGTAAGGAGGTCTGTCTTGGGCAATATGCGTCTGTTCGTTTGGGTCCTGACCGCTCTTTCGATCGCACCACTGGTTGGACAGGTAAATGTTCTCACGCAGCACAATAACCCGGCACGCACCGGAGCAAACCTGGAGGAAACGAGTCTGCCGGTCGCTGGTGTCACCCGGGGAAGCTTCGGAAAACTGGCATTCCGGATTGTAGACGGCAACATCTACGCGCAACCATTAGTCGTGTCGCAGGCCAAGCTGGCGGCTCGAGCTGCCACGAACGTCGCCATCGTCGCCACCGAGAACAACAGCGTATACGCTTTTGACGCGGAGGACACCAATCCAAACTCGACAACGGCGCAAATCTGGAAGACGAGCCTTGGCCCCGCGATCGACAGCGGTACGCTATACGGAGCGATCGGCGCGCCTTTCTGCACCGACATGACGCTGCAGGTCGGAATTACGGGCACGCCCGTCATCCAGTTGACGAACACACAGGCTCCCCGTACCGGCGTGGTCTTCGCCGCCGCCAAATCGAAGACCGGCAATACCTACGCGTACACGCTCTATGCGCTCGATCTGGCGGACGGTACGAAACTGGCGAGCGTACTGATCCAAGGCGCAGTCAGCGGACAAGGCGCCGGCTCGACAGGTACCGGGGCCAATGCGAAGATCGTCTTCAATCCGCTCTATCAGTTGAACCGGCCGGCACTGCTGCTTTCGGGCAACACTCTGTACATCGCCTTCGGTGGGCATTGCGACACCGGGCCGTATCACGGATGGGTCTTCGCCTACGACGTCTCCAACCCAAAAGCGCCGAAAAGAGCCGCCGTGTTCTGCACCACCCCGAACGGAAAAGGGCCGCAATTCAACGGCCAGGTGGTCGAGGGGATGGGCGGGATCTGGATGTCCGGCGAAGGGCCTGCCCTGGACGACCAGGGCAACATCTATGTAGTCACAGGCAATGGCTCCTTCGATGGCAAGACTGAGTTCTCCGACAGCGTCGTGAAGCTTAAGCTCGCGGGAGGCGGCTTGCAGGCGTTGGACTGGTTTACGCCGGCGAACCAGGTTTTGTTGAAGGACTTCGACTACGACCTTGGTTCCGGTGGCGTAGCGCTTATTCCAAACAGTCAGTTGGCCGTTGCGGGCGGCAAGGAAGGGGTGATGTATCTGCTGGACCGCACCAGTCTGGGAAAGGGTGCCATGCCGCCCCTGCAGTCTTTTCAAGTTACCCACCCTCACCCGAAGCCGCCGCTGGGGTATAACATCCACGGGGCGCCGGTGATCTGGCAGAGAAGCACCGAGATGTACGTGTACGTGGAAGGAGAAGAGGATCCCGTGAAGCAGTTCAGGCTTGTGCCCGACCCGTCGTCAACCGCCGGCTGGAAGTTCGACCCCGCGGGGCCGTTTAAGACGAGCCCGGAGTCGGCGCCGTATCCGAATTTTCCCACGGGCCTGTTTACCCCGAATCGCACCGAGCCGGTCTGGATGCCGGGCGGATTTCTTTCGGTTTCAGCCGACGGCTCCAAGGACGGCACCGGCATCCTGTGGGCCACCATGCCATTCGCCATGAACGCCAATCACATGGTGGTTCGCGGCATCCTGCGGGCCTTCGATGCCTCCGACGTTTCGAAGGGCGAGATCTGGGACAGTGAGAGCACCGGCAACGATAACGACCGGCTCGGCCAATTCGCCAAATTCTGCCCCCCGACGGTAGCAAACGGCAAAGTGTATGTAGTGACCTTCCAGCAGGAAACCGTGCTGGCCAACGGCAAACATGTGAAAACGGATGGCGGAGATCAGCCCGCACTCGTCATTTACGGCAAACTGCCGGCGGCCGGCCCCGCGCCCGCGGCGCACTGAGCCCCGAGTCCTCCCGCGGCCACGAAGTTCTCAACGCCTTCATGATGACTTCGCCTGCGGGCCGGGCCACGCCTTTTCGGCGATCTCTTTGGCGACTGAGGCCGTGTTGGCGTGAATCGTGATGGTGTCTTCGACGCTTTGGGCGTAGCCTCCGGCCAGCACGATGGCCACCGGGATCCGGTGCGTCAGCGCGGTCCAGATCACCAGGCGGTCGCGCTCCATCAGGCCGTCGAACGTGAGCGACAGTCCGCCCAACTGATCTTCCATATAAGGGTCGGCCCCGGCAACGTAAACTACCAGGTCTGGCTTGAACATCGTCAGCGCGGCCCGATAGCCGTTTCCCAGGCGGTGCAGGTACTCGGCGTCCCCGATGCCGTCCGCCAGGTGAATATCCAGACTGGAAGCCGGCTTCTCGCTGGGATAGTTGTTGTACTGGTGGATCGAAAGAGTGAACACGCTGGAGTCGCCCGCGAAGATGGCCGCCGTGCCATTGCCATGATGGACATCGCAATCGACCACCATGGCGCGGCGGATGACCTGGTCGCTTTGCAGGCGGCGCACGCACACGGCGATGTCGTTGATCGCGCAAAAGCCCTCGCCGTGTCCCGGGAACGCATGATGGAATCCGCCGCCGACATTGAATCCGACTCCGGATTTCATAGCCAGCCGGGCCGCCAGAATCGAGCCGCCCGCAGCCAGCCAAAAGGCCTCCACCAGTTGCCGTGAGTACGGGATCTCGAGCCGCAGGATGTCCTGATAGGTTAGCGTTCCGCCGCGCAGTTTGGCCACCCAGTCGGGATCGTGCACCAGCAGCACGTCCTCATCGGTGGCGGGGGACGGCTCGATGAAGTCCTCCGGGGCGGCGAATCGCGTACGCAGCATGCGGTCGTGGAGCCAGCGATACTTCTTCGAGGGAAAGACGTGATCGCCGAGGTGCAGATCGTACTGCTCGGAATAGACCAGGCGGAACGGCAGCAGCGCTCCTGCCCGATCGTTCAGCGGACCGTTCCCCGTCATCCCCGTTCCGACTGCAACGCCGTCACCACCGCGACGTTGAAGACGTCCTCCGCCGAGCATCCCCGCGACAGGTCGTTCGCCGGCTTGGCCAGGCCCTGCATGAACGGCCCGATAGCCATTGCGCCGCCGAGCCGCTCTACCAGCTTGTAGCCAATATTCGCCGATGACAGATTGGGAAACACCAAGGTATTGGCGCGCCCGGCCACCTTGGACCCGGGCGCTTTGGATTTACCGACGACCGCGGATACCGCCGCGTCGGCCTGTAGTTCACCGTCCACGTTCAACTCCGGAGCGCGCGCCTGAACAATGCGCAGCGCCTCAACCACCTTGTCCACGTCGGGATGCTTGCCGCTGCCCTTGGTGGAGAAGCTGAGCAGCGCCACGGCCGGCTCGGTGTCGATCAGCACGCGCGTGCTGCCGGCCGTCGCGATGGCGATATCGGCGAGCTGCACGGGCGTGGGATCCACCACCACTGCGCAATCCGCGAAGGCCATCAACCCGTTATGGCCCTGGGATAGATCCTGGAGCGCCATGATGAAGACGCTCGACACCAGGCGCGCGCGCGGGTCCGGGCCGACACAGTGCAGGGCGGCACGCACCGTCTCCGCGGTGCTATTCACCGCTCCGCCTACGCTGCCGTGCGCATCTCCCGCGCCCACCATTAGCGATGCGAAGTAGAGCGGCCGCCGCGCGATCTCCGCGGCCTCCACCTGGGTGATTCCCTTGGCTCGGCGCCGTTCGTAGTAGAGCGCGGCGTACCTGGCCAGGAGCGGCGATTTGCCAGGCTCGACAAACGCTACACCATCGGCGGCGGAGGGCGGCCTGGCGCCGATCAGCACCGGCTTGGCCACGCCTTCGCGCGCCAGCCGCGCCGCTGCCTCGAGCACCCGCGGGTCGTCGCCTTCGGGAAATGCGATCGTCTTTTTCAGCTTTCGGGCGCGCTCGATCAGGCCCGACATGAAGCGCGCCGCGGATTCCGGGATAGCCGCCATCTTAATGGAAATCTGAGTCTAACACCGTGCTCCGGCTCACTCCACTTCGCGTGGCGGAGCGCCGCGGCGTCTCACGGCTCGGTCAGCCTCCTCGTTCCGGGAACCTCCACCAGGCTCCCGTCAGGCGATTTTGCATAAGCGACTGCGGCTGGAGTCGTGAGCTCGACCTCCGTGCCGGACGCGTCCTCGCTCCTGAAGGCCAACTTCCCACCCGCGAGTTGCGCCCGTTCGTGCATGCCTGGAAGGCCGTGGTGCCCGGGACGACAACCTTCGAGAAGGATCTCGGAGGCGATGCCCTTTCCATCGTCGCGAAGCCTGAGTTGCCGCTTGTCATACAGGATCTCCACCTCGATCTGTCTGGCTTCGCCGTGCCGGAACGAATTGCGCAACGCTTCGCCCGCAATCCGGTAGACTTCGTCGCGGAGGCTCCCCTGGCAGCCGCCGCCCGGCCAATCTCTGCCGTCGAACCTATCGAGGAGATGGCGCTCCGGGCAACCCGTCATCAATTCTCCACGGAGGTATGCGCATACTCGCTGACGTCCAGTGCGGGATTCAATGAGAGCGCGCTCGATGCCAGCAAGATGCCGGCCACAACGCTGCGTGCCCCCTCCATAATGCCCACTTTATCGCACCCCGGCTCCTCTTCCGGCCGAACCTGAGTAGCCGATTCAGCGCAAAGGACCACGGCTTCATCCGTTACCTGTTCCGGAAGCCAGCGATTCCCGATCGGGCAGAGTTCTCGCGTATGCCGAGGCCGCGGGGATGGTGAGCTTGACTTCCGTACCGGAACCGGGCTCGCTCCAGATAGACAGTTTGCCTCCTGCAAGTTTGGCGCGTTCGCGCATGCCGGGCAGACCGTGATGTCCGAGACGGCCGCCCTGCTCGAGAGTCTTGGCATCGATGCCTTTTCCGTTGTCGCGGACGGTGAGGAGGAACTGCCGCTCGGCATAATGGATTTCGACCAGAATCCGGCTCCCCTCGGCGTGCTGGAAGGCATTGCGAACCGCCTCGCAGGCGATGCGATAGACCTCGTCCCAAACCAGCGGAGGGAACTCCCGCGCCGCGCCGGCTGCCTGCAGTTCGATTTCGGCGGCATTCCCGCCCCCCACGCCCGCAGCGAGTTGCCCCCCGAAAGTGCGAATCGCCTGGACGAGGTTGTGGGGCTCGGCCGTCGAAGAGCGCAATCCCTGGACCGCATCGCGGCCTTCCATTACGGCCTTCCGGGCCTGCTCGATTACGGCCTCCAGATTTTCCTGGACATCCGGGTGGTCGGGGATCTGGTAAGGCACGACCGAGAGCTTCATCAACACGCCCTGGAAACTCTGCAACAACGTGTCGTGCAGCTCTCGCGCGATTCTGGTTCTTTCCCTCACCCGCTCCTCCAGACGAAGCTCCAGGATGCGCCGCGCGATGGCCCAGCCAAAAAGGACAGCGACCAGGACGGTGGAGATGGCCGTTGCCGGCACGATGAGGAGGATCCGGTGCTGCACGTTGCGCATGTTCGAGACCGCGCGCGGCAGTTCATCATCGAGGTCCCGGTTCAGGCTCCGGACGTGGGCCGCGGTAGTGGTCTCCATGGTCCGGGATTCGTTGTCGAAACGACGGCTGACTGCCTCCCAGTCGCCGATCCGGGCCAGAGCCGTGATTTCCTCGATCTGCGTCGGCAGCGTATTCTCGATCGCGTCCAGAGCCGTCAGAAATGCCGGATCGACGTGGAAGTCCGGCGGCATGTAGGCGAGCGTGCGCTGCGTCTGCCGGGTTTGTTCCACAATTGCGGCGCGCAACGGTTTCGTTTCAGTCTCCAGGAGCCGCGCGTCCCGCGACTGGATCAGTTCATTCAGCCGCTGGTGAAAGGAGTGCAGGCTCTCCTGGAGCTGCAGGACCGCGATTAACTGCTGGCTGACGCTCGTCAGACGATCGTTTTGCCTGCGAGCCTTCTGAAACTCCGAAATCACCAGCCCGTTTCCGCCGAGGATCAGCGCGATCAACAGAGCCAACGTGAGAGTCAGACGCCGGCCAATATTGAAGTAGTTGCCTTCCAGTGGCCTCATGGAGTCTCGACCGGACTATCTCCAACCCGCGTAAGCCGTGGGAAACGGGAAAACGGATCCGGCGTTAAAGGCCGGCCGCTTCCGCGGGTCCAACCGCTTCTCCGCAGTCTTGGGTGGTCCGGCGTGGAAATCGGTGATCTCGATGAGTTGCTTTTCCAATTCTGCCGCCGCCTCGGACGCCTGCTTTTGGCCGGTCAGAACGGAGTACACGGCATCGATGTAGGCCTTGGAAACCTGCTTGTACTTGTCGCCCGCGGCGATCGACGGCCGGGCTACGATGCTCGCGGGATGGTCCGATCCGGCAGGGAGAGTTCCCGGATCCGAAACCGATGGCGAATTTGCAAATTCAGCCGGCGCGCGGGCGGCTGCCATGCTGTTCTCTTCTCCCGCCTTCATGAGCGCGCGAAGCTGATAGCGTACAAACGCGATGGCCTCGTTCCGGTGAGGAGAGTGGCTCGAAACAGCCGTTCCGGTACCGCCCAGCGTTCCGGCCGAACCTGCCGGCCCCGCAGGCATTCGTGCAAAGCCCGTCTTGACCACCGGCGGCGAACTCCGCCAGCCGGTCTGGCGGGCTTGCCCCGCCCTGGTCATCGGCGTCAGCAGCCAGATGCGGTTGAAGGCGGCCCTGCCCGAGTCAAAAACGAGCATGGAGTCGAGCTCGCGGTAGGAGACTACGCTGGGCGGCGAAATCCAGCCAATCCAATGCCGCGCCCGCTGCCAGGCACGAACCGTGGCTGGATTGTTCACGCTGATGGTTCCGTCCGGCTCGATGATCCGCCCTCCTCCCGCGGCCGCCTGCCATTCCAGAGCGTTACAGGTCAGCGCCTCACCGGCCGCTCCCTGCCACACGTAGCCCCAGAAATCCTTGTTGCCCTTGGCGCGCTCACCTGCCTGGATCCGCCCGGCCATGCTCTCGAGTTCATCCCAGGTCCTGGGAGGATGATCGTAGCCGTATTCGCGGAGCAGATCGGATCGATACTCGAGGCCCCCCAGAGGAACGTTGAACGGGACTGCCACGAGCTTTCCGTTTACCGTGTAACTGGAGAGCAGTTGCGGCTCGATTTGCGGGATTTCGCCGGCCAGGAGTGGCTGCAGATCGAGCAGATTGGGTTCGAGCGTCGCGGCCCAGATCAAATCGATATTCAGTACATCGGCCCCGGACCCGTCCTCCAGCAGTTTGACCGCAAGATCGACGTAATCGCGGGTGTACTCGGGAACGGGAATCGCCTTAATGCGAATCCCGGTCTCGTCGGCGAAGCGCTGGAACAGAGCTCTGGTCTGCGGGCGATCCTCGTTCCAGGAGTACGTATAACCCAAAGTCACGGGTTCCCGGGGAGTCCGGCGGCAGCCAGTCAGCACGATCCCCAGCAGGAGAACCGCTGCGGTTCTTGCTGCTCCCGCAGAAGTCCGTAGTCTCGGCGCCGCCGGGCGACACTGGATGTTACCCTCCATACCGAATTTGCCATTCTCCGTGTTCTTGCGACGGCTTCCATCCATTTTACAGGATGGCTGCCGAAGATCGCGTTCGCTCGGAGCGCGACAGCGTATCGGCCCGCCTTAATC
>Ga0335079_10004264_pt1 | contig 16444 bp, 8 predicted proteins | sample Lox_Sample_33_FD_206719 | JGI IMG/M metagenome (GOLD analysis project Ga0335079, IMG submission 206719) | Soil microbial communities from Loxahatchee National Wildlife Refuge, Florida, United States - Lox_Sample_3.3 | ecosystem: Environmental > Terrestrial > Soil > Wetlands | place: USA: Florida... | reverse complement strand
CCGCCGGATCGATGAGATCGCCCTCATTACGCCGGTTTTGTTGCGGCAGGAATTCCATCGCGAAATGAATGCCCTTGAGTTCGCGTCCGGGAATTGTCAGATCGCGCGGTTGCTCCGCGCCGCCGGTGAGAAGGATCGCGTCGTAGTGTCCGGTCAGGGTGTCGACCGGGATATTACCGCCGACATGTGCGTTGGTCAGAAACGTGATGCCTTCCGCCCGCATCTGCTGCAGCCGCCGATCCAGCACGTGCTTTTCGAGCTTGAAGTTCGGAATTCCGTATCGCAACAGTCCGCCAATGCGGTCGTTCTTCTCGTATACGGTGACGGAGTGCCCGGCGCGGCGTAGTTGCTGTGCAGCGGCGAGACCAGCCGGACCGCTGCCCACAACTGCGACGCGCTTCCCGGTGTTCTGCTCCGGCGGCTCGGGATGAATCCAGCCCTCATCCCACGCCCGTTCCACGATGCTCTTCTCGATCAGCTTGATCGATACCGGAGGCTGATCGATACCCAGCACGCATGCTGCTTCGCATGGTGCGGGGCAGATGCGTCCCGTGAACTCGGGGAAATTGTTCGTGGCATGCAGCCGCCTGATCGCGCTCTGCCATCGGCCATTGTAGGCAAGGTCATTCCAATCCGGAATAAGGTTGTTCACCGGGCATCCCGTGTGGCAGAAGGGAACGCCGCAGTCCATGCAGCGCGCTCCCTGTTCGCGTTGCTTCTCTTCGGAGAACGGCAGGTAAATCTCAAACCAGTCCTGCACCCGTTCCTCCACACTCCGTCGCACGGCCTGTTCGCGTTCAATCTCAAGAAAGCCTGTAACTTTACCCATGCTGCACCTCGGCGGCAGCCTCAACCTGAGGCGCGGTAGTAAGGGGAGGAGAATAAACCGTGTCTACACGCTCAACACCAAGCACGCGCTTGTACTCGTGCGGGAACACCTTGATGAATCTGGGCTGAGCTTCTTCCCAGTGCTCTAGAATCCACGCCGCACGCGGGCTGCCGGTGTAGTCGCGATGGCGCTCGAGGAGAGTGCGGACTTCCGCAACATCGGCTTCGGTTTCGAGTGGCTCAAGATCGACACTGGCCTTGTTGCAGCGGCGCGATGAAAAGTCGCCCTGGTCATCAAAGACGAAAGCACGCCCACCACTCATGCCGGCGGCGAAGTTGCGTCCCGTTGTTCCCAGCACGACGACGGTGCCGTTGGTCATGTATTCGCAGCCATGGTCGCCGACCCCCTCAACCACTGCCGTTGCGCCTGAGTTGCGAACTGCAAAGCGCTCACCGGCAATGCCATTGAGAAAAACTTCGCCGCTTGTGGCGCCGTAGAGCACCACGTTGCCCACGAGAATGCTTTCCTCCGGCAGGAAGAAAGAGGTCTTCGGCGGATAAGCAATGATGCGGCCGCCCGATAACCCCTTGCCCAGATAATCGTTGCTGTCCCCTTCCAGCTCCAGCGTTACGCCGGTGGGAACAAATGCTCCGAAGCTCTGGCCCGCCGAACCTTCAAACTTGAAGTGAATCGTCCCATCCGGCAGCCCAGCCGATCCATACCGCCGTGCGATCTCGCCGCCCAGCATGCCTCCGACCGTGCGGTGGACGTTTCGAATCGCGAAGCTTCCCGTGACCGCCGTCTTCGATTCCAGCGCCGGAGCAGCCTTCGCAATCAATGCGTGATCGAGGGCCTGGTCCAGTCCATGATCTTGCGCCTGCACCTTGCGGCGCGCGACGCGCGAGGGAACCGTCGGTGCGTAGAGGATCGAAGACAGGTCGATCCCCTTGGCCTTCCAGTGCGCATTGGCAATCGCCGCGTCGATTTTGTCAACGCGGCCGACCATCTCGTCGAATGTACGAAAACCGAGCTTCGCCATGTGCTGGCGAATCTGCTCGGCGATAAAGAAGAAGAAGTTGATCACGTGCTCCGGCTGGCCGGTAAAGCGCTCTCGCAAGACTGGATCCTGCGTGGCAATACCGACCGAGCAGGTGTTAAGGTGGCACTTGCGCATCATGATGCAACCCATTGCGATTAGAGGAGTTGTTGCGAATCCGAATTCTTCCGCACCCAGCAGCGCCGCGATCACCACATCGCGTCCCGTTTGCAGCTTGCCATCCGTCTGTACCTTGATGCGTCCTCGCAGGTCGTTCAGCAGAAGCACCTGCTGCGTCTCGGCGAGACCAAGCTCCCACGGTAACCCGGCGTGCTTGATCGAACTGAGCGGTGAAGCACCGGTACCACCTGTGTCGCCGGAGATGAGCACAACGTCCGCGTGCGCCTTCGAAACACCCGCAGCCACAGTGCCCACGCCGACCTCCGACACAAGCTTCACCGCGATCCGTGCCTTCGGATTGACGTTCTTGAGATCGTAGATCAGCTGCGCAAGATCTTCGATCGAGTAGATGTCGTGATGCGGCGGTGGCGAGATCAGTCCAACGCCAGGTATCGAATGGCGCGTTTTGGCGATGACGTCGTCAACTTTGTGTCCCGGCAACTGTCCGCCTTCGCCAGGCTTCGCTCCCTGCGCCATCTTGATCTGCAACTCGTCTGCGTTGACCAGGTAGTTCGTGGTCACGCCAAACCGTCCGCTCGCCACCTGTTTCACGGCACTGCGGCGCGAGTCGCCGTTTGCATCCGGCTTGAAACGCGCTTCGTCTTCGCCGCCCTCGCCAGTGTTCGACATGCCGCCCAGACGGTTCATGGCAATTGCCAGCGTCTCGTGCGCCTCCTTGCTGATGGAGCCAAAGCTCATCGCGCCCGTCGTGAACCGCTTCACGATCTCCTTTGCCGGCTCGACCTCCTCGACCGGAATCGGATTCTCCGCGTACTTGAGCTTCAGCAGGCCGCGCAATGTGCAGAGGTCGCGATTCTGCTGATCGAGCAGATCCGTGTACTCCTGGAATGTCGTCGCATTGTTGGCGCGAACCGAGTGCTGAAGCTTGCTGATCGTCTGCGGATTCAGCAGATGGTACTCGCCACCCTCACGGTACTGATAATGCCCACCGACTACCAACTCTGTTTCCGACTCAGTCAGCGGCTGGAAGGCGTACTGGTGTTTCATCTGTGCTTCGCGTGCCAGCACATCAAGGCCAACACCCTCGATCCGCGATGCCGTTCCAACGAAATATGTCTCAACCAGGTGCTGATTCAGGCCGACCGCCTCAAACACCTGCGCGCCGCGGTAACTCTGCAGCGTGCTGATACCCATCTTTGAGAAGGTCTTCAGCAGTGCCTTGTTAATCGCCTTGATAAAATTCTTTTCCGCATGGGTGCCTGAGACGCTGTGCGGCAGTAGCCCGCGCCGTTTCAGATCATGCAGCGTCTCAATCGCAAGATACGGATTGATTGCGCTCGCGCCGTATCCGATCAGCAGCGCGAAATGCATCACCTCGCGCGGCTCGCCGCTCTCGATGATCAGCGCGACCTGCGTGCGGGTCTTTTCCTTCACCAGCCGATTGTGAACCGCCGCCATCGCCAGCAGGCTCGGGATAGGCGCATACGTCGCATCAACACCACGATCGCTAATGATCAGGAGCGTGTAGCCCGAAGCCACGGCGTGTGCGGCGCGCGCACTCAGCTCTTCAAGCGAGTTGCGCAGACCCGCCTCTCCATCCGCCGCGCGGAACAACGCTGGCAGCGTGGTCGCCAGCAGATCCCCCGAAGATACCCGCCGCAGCTTTTCCAGATCCCGATTCGACAGGATCGGATGCGGGAGCTTGAGCGTGTGGCAGTTCTCCGGAGTCTCGTCCAGAATGTTGCGCTCGGTTCCGATATAGCTGATCAGTGACATCACCAGCTCTTCGCGAATTGGATCGATCGGCGGATTCGTGACCTGCGCAAAAAGCTGCTTGAAGTAGTTGAACAACGGCTGCGGACGATCCGACAGGCACGCCAGAGGGACGTCCGTGCCCATTGAACCCACCGGCTCCTCACCGCGTGCCCCCATGGGGCCCAGCAGGATACGAAGATCTTCTTCGCTGTAACCGTACGCCCGCTGCCGCCGCAGCAATGTCTCCGGATTCGAAGCGATCAGGCGCGCAGGCTCCGGCAGAGCATCGACCAGAACCTGCTGATCCTTCAGCCATTCTGCGTAAGGTTGGCGTGCAGCAAGACTCTTCTTGATCTCGGAATCGGAGATGATCCGCTTCTGCACCGTGTCCACAAGGAACATGCGGCCCGGCTGCAGGCGTCCCTTCTTGCGAATATCCTCGGCCGGAAGATCCAGCACGCCTGCTTCTGAAGCCAACACGACCAGGTCGTCTTTCGTAACGATGTAACGTCCCGGACGAAGCCCGTTGCGATCCAGAGTGGCGCCCACCACGCGCCCATCCGTAAATGCGATCGCCGCCGGCCCGTCCCATGGCTCCATCAGCGACGCGTGGTACTCGTAGAAAGCTCGCTTGTCCTCGTCCATGTCCGGATTGCCCGCCCATGCCTCTGGAATCAGCATGGCCATCACGTGCGGCAGGGAACGACCCGACTGGTAAAGGAATTCAACAGTATTGTCGAGCGACGCGGAGTCGCTGCCCTCCGGCATGATCACGGGAAAGAGTTCTTTAATTTTCTCGCCGTGAACCGGGTGATCCAGCACTGACTGGCGCGCAGTCATCCAGCTTACGTTTCCGCGAACGGTGTTGATCTCGCCGTTGTGCGCAATATAGCGATAAGGGTGCGCCAGCTTCCAACTCGGAAACGTGTTCGTGGAGAATCGCTGGTGAACGAGACAAAGCGCGCTGGTGACCAGCGGATTTGCCAGCTCGAAGTAGAACTTCTCAATCTGTGGTGCCAGCATCAGCCCCTTGTAGATAATCGTCCGGCAGGAGAACGACGGAACATAAAAGAACTCCTTCTCCTCGATCTCCGAAGCGGCGATCTCGTTCTCCGTGCGGCGGCGAACCAGATAAAGGCGCCGTTCGAAAATCTCCTCATTCATCCCTTCCGGACAGGCCACGAAAAACTGCTCGATATACGGTTGTGTCGCACGGGCCTCGCGACCGATGGCATCGCCGTTCACCGGCGTATCGCGCCAGCCCAGAACTTTCAGGCCCTCCTCCGTAGCGATCCGCTCAAAGACACCCTCGCATTGCAGACGACTGTGCCGGTCCACTGGGAGAAAGACCATGGCTACGCCGTACGCACCGGGGCCGGGCAACTGGATGCCGAGTTCGCCGCACTCACGCGCGAAAAAGACGTGCGGTATCTGGATGAGAATGCCCGCGCCGTCACCCGTCTCCGGGTCGCAGCCCGCGGCGCCGCGGTGGGTGAGGTTGATCAGCACCTCGATGCCCTTGCGGATAATGTCATGACTCTTTTCGCCGCGAATGCTGGCCACGAGTCCCATTCCGCACGCATCGTGCTCATTGTGCGGGTGATAGAGCCCTTGCGGATCGGGTAAACGATGACGGTAGTTCGATGTCTGCATGAGTACCTTCTCTTATGAATAAGGTCGTTCTGCAAATTCAATTGTTGTGAACGTCAAAGACACAATGAGCGAGGCGTTCGCCTATCGGGATACGCCAGGTGCTCCAGGTGGCCCGTCGTGGCAGGCCCGTGCACATGGGGATAGTGCTGAACTTTTTATGATAGCTGAATTTCGGCTGCGTTAGTCCCGAATTGCAAAATTAGTGAATTTCAGCCCTATTTTCCACAAAACCACGCACTTATCCAGCGCGTCCCGTGGGCGAACCGCTCAGAGCTTGCAGATCAGCAGTTCGCGTTCATAGATCATCTCCGGCGGCAGGTGATCGTGCAACTCGATAAACAGCTCTTCGTGCGCAATCACTTCTTTCCGCCATGCCGCCCGGTCGACTTTCATAAGTTCCTCAAAGTCCTCCCGCGAAAAATCAAGCCCAGCCCAGTCGATGTCCTCGTAACGCGGCACCCAGCCGATCGCGGTCTCGCGTCCGCGTCCGTGTCCATGCACACGTTCCACAATCCACCGCAACACGCGCATGTTCTCGCTGAATCCCGGCCAGAGAAACTTCCCGTTCTCATCCTTGCGGAACCAGTTCACGTTAAAGATCCGCGGAGTGGCATCCAGTCCGCGCTGCATCTTGATCCAGTGCCGGAAATAGTCCCCCATGTGATAGCCGCAGAACGGCAGCATCGCCATCGGATCGCGACGCACTTTCCCCACCGCGCCCGCTGCGGCGGCAGTGGTTTCCGATCCCATAGTTGCGCCAATGTACACCCCGCTCGACCAGTTAAATGCCTGGTACACAAGTGGCAGCGTATGAGAACGCCGCGCGCCGAAAATGATCGCGCTAATCGCAACACCATCAGGCGACTCCCAATTTGGGTCCATCGTCGGGCACTGCGAAGCCGGCGCGGTGAAACGCCCGTTGGGATGTGCTGCAGTTGTGCCCTTCTTCTTGCCGATCGCAGGCGTCCAGTGCTCTCCACGCCAATCCAGGCACTCCGCAGGAGGCTTCTCTGTCAGGCCCTCCCACCACACGCCTCCATCCGGCGTGAGTGCGACGTTGGTGAAGATCGAGTTGCGAGATAACGTGGCGATCGCTGCCGGATTCGTTTTCGCGCTTGTGCCGGGTGCCACGCCAAAAAAACCCGCCTCGGGGTTGATGCCTCGCAACTGGCCTGCGGAGTCGGACTTGAGCCACGCAATATCGTCGCCCACGGTCCACACCTTCCACCCCGGCATCGACTTCGGCGGAATCATCATCGCGAAGTTCGTCTTCCCGCACGCCGATGGAAACGCCGCCGCGACATAGGTTTTCTCGCCCTCCGGACTTTCCACGCCAAGGATAAGCATGTGCTCCGCCATCCAGCCCTCGTCGCGAGCAATATTCGAGGCTATCCGAAGCGCAAAGCACTTCTTGCTCAGCAGCGCATTGCCGCCATAACCCGACCCGTATGACCAGATCTCGCGCGTCTCAGGGAAGTGCACGATGTACTTCGTGTCATTGCAGGGCCACGGTACATCCTTCTGGCCTGGCTTCAGCGGAACTCCCACCGTGTGCATGCACGGCACCACGCGCTTTTCATCCTTGTCGATCTCTGCGAATACCGGCGCCCCAATGCGGGCCATGATACGCATGTTCACGACCACGTAAGGCGAGTCTGTCAACTCCACGCCAATCCCCGACATCGGCGATCCCACCGGTCCCATGCTGAACGGCAGCACATACATCGTCCGGCCCTGCATGCATCCCTTGAAAAGCTGCTTCAACCGGCGCCGCATCACATAAGGATCTTCCCAGTTGTTCGTCGGACCCGCGGCATCGCGCGACAGCGAGCAGATGAACGTGCGGTCCTCCACGCGGGCGACATCGTTCGGAGCAGACCTCGCATAAAAGCATCCCGGCCACTTCTTCTGATCCAACCGCGTAAACGTGCCGGCCCCCACCAGACGCTCGCACAAGAATTCGTACTCCGCCTGCGAACCGTCTACCCAGTGAATCGAGTCCGGCCGGCACAACTCGGCCATTTTCTCAACCCAGCGAATAAGGTGCTTGTTTGTCGTCGGTGGAGTCTGGACTGAGGGGACCTCGTGGTTCGAAACGGAGTGTTTCATAGGATTTGGTCGTGCTCCTGCCTGTGATTTACAGGCTATCGAATCAGCCGGTAGTGATGGAAGGGTAAGCCCTGATCCTAATTCTCCCGTTTGGATGCAGGCGTGTGACGGAGCGTACAGCCCCCGTATGGCCCGAACCTAGAACTCGTGGTGCTGATCGATCACTTCAGCAAGATTATGCGGTTCGCTCGATTCCCGGTTTGCCGCCTCCGCCTGGTCGCGCACCTTCGCAACCGCTAGCCAGTTGTCTTTGTGGGCCTGATCGATCATCCACGGCGGCAGCGGCATGCAGAGGTGGTCACTCAAGGCAGCGGCGTAGCCTTCATAGAGAGTCCGCAAATTCCGCAGTCTCTCGTACGACTGACCGTCGCGACAAACCTTGACGCCGCTCCGGCAGAGAAGCTGGTAAAGCTGTTCGTAGCGTTCCGGCGGCAGCCGGTCCGGCAGGTTCTCGACCGGACGCAGCGAGAAAACCTGTGCCAGGTCAACGACCGCGTGTCGCGCCATTGCAAACGTCAATTGCGCCTGCCGCGCCTCGTGTCCGCGAACGCCGGCAATCAGCACGGCAGAAGTGTCCAGAATGGCCGTAAGCGCACCAATCCAGCTCTGGTTTGTGTGTTGCGAACGAAAATAGCAGAGCAGCGTGTACGAGATGTGGCTCTCCAGCAGCTCGGCCGACCAGCGCTCCCACTCCGACAGCAGATTTGCCAATGCGTTTTCCGCGCCATCAAATGAGTGTCGGCGCATCAGTTCGGCAGCTGTTGGCGGCGATCCGGCACGCGCATCCAGCAGCGAGATACTGACCTCGCGACGCGAGAACGCCCCATAGAGCACCGGAAAATAGCCCATCACCACGGCAAGAAATCCAAAACCCGTGCCCGCCTCAAGCACAGACAACCCTCGCGCCACCTGACCGTGCGGGATCACATCTCCCAGGCCCAGCGTGAAGAAATTCGTCCCGCTTACATAGAGATCGGAAAGATAATTGAGTTGGCGCGATGAATCCGAGAAAGGATTCCGCAGTGCGTAGTAAATCAACGAGAAGCCGAACACCATGCCGCAAGCCCATACGACGAGCAGGAAAATTAGCGAGAGCGGTCCATAAAAACTCAGTGCCGTCTCCCGTTTTCGCGGATGCCGGATTCTGACTGCCACCAACCTCCACGGCAACCAGGTGAGCAGGTAAAACATGCGCGTCAGCCGAAGCCGCCCCGCAGCCCTTCGCGGCAAAATGATCGTCTGAAATGCATCCAGCAGGACAATCAGGACGCACAGAACGCCCGCCAGCAGCGTAACGATTTGCATTGACCTCCTTCAGCCTGTCGGACCAGCAACGAGGGAAAGCGCGGCAGCGCTGCATTCCGCGCTCGGAGAAAGTTACTCTATTTTAGTGGGAGCCTCGTGGCACCACGGCGCAAAGGACTCAGCATCTACCGAATGCATTCATACTCTTATGTCTGAACTCGGCAAAGCACTTCTCGGTCTGGGGCTCCTTCTTGTGGTCGTGGGAGCGGTCTTGCTCCTCGCGGCCCGCATGGGTTTCCCTCTTGGACGCCTGCCTGGCGACTTCTCCTACCGCGGAAAGAACGTTTCCTTCTTCTTCCCACTTGGCACATCCATCCTGCTCAGTGTGGTTCTTTCAATGATCCTCTATCTAATCTCCCGCTTCCGTCGCTGAATATTGGCACGTGGCCCGGGCGGATGTCCCCTCCTTGGGATGCTGTTCTGCCTCAGAAAGTCGATGCTCCATCCTTGCGAAGCAAGGGTGGGAAACCAAGAGCTACCGTCTACCGGCCAGCGGCAACCACGTGCCGGCCGGCGGCCCATGTCTCACAATCCTGGCGGCATTCCCTGGGCAATCTGGCGAGCTCAAACGAAGACTCAGAATCCTTTTACCGGGGAATGTATTGCACAGTGTTCTGGTATCTGCCAAAGTTCAACCACGCAGCCACGATCCCCACCAGGCTCAGGCACGGCAGAAGCACACGGATTACAAGCGGCATCGATCCATACAGCACAAATTCGAAAATCAATCCCGCTGCAAGTGCCATCGCCCACGCCCAGGCCCACTTTCGCCAGAATGCGACGTAGAGGAGAGTGATGAGGAAATTGAGTGCGGCAAAGAACCACGAACCAATCTCGATTCCCTCCCGGGTCAGCGACTCCGGCTGCAGCCCCTCGGCGCGATCCCGCACGCCCTGAAGGATTTTGCGTACTGCCACGTGATCGGTGAATTCAGTGAAAACGCCCAGCGGCAATCCGCCGGGAGACTTCTCGTAGTTCCACCGAATACGGCTGATCAGCCGCGTTTCGTTTGCACCTGCCGGAACCAGCTCCCAGATGAAGACTCCGTTGCATGGGTTGTCGGCAGATCGCCAGACGACGTAATGATTCGATTCCGCCGGCCCGTAGACCAGCGTCGCCGCGATACTGATCGGCAAGGGATCCCCGGGCCGCGGATTCTGAAGTGCCGGTACCAGGGTCTGTGCGCTGCGGATTCCTGAACTGCTGGCGAAGTTCTCTATCAGGTCATACCCGTAAAATCCGGCGCGTCCATACCCCATCTGCACGAGCCACGGGTAGATCTGCTCAGGCTTCGCGTGGATGGTGATCGCACGAGTGGCGTCGAAAACAGGATCGATGACAAGCTGGTCTTCAGGCATCGCTCTTGCGATTTCAGCCGCTGTGGCTCCCCAAACCAGCTGGCCTGGGCGAATGCACCAGAAGTAAATCGCGCCCAGCAGGGCAAAAAGGAAGAGTACCGACACACTCTTAAGGAAGACCGTCGGGCGCACGTCGCCTCCCAGCGCGAACTTCAGGAATCATTCGGATACATTCACAACAATACACCGGGAATCACAGCAGACAAGATTACGCCCCGCTGCGAGGGCGCGGCGGGGCGTAACCAGAAGCGGCGGCAGGTTGGTTACCGCTTCACGATTTTCTCCAGGCGCGGATCGGTCCACAGTGACGCGAACTCCTGGTCCTTATAGACTTGCGCCATATCCGGGAACCGTCCGTCCTTGGCGCGCTTGAGGTACTCGAGGGCACCATCGACATTTCCGCGCTTGGCGTAGGCCTTTGCGATCAGAAAATCGACTCTGGCGCGCTGTTCCGGTGTGCTCACTCGCGCCGAGATTCCGGATGCACTCTCATTCATGATGTCCGCATCCAGTTCCAGGGCCCTCGCATACTCCGTCATCGCGCGGTCAACCTGTTCCAGCCCCATCCAGGCTTCTGCCAGGTTCAGGTGCGCCGGTGCGCTCGATTCATCCAGTTCGAGCGCCTGTTTCAGGTACTTCACAGCCTCCTTGTATTTCTTGTCGAGGCACGCGACAGCACCAAGGTTGTTCAGCGCCGACACGTTGCGGGGGTCGTACTTCACAGCTTGCTTAAAGTACTTCTTGGCCTGGCCGCGTTCGCTGACCTTCAGCTCTGACAGTCCCAGCTTGTTCAGGAGGTTGGGATTCTTCGGGTTAGCCCGCAGCGCCTGCTGGTAGTACGAAATCGCCAGGATATAGTTGTTATGAAGTCGCTCCAGATCGCCTTTCATCTCTGCTGTCTTGGCGACTTGAAGCGCATCGGGCTTGGGCAAATCCATTGCCGATTCCGCTCCGCTCATCGGAACCGCGCAGATCGCCAGGCTCGTGGCAGCGAGTAATGTCATCAGTCTTCGCATGGTCTTACCTCCTCCACGGGAGCATTTCGCTTGAGCCGGCTGTTTCCATCTCCAGGGCGATTTGCTCAACGTCGACCCTAAGTAAAGGCCTCCCCGGAGCCGCAGACAACGCTATACCTGCTACCCGGGGGTTTCTGGGGGTTAAATCCCTCGTTGCTGATCGCATGTCGCTGCAGCATAAAAACTTGCCAATCGACGGCATCACGGTTATTTGACCTCAACCGCCCGGGACCCCGGGGGGTTAAGTGCCGTTACATACGGGGTTCTCCCCGCTACCTACACGGTTAATCCGTTTGGTAACAGAAAACTGGAACTAATATGGTCTCGGCCGCGAATATGTAGAGCAGGGGATCCCCGGTAGAAGGTGCCACCCACATGACCGCGCCAAGCGCAGTGAACGTCGAGGTGGAATTGCAGCGGGCCGAACTAAAGGCCGTGCTGGCATCGCAGGAGTTTCTCCGCGCGCCTAAACTCGCCCAGTTGCTCACCTATCTCTGCGAGAAGCTCTTTGCCCGCGAAGCCGGTCAGATCAAGGAGTATTCGATCGGCCTGGAGGTCTTCAACCGGGGCGCTTCCTTCGACCAGGACTCCGATTCGATCGTCCGCGTCGAGGCCAATCGACTTCGCAAGCGCCTTGCTGAGTATTACGCGGGTGAGGGTGCTGCACACGCGCTCCAGATCACCATCCCGGTCGGGCAGTATGTGCCGAGATTTGAGCCGCGGAACCTGCCTCCGCCTCCACAAACCGCGCCGCGAAGCGAACCCACTGCAGGTTCCGAGAAGGGTCAGCATGCAGGCCGGGGTTGGCTTCGCTCCCGATGGATGTTTAGCAGTGCAGGCCTTGTCCTGGTTGCGGCGATCGTCTGGGTCACATACACATTGGCAAGGCATCGCGCCCCAGAGCAACCAGTTCCGCAGGCAATCGCCAATCGTGTCCAGCCGGAGTTCGCCGATGGCCAGTTCGGGCCTCCGGGCGGCGAAGAGATCAGGATCCTGTCGGGCGCGACCCGCAGCCTCGTAGACCACGCGGGGAAGTTGTGGAGCGCGGACGCCGAATTCACCGGCGGTACGGCAGTGAAAAGCACCGCCCAACACATCGAGCGGACCCAGGACTCCGGTTTCTATCGCACCAGCCGCCAGGGCCAGTTCCGGTATGACATTCCACTGAAGAGCGGAGTCTACGAACTGAGGCTGCATTTTGCTGAAACCGTATATGGCCCCGATACCACCGGCAGTGAAGGCGAGGGCAGCCGATTGATGACGGTGAAAGCAAATGGCCAGACACTCCTGAGCGATTTCGATGTGATTGGCGATGCGGGCGCCAGCGGCATGGCAGACGTGAAAGTCTTCACGGGTGTTCGCCCGGCGGCCGACGGCTTGCTGCACCTCGAATTTATTGGCGAAGACGGAAAGCCGGCCATGCTCTCAGCCATCGAAATTCTGCCCGGAGTGGTCGGACAAATGCGTCCCTTACGAATCCTCGCCCGCCAATCTCCTTATTACTCCAACGACAGCCACTGGTGGAGTCCGGACAGCTATTTCGAAGGCGGACAGCTGGCTTACTACGCACAGGAGGTCACCGGCACCGATGACCCGGAACTGTACGAGACAGAGCGTTGGGGCAATTTCTCCTATGCGATCCCGGTGACCCCGGGTCGGTACTCCCTTGTACTGTATTTTGCCGCACGCCACAGCAATCCTGGCGAGCCGGCTCCGCCCGATGAGTCAACTTACGTTTCACATGTCTTCAACGTCTTCTGCAACGGCAAGACTCTGCTGGAGAACTTCGACCTCGGCAAAGAAGCCGCGGGCAAGGGAGACGTTGTGATCCGTCGCTTCACGGCAATCGAGCCAAACGCGCAGGGAAAGATCAACCTGAGTTTCCTGCCGGTTGCGGGTCATGCCACGGTGAGCGGCATAGAGGTGTTGCCGGAAGGCAAGAGATGATTAAGCACGGAACGAGTTCCGATGTTGAGTAGTTAGAGAAGGGCAGCTTCCCGGAGGTCGGGAAGGAACCAGGATGACTCCGGTAGCAGCGGCAAGTTCCGTCACGCCCGAGATAGTCACTCCAAATGCACTGCGGAGATTCCTCCTGTACTGTGGCGTCGTTTCTCCGCTCATCTATATAGGAGCGGATGTCCTGGCGGCGATGCGCTGGGCAAACTACAGCTACACATCCCAAACCGTAAGCGAACTAATGGCGATCGGTGCACCTTCGAGGCCGCTGATCGTGGCAGCATTCGCGGCTTTTGGCGCCTTGTCCATTGCTTTCGGAGCCGGCGTGTGTTTCGCCTCCGCAGGGAGGCGATCGCTGCAGATCACTTCCGTTTTGTTCATCATCCATCACGTGGCCGGACTGATCGGATGCGTCCTCTTTCCCATACACATGCGGGGGAGTAAAGGCACGCTCAGTGACACGATGCACATCATCATCACTGCAGCCTTGGTGCTCCTCATGCTGCTCTATATGGCGTTTGGGTCAATGGCAGCAGGAGCGAAGTTCAGGTGGTACTCAATTACAACCATGGGGCTTTTGATGCTGTTTGGAGCGCTCGCTGGCATGCAGGGCCCGAATCTTGCCTCGAACCTGCCAACACCTTGGCTCGGAGTCGAAGAGCGTATCAACATCTACGCTTCGCTGCTCTGGACTGTGGTGTTCGCGTTCTTCCTGTTGCGCGAAGAGAAGAGCGGCAAGATGTTGGCTGCGATTCACGCGAGCCGTTGACAGTGCCCCGGAACCGTCAATGCGTTGAATTGACGACGGGAGTGAAAGAGGCTAGATCATGTTGCTGCAAGCTTTGCAATGTGCTCTGCGAGCAATCAGGAGATCTCCGGGCTGGGCAGCGCCTGTAATCATAATGCTGGCCCTGGGAATCGGCGCCACCACCGCCATCTTTTCTATCGTGGAAGGCGTGCTGCTTCGTCCGCTTTCCTTCGCGGAACCGGACCGGCTCGTCAAGATCGGCGACATACTCGAAGGGAACGGGCCGGGCTTCTCCATTCCTAGTGTTCCTGCGCCCGAGATCGCCCGCTACGGCGCAGAAATGTACACGCTGGATGGAGCCGCCGGATACCAGTGGCAGAGCCTTGAGCTGTCCGGCGTCGGTGAGCCCGCCAAGATCACCGCATATCGCGTCTCCGCGAGTATGTTTCCACTCCTCGGAGTAGCTCCCATCATGGGCCGAGCGTTTACGCAAAAAGAAGACGAGGGCAGGGAACAAGTCGCGGTTGTCAGCTACGGAACCTGGCGCGCGCGCCTCCACGGCGATCCTCATGTCATTGGGTCGAAAATCGCCCTCGACCGCAGCCCTTACACCATCGTGGGTGTGATGCCGCGAACATTTGAGTTTCCATTGAACGCGGGAATAGCAAACCGGAGCGAACTCTGGATTCCTATCAGCTTCACGCGAGATGACATGTCCAACGGTGCCTGGCGCTGGAACTTCAGAATGCTCGGACGCCTGAAGACCGGCGTGACGCCAACCCAGGCACAGAACGATGCGCAACGCGTCGCCAACGAAATCATGAAGGACTTTCCCGCCTTCATGGGACATCCCCAGATCCGATCCGTGGTCCAGCGTCTCGACCAGGATACCGTCGCAAACGTCAAGCCAATGTTGCGTGTCCTTTTCATCGCTGTTGCCGTGGTGCTCCTCATCGCTTGTGCGAATCTGGCCGGCGTCCTGCTGGTCCGTGTGATTCGCAGGCGTCGTGAAATTGCGGTGCGCCTTGCGCTTGGTGCGAGCAAACGAATCCTGGTGATCCAAAGCCTGACGGAATCGCTGACGCTGAGCGCCATCGGTGGTGCCTTGGGTCTCGGACTGGCTTGGATCGTGCTTCGCATAGGCAAGAGTCTGCTGCCGGAATCTCTGCCGCGCATCAGCGAGATCGGCCTCGACTGGAGAGTGGCTGCATTTGCTGTGGCCCTCGCCGTAATCACAGGAGTGCTCTGCGGATTGGCGCCCGCCCTGGCTGCTTTAGGCATGGAAGTCTGCGAAGGGCTCAAGGAAGGCGGAAGAACAGGCACCACTGGAGACAATCATGCGCGATTGCGCTCGAGTCTCGTGGTCATGGAGCTTGCCATTGCGTTGGTCCTGATCACCGCTGCCGGACTTCTGCTGCGCAGCTACATGAATCTGCGCGCCGTCGATTTGGGAATGCAGACTGATCACGTGTTGACCGCTGCGTACGACCTGCCGGCACAGCAATATTCGAAGCAGTCTGCCGTAGATGCCTTCAACAGCGAATTGCTGGCGCGGTTGCGGCAACTGCCCGCAGTTGAGGCCGTGGGCACGACTACAGAACTCCCCGCCGTGGGCAGTCGGAACTTCCAGATGTACGTTCCTGAGAGTGCGAAAGAGGGAAGAATGGCCTGGCCCTCGCTCGTGACAGCGGACTACTTTCGTGCCGCGGGCATTCGAGTTCTTCGTGGACGCACCTTTACTGAAGCGGATCGCGCCGACTCGCCGCTCGTTGTCATCGTCAATCGCAGACTCGCGGAGAGCGTATGGCCCAACCAGGATCCAATCGGCAAACGGATTCACCTCGGCGCCCCGGAGTCGCCGTTGCCCTGGCTCCGCGTGGTTGGCGTAATCGCCGACGTGAAGCAGGGAACCGCTGACGAGGAGACGCTGCCCCAGCTCTACCAGCCGCTGAGCCAGGTACGCACGTCGGCGGGCTCTTTTGCTGATCCTGATCCAGACTCCGTGAGCGTTTCTGGCGGAATCATCGTATTGCGTGCTCGTCTCGCCCCGGAACAGATGGCAAAGTCACTCCGGTCAACCGCTCGCGCGATCGATCCACAACTGCCTTTGACCCACGTCGAATCGATGGAAAACGCGATTCAAACCAGCCAGGCTTCGCAGCGCTTCGATACCCTGCTTATCTCGCTATTCGCATGTGTCGCAGCTTTTCTGGCAATGATGGGAATTTACAGCGTTACTGCGGCGGCGGTGGCGATGCGATCGCAGGAAATGGCGATTCGCCTTGCGCTCGGAGCACCGCGTCGTACCCTCGCAGAGTCGGTGTTTTTCTGGAGCTTGATGCTGGGCCTCGCCGGCTGCGCAATTGGAGTCCTTGGCTCATTATTCGCGACCAGGCTCCTGCGATCCTTGCTGTTTCATGTGGAGCCATTGGACCTGACCACCCTGGTTCTGTCAGGAGTCTTGCTCCTGCTTGTTGTCCTCGCGGCCGCGGCCGTGCCTGCAATCCGGGCGGCGCGGATCGATCCCATGCACGGGCT
>Ga0335079_10004263_pt1 | contig 16447 bp, 13 predicted proteins | sample Lox_Sample_33_FD_206719 | JGI IMG/M metagenome (GOLD analysis project Ga0335079, IMG submission 206719) | Soil microbial communities from Loxahatchee National Wildlife Refuge, Florida, United States - Lox_Sample_3.3 | ecosystem: Environmental > Terrestrial > Soil > Wetlands | place: USA... | reverse complement strand
AGAGAATCGTTAATAGTGGCGGAAAAGAAGTCTGGCCAGAAGAAGAGTGTCAGAATCCGGGTGCCGCGCAACGCCCACCTGGTGCGGTTTTTTCTTCATCCAGCCGGCAAGATTCTAGCGGCCGGCGTCACGCTGGCCTTTATCGCGCTGTTTGCAACCGGCATCCATTACTATTCCCTATATTCCCGCCTGATCGAACAGAAACTGCGCGCCGGACCGTTCGCCAACACCTCGAAGATATTCGCTGCGCCGCGCCTGGTGGCGGTGGGCGATGCGGCCACGCGCGAGGAGATCGCGGGCGAGTTGCGGCGCTGCGGTTATAGCGAGTCGCGGGGGAACGCCATCGGCTGGTTCCACATGCGGCCGGATGGAGGCATCGAGATCTTCCCTGGACCGGACTCGTACTTCGACGAGGAAGCGGGGGTCATCAAGTTCTCCGGAGGGCGGATTTCGCAGATCGTGTCGCTGCGCGACAACACCGGGCGCGGCCAATACCAGCTCGAGCCGCAGCTCATCACCAATCTGTTCGACCGCAACCGGGAGAAACGGCGCCTGGTGCGGTTCGCGGACATCCCCAAGGTGCTGGTGGACGCCGTCACCTCCGCCGAGGACAAGCGATTTTTCCAGCACCAGGGCTTCGATCCGCTGCGGATCGTGAAAGCGGCTTACGTGGACCTGAAGCAGGGCCGCAAGGAGCAGGGCGCCTCGACGCTGAGCCAGCAACTGGCCCGCGGGCTGTGGCTGGCGCCGGAGAAGCGCTGGACGCGCAAGCTGGCGGAGCTGCTGATCACGCTGCGCCTGGAGCAAACCCTCTCGAAGCAACAGATTTTCGAAGACTACGCGAACCAGATCTACCTGGGCCGGCGCGGTAGTTTCAGCATCAGCGGTTTTGGCGAAGCGGCCGAAGCTTATTTCGGCAAAGAGATCCGGCAACTGACGCTGCCGGAGGCAGCCACGCTGGCAGGGATGATCCAGCGGCCGGGCTATTACAATCCGTACCGCTATCCGGACCGCGTGCGGGAACGCCGCAACGTGGTGCTGGGCCTGATGCGCCAGAACGACGACATCGGCGATCGCGAGTATGCGCTGGCGGTGGAATCGCCTTTGAGCCTGGTAAAAGGCGCCAGCCAGTCGCTGGACGCTCCCTACTTCGTCGATTTGGTGAACGAATACCTGCAAAGCAAGTTTCAGGATATGGATTTCCAGGCCAATTCGTTCCGGGTCTACACCACCCTGGATCTGGATCTGCAGCGGGCCGCCGGCGAGGCGATCCGCACCGGCATGCAGAGCGTGGACGAATTGATCCGCAAGCAGAAGCGGTTCAAGGGCCAGACGCCTCCGGAAGCGCAATGTGCGCTGATTGCGCTCGATCCGCACACCGGTGAGATCAAGGCGCTATCGGGCGGCCGCAATTACGGCGCAAGCCAGCTCAACCACATCCTGGCCAAGCGCCAGCCGGGGTCGATTTTCAAGCCGTTTGTCTATACGACGGCGCTGAACACGGCGATCGAGGGCGGGTCGCGCATTCTTACGGCGGGCACCACGGTGGTGGATGAGCCCACGACGTTCTGGTACGACAACAAGCCTTACGAACCGAGCAATTTCAAACACGAGTTTCACGGCACGGTGACGCTGCGGCAGGCGCTGGCGAAATCCATGAACGTGGCGACCGTCAAAGTCGCGGAGATGGTGGGCTTCGAGCCCATTGTGGAGCTGGCCAACAAGGCCGGTCTCAATTACGAAATCCACCCGACGCCGGCGGTAGCGCTGGGCGCATATGAAGTGACCCCCATGGAGATGGCCGGGGCGTACACCATGTTCGCGAATGAAGGCGTGTACGTGAAACCCAATTTCGTGTCGCTGGTGCGCTCTCAAGACGGCAGGACGATTTACACCAACAAGACCGAGGAGCGCCGGGTGCTCGATCCGCGGGTGGCATACCTGATGACCAACCTGATGGAAGAGGTGATGCGGAGCGGCACCGCGGCGGGGGTGCGTTCGCGCGGCTTCGTAGTTCCGGCCGCGGGCAAGACGGGGACGTCCCACGATGGCTGGTTCGCCGGGTACACCTCCGAGCTGTTGTGCATCGTCTGGGTAGGCTTCGACGATAACAGCGTGCTGGACCTGGAAGGCGCCCACTCGGCGCTTCCGATCTGGGCGGAGTTCATGAAGCGTGCTCTGCAGTACCGGGCATACCACAACGCCCGGCCTTTCGAGGCGCCCGACGGCATCGTTTCCATGCAGATCGATCCCGCCTCGGGCATGCAGGCCACGCCGTATTGTCCGACGACCGTCATGGAAGTTTATATCTCAGGGACGCAGCCCGTGGGATCGTGCCCGCTGCATGGCGGGGGTGAGCCGAACGTGACGCACGTCGCCGGATGGGAGATTCCGGTTCCACAGCCGATACCGCAGGCGCCGCCGCGCGTGGAGCCTCCTCCGGGCGTAATTGCCGCACGCCGGCCGCCGGCGACGCCGCCGCCTCCCGCGCAAGCCGCACGGCAGGCCGAAAAGCCTAAAGAGAAGAAGGGCTTCTTCCACCGGTTGCTGGGTGTGTTTAAATGAACTTAAGGGAGGCCGCCATGGTTTCCGCCCGCAACTTAATCTTCTCGCTGGCGGCGCTGTTGTTTGCCAGCGCGGCGTGTGCGCAGGATCCGGAAGTTTTATTCGACTCGCAGCCGGCCGGCGGTCAAGCCGTCTCCGAGACCTCCAGCCCGCCCCTGACACCCGAGCGCCGCGGCGACATCCTGATGGCGCGCAAGATGTATCGCGAAGCGATTGACGCCTACAGCCTGGCGCCGCAGGATTCCGCGGTCGTATGGAACAAGATGGGGATCGCCTACCACCAGATGATGCAGTTTGACGCGGCGATGAAGCGTTACCAGCGCGCCATCCGCCTGGATCCGAAGTATCCGGAGGCGATCAACAACCTGGGGACGATCTACTACGCCGAGAAGCGCTATAGCAAGGCCACCGGCAGCTACAAGCGCGCGCTGAAGCTGGCGCCGGACTCCGCCTCCATCTACAGCAACCTGGGCACTTCGTATTTCGCGCAGAAGAAATACAAGGAGGCGGCGGTGGCCTACGACACGGCTCTGCGGCTCGACCCCGAGATCTTCGAGCATCACAGCACCTACGGCGTGCTGCTGCAGGAGCGCAGCGTCGACGAGCGCGCCAAGTTCCACTATTATCTGGCCAAGACCTACGCCAAGGCGGGCCAGAACGAGCGGGCGTTGCTTTACATCCGGAAAGCCCTGGAGGAGGGCTTCAGCGAGCGCAAGAAGCTGATGGAAGATCCCGAATTCACCGGGTTGCGGAACCTGCCCGAGTTCAAGGAACTGCTCAAGCTGGAGCCGCGTGTTCTGTAGCGCGCCGACAACCCGCGCGTGAAAAGCCGTGAAAAAATGCCTGCGGAGCTGACGGAGGAAAGCGTCTGCCGCACTTCGCCGCCGCGGGTTTCGCGGCTCCCGGGCGAGCGGCTTCCGCGAGCGGAAGAGAAGCGCGGCAGGCGGGGCCGGCTGGCCGGGATGGCCGTCCTGGTTTTGCTCGCCAGTTGTAGCCGCCAGAGCGAGCCGCTGGCGCCGGCGCTGGCCATCCTGCGGTTCGAAAACCTCTCCTCCGACGCCTCGCTCGACTGGATGGGGCGGGCATTTTCCGAGATCCTCTCGGGCGAATTGGATGGCGCCGCGCAACGCTACGTGATCCAATGGCGCGGCCTGCATTCCTTCGATGCGCCGCTCGGCAAACGGGCCGCGGCTCCCGGAATCTCGGCAGAGCGGGCCGAAGCGCTGGCGGCAGGCGCGAACCAGATTCTGTACGGAGAGTTCTCCGTGGTGAACGGAGCGTTGCGCGTCACGGCCACCCAGGAGGATTTGGCCACACGGAGGATGGCGCCGGTGGTCTCGGCCAGCGGACCCGCAAGCGGCATCTTTGCCGTCGCGGAAGCGCTGGCGCGGCAGTTGGGTCCGGTGCACCCGTTTGGCACACGAAGCGAGGGCGCGTTACGCGACTACGTAACGGGCCTGGAATCGGCCGGCGGCGAAGCCGCTTTGGGAAGTTTCGCCGAGGCGGCCACAGCCGACCCCAATTTCGGGCGCGCCTACGTCATGTGGCTGGACGCGGCGCTGGCGCAGCGGAATGGCGCCGAAGCGGAGCGGGCGCTGGTGCAGGCGCGCACGCACGTGGGAAGCTTCAGCGGGCTGGACCGTGCGCGTCTGGATCTGGGGGCGGCGGCTCTGCGGGGCGACTTCCGGAGCCGCCAGCAAGCACTTGAATTGCTCGCCGGCCTGGACCCGGCCGATCCCAACAATCATCGCGCGCTGGCGCAATCGCTCATGAACACGCGGCATTACGATAGCGCGCTGGCGGAATTCCGCAGGGCTCTCGCGCTGCGGCCGGACGATCCCCTGGCGCTCAATCTGATGGGCTATGCGGCGGCGTTTTCCGGCGACCTGCCGACGGCCATACGGGTGCTGAGGGGCTATGAACAGTTGCGCCCGAACGAGCCGAATCCGCTCGATTCGCTCGGCGACGCGCACTTCGCGCTCGGCCACTACGGCGAAGCGGAGCGATTCTATCTGGCCGCGCACGCCAAGATCCCGGCCTTCCTGAACGGCGGCGAATTGATGAAGGCGGCGCAAGCGCGGCTGATGACCGGCGATATCGCAGGCGCCACGGCGATCTTCAACCGCTACCTGGAGGCGCGAGAGGCGGCGCACGATCCTTTTGCGGAATACTACGCGGCGGCATGGTCCTGGCGCATCGGCGCGCGGCGGGCGGCGCTACAGCGGCTCGACCGTTTGGCTAAAGCGGAGGAGGCCGGGCCGCGGCGCGAGATCGCATCGGGCGCCGACGCTCAATTGGCAGTCTGGCTCCTCGATTTAGGAGACCGCGCCGGCGCCCAGGAGCACGGCCGGAAAGCCGTAGCCGAGGCCGCGCCGGCAACCGCGGGGGCGGCCGCGCTGGTGGCGTTTCTCGCGGAGCCGAAAGCTGCTCCGGAACCCGCGCAGTCTCCTTTCCGGGACTACGCCCGGGCCTACGCGCCCTTGTTCGACAAGCAGTTTCCGGCCGCGGCGCGAGCGCTGGAGGAGATGTACCAGCGCCCGACCAACGACCTGGACGACGGCCTGGCCGTGCTGCTGGCCTGGGCCTACGAAGAGAGCGGCCAATGGCAGAAGGCGGAACCGCTCCTGCGCGTGAACCCGCTGCCGCCGGCTTCGGGGCTGCCGCTGTTTTCCTCGCTCTACTTCCCGCGGCTGTTCTTTCTGCGCGGCGCGGTGCTGGACAAAGAGGGCCAACGCCGCGAGGCGGCGCGCAATTACCGGCTCTTCCTTTCGCTCTCCGGGCCGGATGCCGGGATGTGGGGTGAAGCGCAGCGGGCGCGGCCGTAAGCTCGGCACCGGCGGCGGTCCCCGGCAACGTGCAGAACGAACGGGAGAGCGGGCCGGAGAGCGCTTGCGAGGCGCGGATTCCGACGGCGATCGGGGACCGGTGTGCTACGCCGCCACGGCGGCCAGCCGCCCGGAGCGCGGCCCCGGAACAGTTGCGTGCAAGGCAGACATGGGATACATTTAAGGCCACTGGAGGCTGAACATGCCGTATTGTCCGACGTGCGGCGCGGCTACGGAAGGCCGATTCTGCGAGAAGTGCGGAGCGCCAGTGGAGGCTCAATCCGCGGTCACGCCGGGTTCCCCGCCGGGCGCGGCACCCGCCGCGGGCTTGGAGGACAACGCCGCCGGCGCCATCTGCTACCTGGCTGGCCTCGTCACCGGCATCATCTTTCTGATCCTCGAGCCCTACAGCAAGCGGCCCTTCGTGCGATTCCACGCGTTCCAGTCCATTCTGTTTTCGGTCGCATGGATCGCGATATCGATGGCGCTGGGCATTGTGTTTTTGATGACCCGCGCGCTGCACCTGTGGTTCATTTTGGTGGCGATTCGCGGGCTCTTCGGCCTGGCTGGCTTCCTGCTGTGGCTGGTCTGCATGTACAAGGCCTACAACCGGGAATGGTTCCAACTGCCGGTGATCGGCCCGATCGCCGCCAAGCAGGCCGGAGGCCAATAGGTCGACCGGCCACACTTCTCGGACGCTGATCCTGGGACTGCTGGCCGCGGCGGCCGCGCTGGTGTTCTTCGGCTGGCTCGCGGGACAGGTGATCGCAGGCGGCACGCGGCAGTTCGACGACCAGGCCCGGCTGCTCGTTCACCGGCATGCCAGTCCGGCGTTGACCGTGGTGATGCGCGGCTTCAGCCTGGCCGGATCGTCCGCATTTCTGCTGGCGGTGGGGACCGTGGCGTTCCTTCGCTTCCGGCGGACGGGAAGGCCGCGCACGGCGGCGCTGTTCGTGATCACCGCGATCGGCGCCGAAGCTCTGGATCAGGTTCTGAAGCTGACGTTTCACCGTACGCGGCCGGTGGCGTTTTTCGGATTGACGGAACCGGCGGGATACAGCTTTCCGAGCGGGCACGCGCTGGTGTCGTGCTCGTTCTACGGCGTTCTGGCAGCCTTCGCCGCGGCTCGCGCACCAAGCCGCGCATGGCGCTGGATCTACCGGGCGGCAGCCGGCCTGTTGATTGCGGCGATCGGGCTGTCGCGCATTTATCTCGGCGTACATTACCCGAGCGACGTGCTGGCCGGATACGCGGCCGCCGTGGTTTGGGTGTTGAGCGTGGCATCGGCGCGGCGGTGGATGCGGCGGACGCGCGGCGGCTAGTGGTTTTCGATTATTGCGCGGCCGGAGGACAGTCGGATAGCTTAAGTAAGCGTCTCGAGAGTTCCCGCTATGACTAACCCCCAGCGCACCAGGCGAACGTTTCTTTTGGTGCTGCTCACCTGCCTGTGTCTATGTTCGATCGCGGTCGTGTATCCGGTCTATGTGATCCGGCCGTTCCGGGCGCAGGGCGCGCAGGAGCTTTCGGTGGCTCTAGTGGTGAGCCGCTTCCGGCCTGCGATCACGGTGATAGGTGCAGCGGCGGCGCTCGCGTGGCTGCCCTGGTATTGGCGGGCGCAGCCGGGGCGGTGGCGGCGCGCGCTGGCCATCGCCGGCGCGGCCTTCGTGTGCATTCTGGCGGCGCTGGCCCGCGTGAACATATATGAGCTGATGTTCCACCCGATCGATCGCGCATCGTTTGCCGCCGCACAACAGGCGAAGCTCGACAAGGACGAGAAGGTGATCGCCGTGAAGATCGGCGCGCGCGCCCGGGCCTATCCGATTCGCAGCCTATCCTACCATCACATCATCAACGACGTGCTGGATCGGACCGCGATCGTGGCTACGTATTGAACGCTCTGTCACACCGGTCTGGTGTGGAGCAGAGAGATCGCGGGACTGCGGCTGACGTTCCATCTCTGCGGCATCAACAACCAGAACTTCATCATGCGCGACGAGGAGACGGGGAGCTATTGGCAGCAGATCAGCGGGAAGGCCATCTCGGGGCCGCTGCGGGGACAGCAGTTGGCGCCGGTCCCTTTCGACGAGCTGACGTTCGCCACGTGGAAATCCGAAGAGCCTGAAGGCACGGTGCTGAAGGATGTTCCGCAGTTCGCCGGCGGGTACGCGCGCAAGGACTGGGATGTGCGGATGCAGCGCGCGCCGGTCGTCATACAGTTTCCCGAGCATGGCATGCGGGCTCGCGACCTGATCCTGGGGGTTCAGGAATCGGGCGCCAGCCGCGCATTTCCCTTCGACCGGATCGTGAAGGAAAAGCTCGTAAAAGACCACGTGGGCGCCGTGCCGGTGCTGCTGGCGGTGGCGGCGGACGAACAATCCGTGCGGGTGTTCCGGGATCGTATTCCGGGGGCGCCGGGCGCGCCCGATTTCTACCGGATGGCCGATAAGCCGGGCGTGCTGCTGATGGATGCGGCTACCGGCAGCGAGTGGAATTTTCAGGGCTGCGCGATTTCGGGGAAGGCAAAGGGACTGTGTCTGGAGCGTATCCCGGCAATTAAAGACTACTGGTTCGACTGGCGCAACTACAATCCGGAGACGACGATTTACGGGAGGAAGTGAACCCGGTCACGGCCCGGTGCGCGCGACAGCAAGATTTTCCAAGGCGGCGAGATAACCGTCGCGAGCCACCTTCGCGGCCCGCTCGCGGAAGCCCGCCATGTCCGTAGGCGACCAGGTAGCCAATCCGTCGACATAGCGGTTGTACATGCAGAAAGCGGCCGCGATCAGCACGGTATCGTGGATCTCGAGATCGGTCGCGCCCTGTTGCCGGGCGCGCGCGACATCCTCGGGCCGGACGTTCTTACCGCCGAGTTGCACCTGGCCGGCGATGGCCAGCAGCGCTTTCAACTTGCCGGAAACCGCGGCGCGCTCGAAATCGCGCTTGACCTGGGCGACGAGTTCGCCGCCGCCGCCGAGATGGTTCGCCGCGATGGCGCCATGGGCGGTCTGGCAGTAGAAGCAATCGTTCCGGGAAGAGACGTAGGTGGCGATCAGCTCGCGTTCGGCCAGCGAGAGGGTCCCCGGCTGGTGGAGCAAGATTTCGGCAAGCTCGGATAACGGCCCGGCGGTCTCCGGGCGGAACGCAAAGAGGCCGCGAATGCCGGGCAGTCCTTCGGCCAGTGCGATGTGCGGCATGTGAATCCTAGCTGCGGGCGGACGCGGCCCACTCGCCCGCGGTCGATTCCAAATATCCTTCACGAGCCAACTTGGCGCCGGATTCCCGGTAGGTGGCCGGGTCTTCGGGCGCCCAGGTCGCCAGCCCGTCCACATAGCGGTTATACATGCAGAAGGCGGCGGCGATGAGCACGGTGTCGTGAATCTCCTGGTCGGTGGCGCCTTCGCCGCGGGCACGCGCGACGTCTTCCGGCTGGACCTGTTTGCCGCCGCGCTGTACTTTTCCGGCGATGGCGAGCAACGCCTTGAGCTTGCCGGAAACCGCGGCGCGCTCGCTGCTTTCTTTTACGTCGAGGACGAGCTGCTCGTCGTTCCCGAGATGGTAAGCCGCCACCGCGCCATGAATGGTCTGGCAAAAGAAGCAATCGTTTCGCGAGGAAACATAAGTCGCGATCAACTCCCGCTCGCCGGGGGAAAGCGTACTCGGCCCGCGCAGCAAAACATCCGCCAGCTCGTTCAGCGGCTTGGCCGTTTCGGGACGAAAGGCCATGGGACCCAGAATGCCCGGCAGTCCCGCGGGCAGTTGAATGTGAGGCATTTCCTTATATTGCGCGCCGCGGGGCGAGCGGTCAATAATGCCGATCTATTAAAACGCGCTACTTGCCGCCCTGGATTTCGCCGTGCGGCTTGCCCTGCTGGATCTCCTCGTAGGCGTCTTTTACCTGCGCCTTCAGACCATCGCCGACCCAGTTCTTCACGCTGTCGGGCAGGCTGAGATTGGCCAGATCCCCGGGTTTCTTGCCCTGTGCGACGGCGGCCTTCACGGCTTTGTGCAGTTCGATCATGAACTGCTCCTGGCCGGCCATAACCTGCTTGCCGCCCGGCACGCCGTGACCCGGCAGGACCGTCTTGACCGGGAGCTTGGAGGCTGTCCGCACCACGGTTGGCCAGTTGCCGATGTTGGCATCCGCGGTGTAGTTGTAGGGCCCGTTCACCACCGCGTCGCCGGTGCACAGGATCTGCTCCTTCGGCAGGTAGACGAAACCGTCGCCGCGCGTATGGGCCCAGCCGAAGAAATGGAATTCCACTTTGCGCGCGCCATCGTCGAGGACGAACAGGGTCTTATCGAACGTCTGCTTGGGCGGCTCGACGCTCGGCTGATGCATGTCGGCTACATCCTTGCGCTCTTTGGCGGTCGCCTGCCAGCGGGCCGGCTCGTAGCGCTTCATTTCCTCGGCGACGCCCTGATAGGCCAGTGTGGTCGCGCCGGCGCCCGTCCAGACGGCGTTGCCGTAGGAATGGTCGCCGTGATGGTGCGTGTCGAAGACATACTTCACCGGCTTGGAAGAGACGCGTTTGACGTCTTCCATGGTGGCGCGCGCGCCGTCGGGGAAGTTGGCGTCCACCACGATCAGGTAGTCTTTCATCTCGATGACGATGTTGTTGCAATGTCCCAGGTTCAGCAGGTCGCCCTCGCGGAACCACACGCCGGGCGCGATCTGCTGGATGGTCTCGGGCTTGGCGTCGGTGCGCGAAACGAAGAGCGCGAGGCCGCCTAGCGCCAGAAAGAACGAAATGACAAGAAGCCGTTTTGACATCGGTCCTCCGCTTGGAGACTCACCAGTGTACAACAGGCGCGGCATTAGAAAGTAAGCAGGAGCCGGTCCGAGACGATCTCGTGCTCCAGCGTTCGGCCGTCCATCTGGAAACGCTTCAGCATCGAGCGCCCGACATCAATGAAGAACTCGCGCTCAAACAAACCGTCCGGAATCGGCAGCTCACAAACGTGCCTGCCCGATCGTTTCGTGCCGTCGACGCTGACGGCCACAAAAACGCCTCTGCGTTTGCAGCGCTCGATAACGCGGAACAAGTCATGCAGGCTGAACGATTGTGCACCGTAGAGGATGGCTTGGCTGTGGCTGTACGGTGGATCGCAATAGATCAAATCGCCCGGCTGCGCCGCGTTCATCGCTTCTTCGTATTCCATGCACAAGAAGGTTGTACCTTGAGTACGTCGATGCCACTCGTCAACTCTCCGGCCGAAGGACTCTGGCCTTATTGGATCGTGAATGCCGCACGGTGTTGACATGTAACCGTCAGCCTTCCGAAAACGGACTACTCCACCGTAGCATGACCGGCATAAGAAGAGGAGGTCTGCGGCATTTGGATTCGAGTTGTACGACCTTTTAACCTGCTCGTATCCCTGCACCTTCTGACCGCTCGCCACACGATGCCAGCGGTCGGCATACCACCGCTTCAAGGTTTCAGGCGAATCGTGTAACGTCTGCCAGATTTCGACAAGTGGCTTGAACGCGTCGGAACCCACCGCTTTCCTCGGGGCGAGTGTGGCAAGCACCGCTCCGCTGCCAATGAAGGGCTCGTAGTAGGTGCCGAAGCCGGCGGGGAAATAGGAGGCAATCTCGTGAGAGGTACGCTGCTTGTTGCCGATCCACTTCAGCAATCCGGTCTGGAACGGTTCCACCCTGACCGGGCGCCCCGTGTCGAACATGGCCAACTGCATCATAGGCGCTGGTTCTCTCATCGGCATTTTCCGCGCTTCTTAGTATAACGCACATTATCCGATTTTGGCATACTTGTCACAGCCTGGATACGCTGGCATGTGATGCCGGAAGCCCATTCCGTCCTCGCTCAAGAATATCTACAGACCCTCTTGCGGCAGGTGCGAACGGACGCAGGGCTGACTCAAACAGATGTGGCTCAGCGACTGGGCCAGCCGCAGTCTTTCGTCAGCAAGTATGAGTCCGGGGAGCGCCGTCTGGATATTCTCGAACTGCGCGGGGTCTGCCAAGCCGTCGGAATCTCGCTCCCTGAATTCATCCGGCGTCTCGAACAAGCGCTCCGATGACTCCCAATTCCGTTTTTTTGAATCAGCCTAAGGCGTTCTGGGCGTATGTTCGCTCGATCAGCCAAGCTGTGGGCTACACCGCTCGTCGTGAGGGCCAGATTAAGGTGCCGACGATCCAGGCCATGGCGGCCGCGCTGAACGGCCTGGGGCTGGACGGAACCCGCTTGCTGAAACCAGACGGGGCCACCAGACTTGCTCAGACGCTCCACGCTTATTTCGAGTACCGTGCCAACACTCTGAACAGTTTCGTTGAGCCGCGCCTGATGAACAAGGACACGGCCCGCGAACTGTTCGAGAAAATGCGGAAGCGCCTGTCGCCCAGAATACCAATCCCGATGAACAAACAGAAGGGCGACAAGAAGGCGCCTGCTTACCTGACGGCGATTGTGAACATGCTGGTTGAGGCGAACGCGGGCGGGATGGACTGCGATTATGACCCGCGTGCGCTCACGACCTTCACGCAGGACGGGGCACCGCTGCGGACTTTGTCGAGGCGTTTTGACGGGGCGTTTCCGTGTGCCGTAAATCCTATCGCCGTCTGGGAGATCAAGGAATACTATTACACCACCACTTTCGGGAGCCGGGTTGCCGATGGCGTGTATGAAACCCTTGTGGATGGCATGGAGCTTGAGGAATTGAGGGTCAGTGAAGGAATCAACGTCCTGCACTATCTCATGGTTGACGACCACTATACTTGGTGGGACTGCGGCCGTTCCTACCTCTGCCGCATTCTCGATATGCTCCACATGGGATACGTGGATGAGGTATTGTTTGGCTCCGAGGTTGTTGAACGTCTGCCGGCCGTAGCCAAAGAGTGGGTCCGGCTTTTGAAAAAATAGAGAGGCCCTGATTAGTTAATAAGGGGCACGCCAGTGTACAACAGGCGGAACCGGCCGGGATGGTAAAATCAAGGTTTCCCGGAGGATCGATGGCAGTGAAGCCCCGCCGCGCGGCGGCCGTGGTGGACGTAGCAGGCGTCAAGGTGGGCGGCAATCATCCGATCGTCGTCCAATCGATGACCAACACCGACACGGCGGATGTGGCCGGCACCGTGAATCAGGTAATGGCGCTGGCGCGCGCCGGCTCGGAACTGGTGCGCGTGACGGTCAACACCGAACAGGCGGCCGCGGCCGTGCCGAAGATCGTGGACTGCCTGCGGCAATTCGGCGTGCCGGCGCCCATCATCGGCGACTTCCATTACAACGGCCACATCCTGTTGAAGAAGTATCCGGCGTGCGCGCGGGCGCTCTCGAAGTACCGCATCAATCCGGGCAACGTCAACATCGGCAAGAAGCACGACGACAACTTCCGCACCATGATCGAAGTGGCCATCGAGCATGACCGGCCGGTGCGCATCGGCGTAAACTGGGGGTCGCTCGACCAGGCATTGCTCACCCGCATGATGGACGAAAATTCGCGCCTGGCGGAGCCCAAGGAGGCGCGCGAAGTCACGCTCGAAGCCATCGTGGTGAGCGCGCTCGAATCGGCGTGCGCGGCCGAGCGGTACGGCCTGCCGCACGACCGCATCATTCTCAGCGCCAAGGTCAGCGGCGTGCAGGACCTGGTAGACGTTTATCGCATGCTCTCGGCGCGCTGCGACTACCCGCTGCACCTCGGGTTGACCGAGGCGGGCATGGGTGCGAAGGGCATCGTCGCCACCACCGCGGGCCTCGCTATCCTGTTGCAGGAAGGCATCGGCGACACGATACGCACTTCGCTGACCCCGCTGCCCAACGGCGACCGCACCGAGGAGGTGCTGGTTTCGCAGCAGATCCTGCAGTCGCTCGGCATCCGCAGTTTCACGCCGCAGGTAACCGCCTGCCCCGGATGCGGCCGCACCACCAGCACCTTCTTCCAGGAGATGGCCGACCAGATCCAGACGTACCTGCGAATCCAAGCACGCCAACCTGGGCATCTCGCTGCCGGGCACCTTCGAAGAGCCGAAAGCGCCGGTGTTCGTGGACGGCCGCCTGATGACCACGCTCAAGGGGGAGCGCATCGTGGCGGAGTTCATCAGCATCCTGGACGAATACGTCGCAACACATTACGCGGGGTGAGGGGCGCCTGGCCGGCAGAGCCATCGCCGGCTCGCCCAAGCACGCCGTTTGCAATCACGGTGAACCGGAGTTCGCCGCGGCGCTACCAAAGGCAACTGCCACGGGGCCGCCATAAAGCGTTAGAATGGCAACCAGAGTTCCGCTGCGAGGAGGGCCCGGATGATCCGCCTGGATTCCGATAAGCCGGTCGAGTTCTGCGATGGTTTGCGCCGCCGCGACTTTTTGCACGCGGGCGCGCTTTCCCTGCTGGGCCTGGGCCTCAACGACCTGTTCGCCATGAAGGCGATGGGGGCCGTCGACACCAGGAAAGACACCAACTGCATCATGCTGTTCCTGGTGGGCGGGCCTTCGCAGCTCGACACCTGGGACATGAAACCGAACGCGCCCATTGAGATCCGCGGGCCGTACAAACCCATCCGGACCAACGTTCCGGGAATTGAGATCTCCGAGAATTTCCCGCGCATGGCGAAGCACGCCGATAAGTACGCGCTGATCCGCAGCGTGTATCACACCGCCGCGGCGGTGCATGACACGGGCCACCAGATGATGCAGACCGGCCGCCTGTTCCAGGGCGGCGTGGAGTATCCGCATATCGGCTGCGTGCTTTCCAAGCTCAAGGGACCCAACGGCGACGTGCCGCCGCACGTGCTTCTGCCGCGGCCGATCGGCAATACCGGCGGCAACATGCCGCACGGGCAGAATGCCGGATTTCTGGGCAAGACTTACGATCCGTTTGTGCTGAATGCGGATCCATCGGACCCGAATTTCAAAGTTCCGGACATGCTGCCTCCGGATTATCTTTCGGCGCTGCGCGTGGACCGGCGCAAGAACTGGCGGGAGATGGTCGATCATACCGTGAGCAAGTTCGAAACATCGCAGGACGCACGTTTGTTCGATGCGACCTTTCACCAGGCTTACACGTTGATGTCGTCGCAGAAGGCGCGGGAGGCGTTCGAGCTATCGCGCGAGCCGGAAGAGGTGCGCCAGAAATACGGGCAGAACCGGTTCGGGCAAAGCTGCCTGCTGGCGCGGCGGCTGATCGAGGCGGGCGTTCGTTTCGTGACGATCAATATGTTCGAGACCGTGTTCGATGAAATCACCTGGGACATTCACGGTTCGAAGCCTTTCAGCCCGATCAGTTGCTATCGCGACCTGGTGGGCCCCATGTTCGACATGGCGTACAGCTCACTGCTCGAGGACCTGCACGACCGCCGGCTGCTGACGAGCACGATGGTGCTGGCGATGGGCGAGTTCGGACGCACGCCGAAGGTGAATCCGGCGGGCGGGCGCGATCACTGGCCGCAGTGCTGGAGCATTATCATGTCGGGCGGCGGGATCAAGGGGGGGCAGGTGATCGGGGCGTCCGACGATATCGGGGCGGCGCCGAAGGACCGGCCGACGAGTCCCGCGGAAGTGGCGGCGACCATTTACGAAGGTCTGGGGATTTCGCTCGAAAAGGAATTGCCCGGCGCGCAAGGACGGCCGATTCCGCTGGTGGAGCGCGGCGTGGAGCCGATCAAAGAGTTGTTTGTGTAGGCGCGCATAGCGCATTCCCGGCACTCGCGCGCGGGACTAGCTGGATCTTGCGGTTAAAAAAATGAATGGATCATTTCCTACGCGGTCGCGCGCGTCCGGTGGTTCGGGGCGCCCGTGGGCCGAAGCCCACGGCGTCACGCTGAAGCGTGCGCCACGGTGCTTGTTTTTGTTCGTCGCGGCGAGCGCGTTTGCCGCGGACCTGAGCATTCTGCCCACGGCGGTGGAACTGACCGGCCCCGAATCCTATCAGCAGCTCCTGGCGGAAGCCTCGGTGGATGGTCACCAGGAAGACTGGACGCGCGCGGCGCAATGGAAATCCTCGGATCCCAAGATCGCCGCCGTCGATCAAACCGGCATGGTGCGGCCCGTCGCGGATGGCCAAGCTACCATTACAGCGGCGGCGCAAGGGCGCTCAGCCACTGTCACGGTGCACGTGGACAACACCCGCGCGCCCTTCACCTGGAGTTTCCGCAACGACGTAATTCCGGTGCTCAGCAAGGTTGGCTGCAATTCGGGGGCGTGTCACGGAGCGGCGGCGGGCAAGAACGGCTTCAAGCTTACCCTGCGCGGCTACGATCCGGATGAGGACTACAACACGCTCACGCGGCAATCCCTCGGCCGGCGTGTTTCGCTTTCGGCGCCCGCGCAGAGCCTGATGCTGTTGAAGCCCACCTTCGCGGTTCCGCATGGAGGCGGCAAGCGCTTCGCGACGGATTCGCTGGAATATCGCGTGATTGCGGAGTGGATTGCGGCGGGCGCGCCGCGGCCTGCCGAAAGCGATCCTGCCGTGACCGGCCTTGAAGTCTTCCCGGCCTCTGCGACTCTGAAGCCGGGCGGCGAGCAGCAGATTGTAGTGCGGGCGAAGTATTCCGACGGACGCCTGCGCGACGTCACGCGCTGGGTGCGTTTCGCCTCCAGCGACGAGGGCGTGGCCGCGGTGGACGACTCCGGGCACGTGAAGATGAACGGCAGCGGCGAGGCGGCGATCACGCTCTGGTATGCCAGCCGTGTGCTGTACGCGCGCCTGGGCGTGCCGTACGCCAACAAAGTGGATCCCGCGGTCTATACCCAATTCGAGCGGCATAACTACATCGACGACCGGGTGCTCGCGAAGCTGAAGGCGCTGAACATCGCGCCATCCGGGCCGGCTCCGGACGCGACATTCATCCGGCGCGCGTACCTGGATGCCATCGGTCTGCTGCCCACCTCCGAAGAGGTCGAGGATTTCCTGGCCGATAAATCGGCGGACAAGCGCGCGAAGCTGATCGACCGGCTGCTCGACCGCGACGAGTTCGTGGATTACTGGGCATACAAGTGGTCGGACCTGCTGCTGGTTTCGAGCCGCAAGCTGCGCACCAATGAAATGTGGTCGTTCTACAACTGGATTCGCACCAGCGTGAAAGAGAATAAGCCGTGGAATCAGTT
>Ga0335079_10004260_pt1 | contig 16449 bp, 16 predicted proteins | sample Lox_Sample_33_FD_206719 | JGI IMG/M metagenome (GOLD analysis project Ga0335079, IMG submission 206719) | Soil microbial communities from Loxahatchee National Wildlife Refuge, Florida, United States - Lox_Sample_3.3 | ecosystem: Environmental > Terrestrial > Soil > Wetlands | place: USA... | reverse complement strand
CAGGGCCAAAGCGCGGAGGATGTTGGGATCCACCGTCAGCAGCCGCTGTGCCGTGTCCACCATCTTCGTCTGATCGCCAGTCTGCTGATAGGCTCCCATCAGGAGTTCAAGCGCGTCTGGTTTCATCACACTATTGGGATACTGCACCAGAAAAGCTTCCAGGGCGCTGATCTTTGCTTTCGGATCCGTCTGCTGCACCGCACCGACATAGGCGTTGTATTCGGCGGGATCCTTGATCTCCTTCTTCTGCTGCGGCTGGGCAGCCGCCGGGCTTGGTTGTGCAGCAGGCTGGGCCTGCGCTTGCGCCATTCGGATCGATGGCATTGCAAGTCCGGCAATAAGCACAAGCGCGACTGGAATCGTTCTCATCTGAGGCTCCTCAAAGCTGTTGGGAAATCGACGGCGACATCTTGTATGTTCTGCTCAGCCGCAAACTGCCTCGGAAATAAGGCCCATGCGGCAGCGGCAGGCCGGGAAAACCTTGCACTGCATTGCTTACATCACAATTCAGCAACTCTCCGGTGAGCCGGATTATAAGTATGTGCACTGTCTAAGGCAAGTTCACTTTCCCAGCTTACAATTCTTGAGATGCAAAAGCTCTGACCATCGGATGGTTACGGTGTTGAGCACGATGAAAGGTAGACCACATGGCAGACGAAGAAAAAGATTCCATTAAAGATCAAGTTGCAGTTGTTACAGGTGCGGGGCGCGGCATTGGGGCTGCGATTTCGCGCAAGCTCGCGAGCATGGGCGCAAAAGTTGTGCTTTGCGGGCGCAGCCGTGGGCCGCTGGAAGCCACGGCCAGGGCCATTGCGGATAGCGACGGTCAAGGTGCCGTGGCTGAGTGCGATGTCACGGATTTGAGCTCCATCGAACGGCTGGCGGCCAAAGTAGGCAAAGATTTCGGCAGAGTCGATATCCTGGTGAACAACGCTGGAGTCGGTTCGTTCAGCGGCCCATTGCATGAAATGACTCCGCAGGATTGGGACCAGGTTCTGAATACCAACCTGCGCGGCGTTTTTTATTGCATCCGCGCCTTCGCCCCCGGCATGGTCGATCACAAATCCGGCCACATCATCAACATTTCTTCTCTGGCCGGGAAGAATCCTGTCCGCAATGGAGCCGCCTATTCCGCGTCGAAGTGGGGCTTGAATGGATTGAGCTATTCGGTTGCCGAAGAATTACGTGCCTATAACATTCGTGTTTCCGTGATCTGTCCCGGCTCGGTGGACACCAACCTCAGTCCGCATGCGGGTAAAGATGCGAAAAAGATGCTGCAGCCGGAAGACATTGCGCATGCAGTGGCCATGCTGGTTACGCAGTCGGCGCAATCATTTGTGAGTGAGTTGCTGATAAGGCCGACATTGAAGCCTTAATGACACTGTAAGAATGATCCCACTCGCATCTATACAATCTCAGTGGTGACTGGACCACGGCATCGTGAATGGAATTCTGCTGTTTATCATCGCCTGTCGGGCCCGCAGGTTAGTTGGGGCAAGACGGTTCTGTCTCGCCTTAGGCTACGCGGCGATGAAACCCTTCTCGACGCTGGATGCGGAACCGGACGCCTGACCACTGATCTTCTCGAAGCTCTGCCTCGCGGCCGCGTGGTCGCAGCGGATCTCTCGCGAAATATGCTCGCCTCCGCGCGCGATCACCTCAGTCGATACGGCAGCCGCGTCCTCTTTGTGGCCTGCGATCTTCTGTTTATGCCATTCCAATGCGCATTTGACGGGATCGTCAGTACTGCTGCATTTCACTGGGTGCTCGATCACGACCGCCTGTTCTCTAATCTCTACCGTGCGCTCGTTTCTGGAGGATGGATCGCAGCGCAATGTGGCGGAGGTCCCAACATCCGCCATGTCCGTGACCGTGTCAACGCTCTCACCAACACAAAAACGTTCGCGCGATACTTCGAACGGTTCCGAGAACCCTGGCTTTTTCAGGATGCTGAGGGTGCAGCCGCAGCTCTGCGGCGTGCCGGTTTCGTCGAAATCGAGACTTCAATCGAGGCTGCACCGACTGTTCTCGGCAATGCCGAGGAGTATAACGAATTCGTGCGCAACATCATCCTCTGCCGCCATCTCCAGACGATCCCAACAGCCGATTTGAGCGATGAGTTTATGCGTCTTCTGACCGAAGAGGCCGCTCAAGATGATCCACCCTTTGCGCTTGACTATTGGAGACTCAACCTGCGCGGACGCCGGCCTTAAGCTATTTCTTGAAGAGATTTTCAAACGCCTGCCGCGCATCCTGCGGCTTCATGGCCGTAGGTGTAGAGGTCTCTTTCTCCACCCTTACGCGAATCGAGTAGAACGTGCAGTCGTTCCCTTCGTCTTTTCTCGCGATCCGTTCTGCAATCGGCTGTGCGCACTCAAAACGGCTCGAGGTGTCGAAGTAAGTGCATTGGCGGCAGGAATGAAGTTCGCATCCGCACTTTGGGCACCTCTCGTTCGGATCGATCGAACTGGGCAGCAAGGTGCCGCACTGGGCGCAGCGCGAGACTGTGCGCGTTCCCGGCATCTGCAAGGGCCGCGGGCCGAAAGTGTCTTTGCGCGCAGGCTTCGGTGAACCTTGCTTTTGCCGATCGTCTTCGCGGTCGCGGTCCTGGTATCCGTGCTGGCGGTATTTCTGCGTCAAGTTCTCAGGACTTAAATTTCAGGCTGGGAAAAGCTGATGCACTATTGTCTCGCTTTCCGGAATGAAGAACAAGTACGGCCAATCGTAAGACTTGCACGATAGTAACGGTAGGTGGCTGCCCGAATTGTAATTCCGAAAACCGGGTGCTACCATCCGTCTAGCAAGAGAGGCGTTATGTCAGATCGAGATGGTAACAGCGTTATTTGGTTCCTTGCGGGCCTGGCGATCGGTGCGATCAGTGGCCTTTTATACGCTCCGCGCTCCGGCGAGGAAACCCGCGAGGCGCTGCGTTGTAAGGCCGAAGAAAGCCGGGACTTTGTAAAGAAACGCGCCCGTGAGGCGCGGGAAAGGGCTTCCGGCTGGGCCGATAAAGGCCGCGAAGCATTCAACCAGCAAAGGGAACAGTTCAAGTCGGCCTATGAAGCGGGACGCCAGGCATACCACGAAGCTACCAGCGCGGAACCCCAGGAGTCTCAGCAGTCGTAAGCTCGTTTTCCCCTCGAACAGAGTTGATCTATGGAAGGTTTGACGATCTTCATCGCTATCACGGCCGCGGCGGTCGTGCTGCAGGCCGCCATACTTGTCGCTATGTACCTCGCCGTCCGTAAGACCAGCGCCCGGATGGAAATTCTCAGTACCGAGGTCAAGGGCAAAGTACTGCCGATGGTGGATACGGCCAACGCCATGCTTACGGAGATGCGCCCCAAACTCGAAAACTTAGTCAGCAACGCGAACTACGCGAGCGATAAAGTTCGCTCCCAGGTCGAGCGGCTTGATGCAACCGTAACCGATGCTATTGACCGAACCCGGCTACAAATCATCCGGGCGGACGAACTGCTGACGCGGACGATGGACAAAGTCGAGAATGCCACCGACGTTGTTCACAAAACGGTGGTGTCGCCAGTCCGTCAATTTTCCGGGTTAATGCAGGGGATATCGGCTGGTTTCGAAAGCCTTTTTTCAGGAAGACGGCACCGCCGCAATGGCTCACCTGTGCCGCAGGATGAAATGTTCATCTAGAAGTTTTTAGACGATCCATCCCCCACCAATCACCACGTCATTCTGATACATCACCGCCGCCTGCCCGGGAGTAATCGCTCTCTGCGGCACATCAAACGTAATCAGAATCTCGTCTGCTCCTGACATCTCCGCGATCGCGGCTGCCGCCTCGTGGCGATGGCGGATCTTCACCTCAACCCGGATCGGGTCATTAATTCTCTCGACGGCGATCAAATTCACTTTGCGCGCACGCAGCGCGCGCGAGTAAAGTTCCTCTTGCGGACCCACGATAACCTGCTTCGCGTCGCCCTTGATCTGGATCACGTAAAGCGGCGAACCGGTGGCTATGCCGAGCCCCTTGCGCTGGCCGACCGTGTAATTCTGAATGCCCTTGTGCTCGCCAATCACTTCGCCGTCCGTAGTGACTAACTGACCTGATGTGTCCGGAAGCGCGTCATTCTGTTCGGCGAGATAAGCGTCGAGGAAATTCTTATAATCCCCGCCTGGCACAAAACAGATTTCCTGCGAATCCGGCTTTTCAGCCAAAGCGAGGCCATGTTCCCGCGCCAGTTCGCGGACCTCCGGCTTCGTCAACCCACCCAGGGGGAACAAGGTCCGGCTCAGTTGCAGCTGCGTCAAGCCGAACAAGAAATAGGTCTGGTCCTTCGCCCGATCGGCGGCCCGCTTCAACAACCAACGGCCTGCTTCATATTCCACGCGCGCGTAATGGCCTGTAGCGAGCGCACTCGCGCCAATCTGTTGTGCTGTAATCAGCAGCTGATCGAACTTCAAGTGATTGTTGCAGAGGCTGCACGGGATCGGAGTGCGCCCGGAAAGATACTCCTCCACAAACGGCCGCACCACCTCATGCTCGAAGCGGTCTTCCTGGTTCACAACGTAATAAGGTATCCCGAGCGCCTCGGCGACACGGCGGGCGTCGTAAACGTCATCAAGTGAGCAGCAACGCCCCTGAACCGCCTCAGGCATACCGGCATGCCCGGCGAGACGCCGCTGGTTCCAGAGCTGCATGGTCAGGCCGATAACTTCGTGCCCTTCGGCGCGCAGCATGGCCGCAACGGTGGAGGAGTCAACTCCACCGGACATCGCCACGGCGATGATGTTATCCGACATTACGAGACAGTATCGGAGCGCCCCACCTTAACCCCACCCGGACCCGCCGTTAGCAGCCTATTTTCCGGCATGTATAACAGCCAATAGTCGTCGTCATCATCAAGTTCTTCAACGAAGTCCGGTGGGGCGACTATAAGACGGAAGTCGTCAAAAACAAACGTCGTTTTCGAATTTTCGAGATCAAATTTGACATCGCTGAGAGCAACGTCCTCCAGACGGCGAACGGCAACGGAAATTACCTTCCGGTCGGAATCACTATCCGCCAGTTTCCGCTTTCCGTGATATAGCACCCAACTAGCTAAATAGATCCAGAGGTGCCATTCGCCGTGAACGAACTCATACTTCTTCACCCGCCGGCCGAATTCGAAGGTCAAGAAACTGCCGTAGCCGAGTTTTGCTTTCCACGGTCGCAGCTCTAACAATGGCTCGAAATATTCACGGATGTCTATCGCTGTGGCCTTCATTTGTTCCTAGCCAAACATGGCTAATCCTACTTGCACTATTGTATCGAAGCTAAATCCTCTGCCAGTGATTTCGAGGTGCAGTCGCCGCCGTTCGTCACGCGAAAGCCGACGTGATAACACCCGTTCAATTTCGCGCACCGCGCCAAGAAATTGGCGGTTTTGATCCTGATTTGTCACACCGAGTGATGCGCGGGCTACTTCTGCAACACTGTATTGTAAACGGGGCTTAACTCGCGCAAGCGGGCCACCGCGGCGGGAACCAGGCTCAAAGCAAAATCAACATCATCCTCGGTGTTTTGTTTGCCCAGGCTAAAGCGAAGGCTGGCCCGCGCCTGATCCGGGCGCAGCCCCATTGCGGTGAGAACGTGCGAGGGCTCGATCGCTCCGGAGGAGCAGGCGGCCCCGGTTGAAACGGCAAGCCCTTTCAAATCAAGAGCAATCACCAGCGCTTCACCTTCTATATGGTTGAAACGAATGTTGCTGGTGTTCGGAACGCGTGTAGCGCCCCGGCCATTCACACCTGTGGATTCAACCTGCGCAAGAATCCCGGTTTCAAGCCGGTCGCGCTTGGCGGCGATTCTCGTTGAGTCGCCGTTGCGCAAACCGCTCTCGGCAATTTCCGCCGCCGTTCCTAGGCCGGCGATTCCTGCCACGTTTTCCGTTCCGGCTCGCCGGGATCGCTCGTGGCTGCCGCCGTAGATCATCGGCTGAAGAATCGTTCCCTTTCGCACATACAACGCCCCAATGCCTTGCGGTGCGTTCATCTTGTGCCCGGAGATCGAAAGCAGATCGCACCCGATCTGCTTAACGTCAATTGCGACCTTACCAGCGGCCTGCACCGCGTCCGTGTGGAAGTACACATCTGCCTCAGACGCAATCCTGCCGATCTCCTCAACCGGCTGCAGAACCCCGGTTTCGTTGTTGGCCATCATCACCGTAATCAGCTTGGTATTGGCGCGCAGTGCATGCCGTACATCATCGGGATTGATCACACATCGCCCATCCACCGGAACATACGTCACTTCGCAACCGGACGATTCCAGGTGCTTACACGCGTTCAGCACAGCGTGATGCTCAATGGTCGAGGTGATAACGTGATCGCCGGGGCGAACCAGGCCGAAGATCGCCAGGTTGTCGGCTTCAGTCCCGCCACTGGTGAAAACGATTTCAGAAGCCCGGCATCCAAGCAGCGCCGCAACTGACTCGCGCGCACGCTCAACCGCCGCTCGCGTTTCCTGCCCATGATGGTGAATAGAAGATGCGTTGCCGAAGTGCTCGGAAAAAAAAGGCCGCATCGCCTCGAAGATTTCAGGCAGCACCGGGGTAGTTGCATTGTTGTCGAAATAGACCCGGCGCATGGTCCTTATTTTACGCTGTTGGAGAATCGGGCCGTAATTTTCATCTTGATCGCACGCAACTCCCCTACAATGTGAAAACTGTGCCGCAGCCGGCCAAATCCCTTTCTCCTGCCATCCGGTTCGTAACCCTCCTCGGGTTCGTGAGCCTGTTTGCAGACGTCACCTATGAGGGCGCGCGCAGCGTCTCCGGCCCTTACCTCGGGACGCTCGGGGCCAGCGCATTCATTGTCAGCCTGGTTGCAGGTTTGGGAGAACTGGCAGGTTATTCCCTGCGCCTCGTCTCCGGGAAATTCACCGACAAGACGCGGCTTTACTGGGCCACAACGATTGCGGGCTATGTCATCAACCTGCTCAGCGTTCCCGCTCTCGCGTTAACGCGGGCCTGGCCCTGGGCCGCAGCGTTGCTCATCACGGAGCGGGCGGGCAGGGCGATCCGCAACCCTCCCCGCGACGCCATGCTCTCTCACGCCACTCACGAAATTGGCCGAGGGTGGGGCTTTGGACTGCATGAAGCAATGGATCAGACCGGCGCACTCATAGGACCAATTGCGATCTCATTGGTGCTGGTTCGGGGCGGCAACTATCGTACCGGATACGCCTGGCTGCTGATTCCTGCGCTGATTGCGCTTGCGCTCGTCTTAATTGCTCGTAGCCAGTTTCCCAATCCGAGAGATCTGGAGGTAAAGCTGGCGCATGTCGAAAGAACCGGCATTTCGCGCCAGTTCTGGGTTTACGCAATTGGTGCCGGCCTGATTGCTGCCGGCTACGCGGATTTTCCTCTTATCGCCTTTCACTTCGCCCAGAGTTCGATTTTCCATTCTTCCTCTATCCCCTTGGCCTACGCCCTGGCAATGGGAGTGTCAGCGCTTGCTGCGTTATCGTTTGGCAGGCTTTTCGATCGCTTCGGTCTCTCTTCCAGCGCCATTGGAATCATCGCCGCAGCCGCATTCGCACCTCTTGTATTCCTGGGCGGGTTCAAAGCCGCTCTACTCGGGATGACTCTCTGGGGTGTGGGGCTGGGAGTCCAGGAATCTGCATTGCGGGCCTATCTCGCACAACTTGTCCCCCCTGACCGGCGGGCATCTGCCTACGGCTTGTTTGACGCTGTGTTTGGAGTCTTCTGGGCCGGCGGCAGCGCCGTCATGGGAGTTCTTTACAGTCACTCTCTCATCGCGCTCGTCGCTTTCTCTGTAGTCACGCAGTTGGCAGCAGTTCCCGTGCTGCTTTGGTCGGCGGGGCGAGCAAAGTCTCCGGCATAACCGGTGATAACAGCTGATCAGCGATCTCTCCTTTGATAAAATTGTGTGTTTTAGGAGCAGAATGTGGCCAAGATCGCGATGCCTTACAATCGCGCCCACCATTGGTATGCAGTCTTTACCGCTTGCGCAACCTTTTGTCTGATCATCGCCGGCGCGCTGGTTACCAGCAATGATGCCGGGCTGTCCATTCCTGACTGGCCGACCTCGTTCGGTTCCTTCACAGTGCCGCCGTTGACGGGTGGCATTAAATTCGAGTGGAGTCATCGCGCCATCGCAGGAACCATTGTCATTTTGACCGTTGTCATATCGCTGTGGACGTGGCGCGTCGAGCGCCGCCGCTGGATGAAATGGTTGAGCGTTGCTGCCCTGGGAACGGTAATCGTACAGGCGATTTTGGGTGGCCTGACGGTGCTGCTCCTGCAACCGCCGTGGGTTTCGACGGCCCACGCCACAGTCGCACAGACATTTTTCTGCATAGCAGTTGTAATCGCTGTTTTCACCTCCCAACGCTGCGTTGAAGAGGTTCCACAGATCGAACTCGACGTGCGGCATCCCAGCCTGATTACCTTGACGCTCTTGTCAATTTTCGTCCTCTACGTTCAGTTGATTCTCGGCGCCATGTTCCGGCATCACGGCATGGATTGGTGGGAACACGTGCTCAACGCGCCGGTAGTCGCTTTCGTGCTGACCTGGACTGCCGTTCGCGCTTTGTCTGTCTATTCCAAAATCCCGGCCGTGAAAAAGTCGGCTATTCTGCTGCTGTCATTGATGATTGTTCAACTTTGTCTGGGTTTCCTGGCCTTCATGACCCGGGTTGAATGGGGCAAGGATGCAGCCCAACCGGAGGCGCCGATGGTTGTCTCCACGGTCGCTCACGTCGCGGTTGGGGCCGTGCTGCTGGCGACAGCAGTTGTTCTCGCAATACAAGTGTGGCGACACGTTGCGGTGAAGTTCGAGGAGCACGTTCGCGCTCCTGAGCACCGGCCGGTACCCGCGTAGCTTCAGCGACGGCGTTTACTTGGCCGATAGCAAAACTTACGCATGCCGACGCCCTTCATCTCTCTTCCACCGTAATACATTAGGCATACGTCGAGGACCCGGCGCTGAAAGCAGGCTTCCAATTCAATCCTATTCCGCGCGTGTGTTTTGCAGTATTTCTTGATCCGCGTACCTAGCTCCCCGCTCCACACCGTGTTTACTGCCGAAAGGTATTCCTCGTAATTGTCAATATGATTCGCATCCGGCCACGAAACAACTCGGAGGCCTTCTCTAGCGAACCGATCCCACGCGATGAATTTTTCCGGCCGATTAAAAGCGGCAATTTTGGAGAGAATCGAAGTGATCCGCCGCTCGCCTCTGTGCGTGCCGAAAGCCTTTCGCAGATTCTTTTCGAAGTCATCCAGAGCCCTTCCCTCGCCCTGCCGCATAGCAGCGGAGAACACGGCGGACCGCGCCAGCAGCTCTCGAAGCTTGTCGCGCGTCCCTTTTCTGACAGTTCTGCCAACGCTGTACTCGCTGCAGAAAGCCGCAAATCGCTCGGTGTTAAAGAGCGGGCTCACTCCATCGTTGCGCTTATGCTCAAATACGTCCCGCCAGTTACACCAATTTCTCCGCGCAACTTCCACGCAGTCGGCCATGGGAGGCTCCATTTTGGCTACTCTGGTTTTCATGGCCGCCACTTTAAGCGATAAACAGGTGTCTTTTCACTAGAGAGCAGTTTCCATCCTGTAAAATACCTTGTGGCCTTAAGTACGTCTTATCCTCCCGTCATTGGCTCTGAATCGGAAGCGAATTCAACCACGGCAGTCATTTCTGTTCAGAATCTGGTACATCGCTACGGTGATCGCACTGCCCTGAACGGTGTCTCTTTTAACGTACGCCCCGCGGAGCTCTTCGGCCTCCTCGGGCCTAACGGCAGCGGCAAAACCACGCTCTTCCGGATTCTTTCCACGCTCATGGTGCCCGTCAGTGGACGAGCCGAAATCCTGGGCATTGATGTTGCCGGTGAACCCAACAGATTGCGCCACCAGATCGGCGTCGTGTTTCAGGCACAGAGCATCGATGTAAAGCTCACGGCGGAGGAAAACCTCTGGCACCAGGGCCATCTCTACGGACTGTACGGCGATGCACTGAAAGCGCGGATTCGTGAAATGCTAGGCCGCGTTGGCCTCGCCGACCGCGCCAACGAGAAAGCCGAAACTTTTTCCGGGGGCATGCAGCGGCGGCTCGAATTGGGTAAGGGCCTGCTCCACCATCCCTCGGTACTTCTGCTGGATGAACCGACGACTGGGCTCGATCCTGGTGCGCGGCGGGATCTCTGGCAGTACCTCGCGATCCTGCGCGACCAAGAGCGCGTGACCGTCATTGTCACCACACACCTCATGGAAGAAGCCGAGCGTTGCGACCGGCTCGCGATTCTGCACGAAGGGAAAGTGGTTGCGCTGGGCACTCCGGAGGTCCTCAAGCGCGAAATCGGTGGCGACGTGATTTTGCTGGACGCCAAAAATCCCGAAGTCCTGATTGAGAAGGTACGTGTGCGGTTCGGCAGTGATGCTCAGTTGCTGGATGGGAAAATCCGTCTCGAGCGCGAGCACGGTCATCGCTTTATCACCGATGTGGTCGAGGCGTTTCCCGGAGAAATTGAAGCCGTGTCGGTCAGCAAGCCAACGCTCGAGGATGTTTTCATTCACCGCACCGGGCATCGCTTCTGGACGGAAGAGGCCGACGCCGAAGCCGCCAAGGAAAGGAAGAAGAGGAAGTAATTTGGCAACCCAAACAGCTACGCTGCCTCGACAAGCTTCAATCCAGCCGGTTGGAGTAACTCTGCCCGCTTTTACCCTTTGGTGGCGCGAAGTCGTGCGCTTCTACCGTCAGCGTGCGCGGGTGGTTGGCGTCATCGCCTCCCCGCTGCTGTTCTGGGTCGTTATCGGCTCCGGCTTTGGCACATCATTCCGCTCTGGCAATTCCGCCGGTCAGCAACATTATCTCGATTACTTCTATCCCGGCGCGCTGATCATGATCGTGCTTTTCACTTCGATCTTCACCATGATGTCGGTGATCGAAGACCGGAAAGAAGGATTCTTATTGTCGGTGCTCACAGCACCGGTTCCCCGGTCGGCAATCGTACTCGGAAAGGTGCTCGGTGGAACCACCCTCTCCGCGATTCAAGGTCTGATTTTTCTCGCCTTTGCCCCGTTTGTCGGAGTGCAGTTCAATTTCGTCAGCTTTCTTTTGATCGTCGCCGTAGTGTTTCTGGTTTCGTTCTCTCTTACCGCGCTCGGCTTCGCCATCGCCTGGCCCATGGATTCCACACAGGCATTTCACGCCATCATCAATTTGTTCTTGATTCCTTTGTGGTTGCTCTCCGGCGCGCTGTTTCCGATATCCGGAGCATCCGGCTGGCTGCGGGCGATTATGTACATCAACCCCCTGACTTATGGGGTTGAGGCGTTGCGCAATTTGCTTTATCCGCAAAGTCCTGCGATATTCGCCCTCTCCACTTCGATGATGGCATTAATTCTCTTTTCAGTTTGCATGTTTGCGCTGTCATTTGTGATGGTAAACCGCCGAACCACCAGACCCGCAGCATGATCCAGATACCCGCACAATACGCGATGTTCCCAGCTCTGGATGCCGGCTTGAACGGCACCAGCGCAGTGTTGCTCGTCGTGGGCCGTGGCCTCATCAAGCAGGGCAGGATGGAAGCGCATCGCCTGGTAATGTTCGCCGCGCTTACTTCATCCACTTTATTCCTCGCTTCCTATCTCTACTATCACTGGCATGTCGGATCGGTGCACTTTCAAGGGCAGGGGGTCTGGCGGCCGGTATACTTCAGCATTCTCATCTCGCACACGATTCTGGCCGCCGTGATTGTTCCCATGATCATCATCACGCTGTCGCGTGCGTTGCGTGAACGCTTTGATCGCCATCAGGCCATCGCCCGCTGGACCTTTCCGCTGTGGCTGTACGTTTCAATCACGGGCGTGGTGGTCTACCTCATGCTTTATCAAATCTTTGCGGCGTGATCCTCTGTGTTCTCTGTGACCTCTGTGGTGAAATAATTAAGGAATGGTGGCAAATCCCAAGATAGCCGAGCAGGGCCCGCGCACTTCGAAGCGTGCCTTCATGTTCCTTTTATTGCTGGTTCTGCTTTTCTCCGTTGTGTTGTTTCTGTTCTGGCGGAACAGTTCTCTGGGTCGCGCGCTCTCCGACAAGCAGATCAGCGAATACCTTCACGACACCAAGGATCCTCACCACGTTCAGGACGCCCTTGCCCAGGTCGGAGATCGTATGCAGAAACACGAAACCGACGTTTCCCGCTGGTACCCGGATCTCGTCGGCTTGACCTCAAGCCCAGTGGAAGAGATTCGCAACACTGATGCTCGGGTTATGGGACTTGACCCGTCCGTTCAGCACTTTCATCAGGCGCTCCTGAAATTGTTGACGGATTCTTCCCCCAGCGTGCGCGGCAACGCCGCTCTTTCGCTTGTCAATTTCGGCGACGCAACCGGCCGCCCGCAGATCATCGAGCTTCTGAAGCCCGCCGTCGTAACGGCCCCGGTTGCAGGCAAGATCGTTGACGCGGGTGCGATCGGGACCGCCGTCCGTCAGGATGGATTAGTTGCGCGACTTGACGCAAATGGCGAGGACGTCCAGGTTCGCGCCCCGATCAGCGGGCGCGTAGAAGCTTCGAACGTGAAGATGGGGCAGATCGTTGCCGCCGGGCGGGAGATTGCAACCATCGATCCCGAAGGAGAACAAGTCTGGCAAGGACTTCACGCGCTTGCGCAAATCGGACAGGCGCAAGACCTTCCGCTCGTGCAGCACTACGAGCGCTCCCAGCCCTACATTCCCAAGCGCGTGCGTGAGCAGGCGGAAGAAACCGAGAAGGCGATCAGGGGAAAAGCACAATAAATTTGCGTTATTTGACCGCAGGATCAGGCGTCCAGGTGAAGCCGTGAATGATCCCTGATGTGTCTTCAAAATAACCGACCACTTCGCGTGCAATCCAAAAGCGTAGACGTTCCTGCGAGTCAACCATGGCAGAGAAGTCTGATTTCTCCTGCAATTCCCGCCCGGACACAAATTTACAGGTACTTGACGATTCTTTACCGCGAATACCTGCTTATGTCGTTCAATATTTGTGTAGGCACATCTCGCGCACTGCTGCTTCGATTGGAACAGCTTTTCTCCGTTTACTATGGAAACGCGAGAAAAATATGAAACTGAAGTTGGCCATTGCTATCGCGTCTTGCGCGCTGCTGTCCGCGCCGGCCTTTCCTGTTCCGCTACAGGCCGACCAACCGTCGGAGGCGAAACCGTCTCTGGCACGACCGATCGGCACAGTCATTTCCATCAACGGCAGTTTCGTGACGCTCAGGACCGATGCCGGAGCTGAAGTCAGGGTACAAGTGCAGGACTCCACCCGCATGCTTCGCACCGCTCCCGGCCAGAAGAACCTCACCGGCGCAACACCGATTCATGTGACCGATGTGCAGGTTGGCGATCGCATGCTGGTCCTCGGGCAGCCATCGGGTGACGGAAAGTCAGTAGTTGCCTCCTCGGTCATTGTGATGACCAAGGCCGATGTCGCGGCGCGTCAGCAGCAGGAACAGGAAGACTGGCGGGAACGAGGCGTCGGGGGTCTGGTAAAAAGTGTCGATGCCCCCGCCAACACCATCGCGCTGACCATGTCAGCCACGGGTGCGGCGAAAACGATGACGATTCACATCTCGAAAAACACTGTGATCCGCCGTTATGCTCCCGACTCCGTGAAGTTCGACGATGCCAAACCTGGCACTCTCGACCAGATCAAGCCCGGCGACCAACTGCGCGCTCGCGGTGACCGCAATGCGGATGGTACAGAGCTAACCGCGCAGGAGATCGTCTCAGGAACGTTCCGTAATATTGCAGGAAACGTTATCTCGGTTGACTCCGCCAACTCGACTGTAACCGTGAATGATGCGATTACCAAGAAGCCGGTCACGCTCAAGATGACCCCTGATTCTCAAGCGAAAAAGCTGCCCGCCATGTTCGCGCAGCGAATTGCTGCCCGCTTGAAAGGCGGTGCGGCTGGTGGGAACGGACACAGCGCGGGAGCCGAGAATCATGGTCCGCCCGAAACTGAGCAGGCCAAAGGGGATCAGGGCGCATCAGGTCACTATGGAGGATTTCACACCGGCAACGGCGCACCGGATCTTCAACAGATACTGAATCGCATGCCTGATATTGCTTTGACTGATCTGCAAAAAGGCGATGCCGTAATGATCGTCGCCACGGAAGGTTCCGCGAACACACAACCCGCAGCGATTACGCTGCTCACCGGGGTTGAGCCGATCCTCTCCGCCGCTCCCAGCAGCAGTCAGGCAGCGATGCTGTTATCACCATGGAATTTGGGCGGTGGTTCTGAGGCTGCCGCCGGGGCCAATCAGTGAAAGGTTTTTCTCGGCGCCGGGCCGCTTACGCCTGCTTGTGCGTGGGATTTGCCGTTTTGATCTCTTCTCGTCTCTTCGCCCAGGCCTCCGGCTCTCTGCACGGCAAGATCACTGACCCTTCTGGTGCCGTAATTCCCAACGCTACAGTGACGGCGATTTCATCAAACGGAAAACAAGCTACTGTCACCAGCAATGATCATGGCATCTATGAAATCAAGGATCTTTCTCCGGGCAGCTACACCGTTTCGGCAGGTGCGAAGGGTTTCGCCACTGATACCGAGCAGAATGTAACCGTTGCGGCCGGCCAGGCGCAGACCTTCGATTTTGCTCTTGCTATTGCTGTCAAGGAAGAAAAGATTCAAGTGCAAGAGGAAGGCACGACCGTTGGCGTCAACCCATCTGAGAACGCGACTTCAATCATCATCAAGGGAAAAGATCTTGAGGCATTGTCCGACGATCCCGACGAGTTGCAATCTGAGTTACAGGCACTCGCCGGACCGTCGGCCGGTCCTAATGGCGGACAAATTTACATCGACGGTTTCACCGGAGGACAGATTCCCCCTAAATCGTCTATCCGCGAGATCCGCATCAATCAGAACCCTTTTTCTGCCGAGTTCGACGCGTTAGGCTACGGCCGCATTGAAATCTTCACTAAGCCAGGTACGAATCAGTTCCACGGGCAGGTTTTTGCCGATGGCAACGACTCAGCCTTTAACGCGATCTGGAGTCCCGTAGAAGTTGCCCAGCCGCCTTACCATTCGGAAATGGTTGACGGCAGCTTGAGCGGCCCCCTGATGAAAGGCGCGTCATTTTTTCTCGATGCGCAACGGCGCGATATCTCAAATGTCAATATCGTGGATGCTACTCTGCCCAGCGGACCGTTTAATCAGGCTGTCCCCACGCCACAGACGCGAACCAACGTGAGCCCGCGCCTCGATTTCCAACTCAGCCCGAGCAACACTTTGATGATTCGTTACCAGTTCACGCGGAACACTGAGGACAACCAGGGCATCGGAGAATTTTCTATCTATCCCCAACAGGCTTACAACTCGCAGAGCACCGAGCAGACCTTGCAGGTGAGTGACACCCAGATCATCAACAGCAATATCGTGAATGAAACCCGTTTCCAGTACATTCGCGAGAGCAACAACCAGATGCCGCTGGTCACGCCGGGTGTAACTACCGCTGTGATTGGCGCGTTCACGAATGGAGGAAATAGTGTTGGCACCGTGCTCGATTCCGAGAACCACTTCGAGCTGCAGAATTACACCTCAATCGTTCACCTCAATCACTTCGTTAAATTCGGCGGACGCTTGCGCGTAACGACTGACTCGAACCAGGCGCAGACAGATTTCAACGGGATGTTTACATTTCCCTCGCTGAGCGCTTATCAGAACGCTCTGGCGGGAGTGCCCTGCAACCCCTCCATACCAACCTCTTGTCCTTCCCAATTCACCATCGCCACCGGCCCGGCGCAGTTCAATATCAATTTCGCCGACATCGGTCTATATGCGGAAGACGACTGGCGCATACGTCCCAATATGACCCTGAGCTACGGCCTGCGATTCGAGACCCAGACTGCCATCAGCGACCACGCCGATTTTGGGCCACGTATGACTTTTTCCTGGGGATTGGGCGGCACACGAAAGACGCAGCCGAAAACTGTAATTCGCGCTGGATTCGGTATGTTCTATACGCGTTTCGCTTATGACCTGGTCTTGCAGTCAGAGCGTTTGAATCCTAACGGAACCGGACAAACGCAATTCGTCGTTCGTGATCCCACGTTCTATCCGAACATCCCGACTCCCGCGCAGCTTGCTGGCTTTGCCACGTCGCCAACTTATTACCAGGTTTCACCGAATCTGCGCGCGCCCTATACCATACAGTCCGCGGTGAGTCTCGAGCGCCGGGTTACGAAAAATGCCACAGTTGCGCTTACATATTTGAACTCGACCGGCGATCATCAATTTTTCATCCGCAACGTCAACGCGCCCTTTTGCCCGGAGTTTTCGACCGCCTGTGGCTTAGGCAATGGTGTTCGCCCGCTGAGCAGCACGTTTGGCAACGACAATGTTTTTCAGTACGACTCGGAAGGCGTTTACCGGCAGAACGAAGTGATCGCCAATTTTCGCGTGAACGTCGGTCCAAGGCTATCGCTGTTCGG
>Ga0335079_10004259_pt1 | contig 16450 bp, 11 predicted proteins | sample Lox_Sample_33_FD_206719 | JGI IMG/M metagenome (GOLD analysis project Ga0335079, IMG submission 206719) | Soil microbial communities from Loxahatchee National Wildlife Refuge, Florida, United States - Lox_Sample_3.3 | ecosystem: Environmental > Terrestrial > Soil > Wetlands | place: USA... | reverse complement strand
ACCAGATCGGGGGAACAGAACATGCCGGAACAGACGCAGGAAAAAGAACTGCGCGCGGCCGCCGATCGTGCGCGTCTGCGCGTCGATGTCGCCAAGCAGAGCGTGCGGCTCGCGAAAGAGGAGCTGAAGCGCGTTCGCAAACGCTACAAGGAGGCCAAGCGTGAGGCCCGGCGCGCCCGCAAGCGCGCAGCCGCCGCTCGTAAGGCCTGGAAGCAGTCGCGCAAATCTGCGAGGACGGAACCGAAGAAGGCACCGGCGAAGGCCGGCGCAAAGCCGACCGCGAAATCCGGCGCGAAGGCTGGCGCGAAGGCCGGCGCAAAGGCCGGCGCCAAATCCGCGCGCAAGGCCGCGGCGCCGCCAAAGAAGCGCAAGGTCGCTGCCAGGCCGCGCAAGAGCGCCGCACCCACGCGTGCGATCGCAACGAAGCCCAAGCCCGCGGTGAAGCGAGCGGTGCGCGTGCTGCCGAAGCCCTCGCCGATATTGCGGCTAGCGCCCTCACCGGCCGCCAAGGCCGACACTGGCGGGACGGCGGAGCCGGCCGTTCCGCAGGTCGCGTCCGAGACGGCGGAAGGCGCGGCGGCCGAGAGCGGCAAGACTCCCTTATAAAGAGGTGTCGCCCTCAGGGCGCGTCTGCCGGGCGCGATTCCTCGAGCAGCGCCTTGAGATAAGGTGCCCACAGCACGGCGATGGTATGGGAGCCGTGACCCCGGGTTTGCTCACTGAGCGGCACCATGATGGCCTTGCCATGGGGCACCTGCTTCACCAGACGCTCCAGAATCCCGAGCTCGGGCGGGTTGATGAGATCGTCGGCGGAGTTCACCGCCGCAAGCGGTGCGCGGATGTGCGTCAGATTCGGCTCAGGATCGTAGTCACGCGAGGCCGCGAGCGCATAAAGAATGTCGTTGGCGTCATCGGTGCGCATGGCCGTGGCGACGTAGCGGTCGATGACCGCATCGGCCTGCGCCAGCGTCGGCGCCTCCTGCTGCCGCAGCTGTGGGTTGCTGCCCACGAGCCAGAGCATCTCCTCAGCGGTGCGCAGGGACGGTGGCTGCTGCGTGTAATCGCCGTGCTGCCAGGCCGGATCGTTCTGGATCGCATCGATGATGAGGCGGCGCCAGATCCGATTCCTGCCGGCGACCTGGGCGGGCAGACTGGCAAGCGGCATCAATGCATCCATGAACTGCGGATGCAGCTCACCCCACAGCCAGGTATGCATGCCGCCCATCGAGGTGCCCATCACCAGACGCAGATGCGTGACGCCGAGCGCCTCGACCAGCAGCCGCCGTTGCGCCTCGACCATGTCGTGATAAGCGTAATGCGGAAAGTGCGCCTTCATGCCGTCGCTCGGCCTGCTCGATTTGCCGTGGCCGATGCCGTCGGGAAGGATCAGGTAGTAGCGCGACGCATCCAGCAGCTGACCCGCGCCGAAGAGCTGGCCGGAGAACTCGGGACGGATGAAATTGCCGCCGTTGCCCGTGGTGCCGTGCAGGATCAGCACTGCGTTGCGCACCACGCCGTGCGCATCGCGCACCGGAGCGCCGAGGGTGCGGTAGTGAATGCGCAGCTCCTGCAGCGACTCGCCGTTCGCGAAGCGGAAATCTTTGAGAACGGCGTCGCCTTCCGTGACTGCGCTGTCACCCGCCGCCGCGATGCTCGCACCAAGGGCCGCGAGCAGCGTGGCGAGGAGTTGTAAGGAATGCTTCCTGAGCGCGGCGCGCCCCGCCACGGACCGCGGGACCAGCCGCGGCTCGCTCAAGCTCTCTTCACCGCGAGCTTGATGCGTTTCTGCCAGGCCTTGAACCGCACTGCGGCCTCACTGCGTTTGAGCTGACGGGCAATGCGACGCACTCCCTGTCGGCCCGCGAGCTTGCGCAGCGTCTTCAATTCCGCGGCGGTCCATAGGATTCTCTTGCGGCGTGTACGCGGCATGTGGAACTCCGTTTGAATTCGAATCTAATTGATGAACTCTAATATCTTAACGCATGCGGTGCTTTGATACGATGCGCGCCGCCTCAAAGAATCGGGCCCATCGTGTCTGCTGACGACGTCAAACGCTCGACCTTGCTGCAACAACTGTTCGGCGCTCCGCTCGCCGCATTTGAGGCGCGCGGCGCGTTCGATGGGCACGTTCTGCACGCGGATGAGGCACAATTCGTTGCACGCGCCGTGCCGAAGCGGGTGAGGGAATTCGCTGCGGGCAGAGCGTGCGCTCGCGCCGCGCTCGCCGAGCTTCAGATTGACAATTATTTGCTGCGGGTCGGAGAAGATCGTGAACCTGTATGGCCCGATGGCGTTACAGGCAGCATCACGCACACCCGCGGGTACTGCGGTGTCGTCGCATGCAGACACAATGTCTTCAGGGCGCTCGGAATCGACGCGGAGGCCGTCGATGCGCTGCGCCCGGAGTTGTGGCGCGCAATTGCGACCCCGGAGGAGCACGCGCGCCTGAAGCTGTTGCCCGTGGCGCAGGCAGCGCTGGAAGCAAGCGTAACCTTCAGCGCCAAAGAGGCTTTCTTCAAGTGTCAGTTCCAGATCACGCGCCAGTGGCTGAACTTCTCGGATGTGCAGGTATCGATCGGGGCACACACGTTTGAGATCACCCCGCGGCGGACGCTGCAGTTTGAGAGCATTGCGGCGGCCCCATGGCGGGGGCGTTACGTGCTCGAGGACGCTCTGGTGATCACCGGTATCGGAGTGCCGGCGTGATCATTTGTAATGGATTGTGATTACCGGCTTTGACGAATCCGCTCATCTCGCCCGGCGGGCGGTCCGTACCTCAAACCGGGCCGTTCGTGGCAGAAGTGTCGTTATTGCCTGATTTGCGGGGATAATATGCGCCCCGACTGCGTACGCCTCATAAGCGAGAGCGTCATCACGACGATAGGCACGGCGCTGCGCGGACCCCTGTTTGATGGAATTTGAATGAACGACATAGCAAGAACGGGCGAAGTCGAAATCGCCGTCGGCGCACGACGCGAGCCCTGGTGGCGCAGCCCGGGGCGGTTGCTGCGACGCTCGCGGCTCGCCAGCGTCATCGTCGTTCTGGCGTGCCTGATCCTGCTCGCCGGCATTGGCTGGTATCTCGCGCATCGCAACGCCGCGAATCAGCAGTTCGGCTTCAACGCGCGCTTTCGCAACGCCTCAACGGTCGGTGTGGCCGATGCCGCACGCGCCGACGTGCCGCTCTACCTGGAGGCGCTCGGTACCGTGACGCCGCTCGCGACGGCAGTCGTGCGACCGCAGGTCTCCGGCCAGCTCGCGCAGATCCTCTATCACGAGGGTCAGATGGTCAAAGCCGGCCAGCCGCTGGCGCAGATCGATCCGAAGCCGTTCGAGCTCGCACTCAACCAGGCCGAGGGCAATCTGGCACGCGATGAAGCCAATCTCGTCAACGCGCGTCAGCTCCTGGAGCGCGATCGCTTGCTGCTGAAGCAGGACTCGATCGCGCAGCAGGATGTCGATACGCAGGAGTCGACCGTCAAACAGCTCGACGGCGTCGTTCTCGCGGATCGCGCGGCGCTCAACACCGCGCATTTGAATGTCACCTGGGCGCGCGTCACCGCACCGATCAGTGGCCGCGTCGGCCTGCGGCCGGTTGACGTGGGCAACTACGTCTCCACGGGCGATGCCACCGGCATTGCCTCGATCACGCAGATCGATCCCATCGATGTGGTCTTCACGCTGCCCGCCGATGCGGTCACGAAGATCCAGGCGCGCCTGAAGAAGCCCGGCCCGATGCCGGCGACGGTGCTCGATCGCACGCGCACCATCACGCTGGGCCAGGGCGCTTTCGCCACCCTCGACAACCAGATCGACGATCAGACCGGCACGGTCAAGGCCAAGGCGCGCTTTGCGAATCCGGACGGGCAGCTCTTTCCGCAGCAGTTCGTCAACATCCGCCTGCTGCTGGACACCGTGAAGGATGCCGTGGTCGTGCCCTCCGCGGCCGTGCGTCACGGACCGCAGGGAGACTATGTCTACGTCGTGGCCGCCGACCGCACGGCGCACATCACTCAGATCACGGTCGGACCTGCGGTCGATGACAAGGTCTCGATCGCGTCGGGCCTCACCGTGGGTCAGCGGGTGATCACCGAAGGCGGCGACCGCCTGGTTGATGGCGCGACGGTGCGCCTGCCGGGTCAGCCCCCGCCGGCGTTTCAGAAGGGTAACAACAAGAAATTCCGCCGCTTCCAGGGCGGCGGTGGATTCGGCGGCGGCTGAAGCCGCCCAACTCGGTTCGAGCGCCTCGTGAGTCCCTCGCGTCCGTTCATTCTCCGCCCGGTCGCGACCACGCTGTTCATGGTCGCCATCGTGCTGGGCGGCCTGGTCGGTTTTCATTTCCTGCCGCTGTCGGCGCTGCCGGAAGTCGACTACCCGACCATCCAGGTGCAGACCCTGTACCCCGGCGCCTCCCCGGAAGTCATGAGCCAGACCGTGACCGCGCCGCTCGAGCGCCAGCTCGGTCAGATGCCCGGCCTGCAGCGCATGTCATCGGTCAGCGCCGCCGGCGCCTCCGTCATCACGCTGCAATTCACTCTGCAACTGACACTCGATGTCGCCGAGCAGGAAGTACAGGCGGCAATCAACGCCGGCGGCTCGCTGCTGCCGACCGATCTGCCCGCCCCGCCGGTGTACGCCAAGATCAATCCGGCGGATGCGCCGGTCATGACCTTCGCGGTGACCTCGCAGACGATGCCGCTCACCGACGTGCAGAACCTGGTGAACACGCGCCTCGCCCAGAAGATCTCGCAAATCGCTGGCGTGGGCCTGGTCAGCCTGAGCGGCGGCGAACGCCCCGCCATCCGCATCCAGGTCGACACCCAGCAGCTCGCCGCGATCGGCCTGAGCCTCGATCAGCTGCGCACGGTCATCAGCAATCAGAATGCCAACACGGCCAAGGGCAGCTTCGACGGACCCACGCGCTCCTACAGCATCAACGCAAACGATCAGCTGCTCACGGTCGATGACTACCGCCATCTGATCATCGCCTACCGCAACGGCGGACCGGTCTATCTCACCGACGTGGCCGACATCGTCGAGAGCGCCGAGAACGTCAAGTTGAGCGCCTGGAAGAATCTCGTGCCGGCGATCATCGTCAATGTGCAGCGCCAGCCGGGCGCGAATGTCATCGCGACCGTCGATGCCATCAAGGCGCAGCTGCCGCAGCTCCTCGGCAGCCTGCCCGCCGGCCTCCAGGTCGACATCCTCACCGATCGCACTCTGGGCATCCGCGCCTCGGTGCGCGACGTCGAGTTCGAGCTGGTACTCGCGGTGGTGCTCGTGGTGCTGGTGATCTTCCTGTTCCTGCACAGCCCGCAGGCCACGATCATCGCAAGTCTCGCGGTTCCGATCTCCCTCATCGGCACTTTCGGTGCCATGTATCTGCTTGGCTACAGTGTCAACAATCTCTCGCTGATGTCGCTGACGATTGCCACGGGATTCGTCGTCGACGACGCGATCGTGATGATCGAGAACATCGCGCGCCACCTGGAGGAAGGCTTAAAGCCGCTGCAGGCGGCACTCAAGGGCGCGCAGCAGATCGGTTTCACCATCATATCGCTCACCGTGTCCCTGATCGCGGTGCTGATTCCGCTGCTGTTCATGGGCGATGTGGTGGGACGATTGTTCCGGGAATTTGCCGTGACGCTCGCCATCACGATCGTGATCTCGGCAGTGGTCTCGCTCACGCTCACCGCCTCACTGTCCGCGCTGTGGCTGAAGCAGGAGCCGCACGTGCCGGCCAGGGGGATCGGTCACCACTGGCAGATCGCCTTCGACAAGGTGGTCGCACGCTACGACGTGGCCCTCGCCTGGGTCCTCGAGCACCAGCGCGCGACCCTCCTGGTTGCCCTCCTCACCCTGACCCTGACCGGCATTCTTTATGTGTTCATGCCCAAGGGTCTGTTCCCGACCCAGGATACCGGCCAGATCGAAGCCGAAGTGCGCGCGCGCCAATCGGTGTCCTTCGATCGCATGAGTGAGCTGCAGCAGCAGGTCGCAGCCACCGTCCTCAAAGATCCCGATGTCGAGAGCTTAAGCTCATTCATCGGCGTGGACGGTGCCAATACCACCGCGCTCAACTCCGGGCGCATGCTCATCAATCTGAAGCCCTTCCACCAGCGCGATGGCAGCGCCGCCATCATGCAGCGCCTGTGGGATCGTGTCGGCGAGATTCCCGGGGTGACGCTGTATCTGCAGCCGGTACAGGATCTGACCATCGATGCCGAGACCGGCCCGACGCAGTATCGCTTTGCGCTCGAAGGCGCCGATCCGGCCCTGATCACACGCTGGGATGCGGCGCTCGTCACGCAACTGCAGAACGTCCCCGAAGTGCGCAACGTGGTCTCGGATACGCTCAATCAGGGCGTCGCGACGCTGATCGACATCGACCGCGACACGGCCGCGCGCCTTGCGGTGACCGCGGCCACGGTCGATGAGGCGCTCTACAGCGCCTTCGGTCAGCGCGTAATTTCCACGATCTTCACCGACACGAATCAATACCGCGTCATCATCGAGCAGAAGCCTGGCACGGTAACCAGCCCGAGCCGCCTCGATCTGGTGGACGTGCAAACCGGTGCCGGCCGTCCCACGCCGATCACGGCGCTCGCGGCCGTGCGCGAGCAGAGCGCGCCGCTGCAGATCAGCCGCGTGGGCCAGTTCCCGGCCGCGACGATCGGCTTCGACACCGCACCGGGCGTATCGCTCGGCAAGGCGGTCGATGCGATCCGCGCGGCCGAGCGCACGATCAACTTTCCGGCGAGCATCAGAACGACTTTCCTGGGAGCGGCGAACGCCTTCCAGGCATCCCTCGCGAATGAGCTGTGGCTGATCCTGGCCGCCATCGTGTGCGTCTACATCGTACTGGGCGTGCTGTATGAGAGTTTCATCCATCCGCTCACGATTCTCTCGACGCTGCCATCGGCGGGCCTGGGGGCGCTGCTCGCGCTCACCCTCACCGGCAGCGACCTCGGCGTCATCGGCATCATCGGCATCATCCTGCTGATCGGCATCGTCAAGAAGAACGCCATCATGATGATCGACTTCGCGATCGAGGCCGAGCGCGAGCAAGGCAAGAGTCCGCGCGAGGCGATCCGCGAGGCGGCGCTGCTGCGCTTCCGGCCCATCCTGATGACGACCATGGCGGCGCTGTTTGCCGCTGTACCGCTCATGCTGGGCTTTGGCGAGGGTTCGGAGCTGCGCCGTCCGCTCGGCATCTCGATCTTTGGCGGCCTGATCGTGAGCCAGCTGCTGACGCTGTTCACCACTCCGGTCGTCTATCTCGCGTTCGACAAGCTCGCGAGCCGCGAGCGTGCCGCGCACGCCGCGATCGATCTGGAGAGCGCTCCGCCGTGAACCTGTCGGCGCCATTCGTCCGGCGGCCGATCGGCACGACTCTGCTCGTCGCCGGACTGATGCTGGCGGGCTTCGGCGCCTATTTCGTCCTGCCCGTCGCGCCGCTCCCGCAGGTCGATTTCCCGACCATCTCGGTGAGCGCGAGCCTGCCCGGGGCGAGCCCGGAGACGATGGCGACCAGCGTCGCGACACCGCTCGAGCGCCATCTGGGCGTCATCTCCGATGTGACCGAGATGACCTCCTCGAGCTCGCTCGGCCGCTCGCAGATCACGCTGCAGTTCGATCTGAATCGCGACATCAACGGCGCCGCCCGCGACGTGCAGGCGGCGATCAATGCGGCGCGCATCGATCTGCCGGCGACGCTGCGATCGAACCCGACGTACCGCAAGGCGAATCCGGCGGATGCGCCGATCATGATCCTGGCGCTCACGTCCGCGACCAAGACGCCCGGGCAGATCTACGACCAGGTGTCCAATATCGTGCAGCAGAAGCTGCTGCAGGTCTCCGGTGTCGGTGACGTGGAGCTCGGCGGGGCCTCCCTGCCGGCGGTGCGCGTCGAGATCGCCCCCTTCGAGCTCTCCCGATACGGCGTGAGCCTCGAGGACGTACGCGCGGCGCTCAATTCCGCCAACCCCAACCGGCCCAAGGGCGTGATCGAGAACGACACGCTGCGCTACCAGATCTATACCAATGACAACGGCCGGGCGGCGGCGAACTATCGCGGCCTCATCGTCGCCTGGCGAAACGGCGCGGCGGTACGACTGGGCGATGTCGCCAATGTGATCGACAGCGTCGAGGACATCCGCACCGTCGGCATGTTCAACGGCCAGCCGGCCGTGATCGTCATCGTCACGCGCCAGCCGGCCGCCAACATCATCCAGGTCGTCGATTCCGTCAAAGCGATCCTGCCGGAGCTGCGCAACGAGCTGCCGCAGGACATCGTCCTGTCGACCGCCTCCGACCGCACGATCACCATCCGCGCATCGCTGCGGGAGGTGGAGCTGACGCTGCTGTTCGCCCTGGTGCTCGTGGTGCTGGTGGTGAGCGTATTTCTCTCCAGCATCCGCGCGACGATCATTCCGGCCGTCGCCGTGGTGAGCTCGCTCCTGGGCACCATCGGCGTCATGTACCTGGTGGGCTTCAGTCTCAACAACCTCTCGCTCATGGCGCTGACGGTGGCGACGGGTTTCGTGGTCGATGATGCGATCGTCGTGCTGGAAAACGTCGCGCGTCACATCGAGGCCGGCATGAGCCGCACACAGGCGGCGCTGCTCGGCGCGCGCGAGGTCGGTTTCACCGTCGTCTCGATCAGCATCTCGCTGGTCGCGGTGTTCATCCCGCTGGTGTTCATGGGCGGCATTGTGGGACGGCTGTTCCGCGAGTTTGCGGTCACGCTGTCCACCGCCGTGCTGATCTCGCTCGTGATCTCCCTGACGACGACGGCGATGATGTGCGCCTATGTGCTCAAGCCGCGCGGCCCCGGCGCGCCGCCGAATCGCATCACGCGCTGGTTCCGCCGCTTCTTCGATCGCACGCTGGTCATCTACGGCCGCTCGCTCGACTGGGCCCTGGCGCACGCCCCCGTGATGATGCTGCTCCTGGTGGGCGTGTTCGTGCTCAACATCTATCTCTACATCCAGGTGCCGAAGGGATTCTTCCCCCAGCAGGACACCGGTCAGCTCAATTGCGGTTTCCGCGCCGATCAGTCGATCTCCTTTCAGACCATGCAGGAGAAGCTGGCCACCATCATGGGCATCATCCGCCGCGATCCGGCGGTTGCCACGATCGTAGGTTTCACCGGCGGCACGCGCGCCGGCGGCGGCTTCATGTTCATGTCGCTGAAGCCGCGCCCCGAGCGCAAGGAAGGCGCGCAGCAGGTCATTCAGCGCCTGCGGCCGCAGCTCGACCGGGTGACGGGTCTGCGCGTGTTCTTGAATCCGGTGCAGGACATGCAGATCGGCGGCCGGCAGGCGAATGCCTCGTACCAGTACACGCTGCAGAGCGACAATCTCAATGACCTCCATACCTGGGCCACGCGGCTCGCCGAGCAGATGAAACTCGAGCCTGCGGTCGAGGACATCGACACGGACCAGCAGGAACACGGTATCGAGTCCTTCGTCGACATCGACCGGGCGAGCGCGGCGCGCCTGGGGATTGCGGCGCGGGATATTGACAATGCGCTGTACGATGCTTTCGGGCAGCGACAGGTGTCGACGATCTATACCTCGCTCAATCAATACCACGTGATCATGGAAGTGGATCCGCGCTACACGACGCAGCCGGCCGCGCTCAATGACATCTACGTGCCCGGCGGCGGCTTCTCGCTGCCCGCCGGCGGACTCGCCGCGACTCCGAGCGGCGGTGCGAGTGCTTCGGTGGGGGCCACCACGACCTCGAGCGCGACCTCCGGCAGCAGCGCGACGATCGGCGCGACCCCCGGCGCAGTGAGCACCACATCGAGCACGTCGGCGACCACCTCGAGCGGCGGCACCACCACGACGAGCGCCGCACCCGCCGCACCCGCCGCACCGCTCCTGCCGGTGCGCGACGCCTCCACCGGCTCAGCGGTGAGCGTCTCGGGCGACCGGATGATCCCGCTGTCTGCGATCGCGCACTTCACGAGCTCCTCGGCGCCCACCGCGGTCAATCATCAGAACACCTCGCTCGCCACGACGATCGCGTTCAATCTCGCCGAGGGCCGCTCGCTCAGCGATGCCGAAGCGGCGTTCAAGGATGCCGAGAACGAGATTCACATGCCGGCGGGCGTGCACGGGAGCTTTCAGGGGTCGGCGCGGACCTTTCAAAGCTCGGTCGGCGAGGAGCCGGTGCTGATTGCCGCGGCGATATTCACGATCTACATCGTGCTCGGAATCCTCTACGAGAGTTACGTCCACCCCCTGACGGTACTGTCGACGCTGCCGTCGGCGGGCGTGGGCGCAGTGCTCGCACTGCTGCTGTTCGGGATGGAGTTCTCGATCATTGCCCTGATCGGCGTGATCCTGCTGATCGGCATCGTGAAGAAGAATGCGATCCTGATCATCGATTTCGCGCTCGATGCCGAGCGCGGGCGCGGCATTGCCCCGGTTCAGGCCATCCGTGAGGCCTGCATGCTGCGCTTCCGGCCCATCCTGATGACGACGCTGGCGGCGGCCTTCGGCGCGCTGCCGCTCGCGATCGGCTTCGGCGATGGCGCTGAACTTCGTCGTCCGCTTGGCGTCGCGATTGTCGGCGGATTGCTCGTCAGTCAGTTGCTGACACTGTATACGACTCCGGTGGTTTATCTTTATGTCGATCGCCTGCGGCGGCGCCGCGCCGACGAGCGTCACTTGAGCCGCGCGCCCGGCGCGGCCGCCATCGAATCCGGTTGAGAGAGGCTTACCGATGCTGCTTACGTCCCCTGCCGTCCGCCTGACCGCACTGCTCGCGATTACCGCGAGCTTGTGCAGCTGTGCCATCGGGCCGAACTACAAACGGCCCGAGACGGCGAAGGCCGATCAGTTCAAGAACGCCAATGTGCCGGGAGCTGCCGTGCCGGATCAGTGGTGGGTGCTCTTCGGCGACGACGCGCTCAACGATCTGGAGCGGCAGGTCGAAGTCTCCAACCAGAATCTCGCCCAGGCCATTGCCGCCTACGACCAGGCGAGCGCCGTGGTGCGCGAGCAGCGCTCTGCCCTGTTCCCCAGTGTCTCCGTCAATGCCGACGTGCAGCACAGCGGCGGCGGGGCGCTGAATCCGGGCGCGGGATCGGGTGCGACGCTGCCTGCGGGCAGCACGCTCGGCACGCGCAGTGGCAAGCTCTACCAGGCCGGGGCGAGCGCGAGCTGGGAGCTCGACATCTGGGGCCGGCTCAGGCGGGCACTCGAGAACGCCCGCGAGAGCGCGCGTGCGAGCGCTGCGGACCTTGCCGCTGCGCGCCTGTCTGCCCAGGGGCAGCTCGCGACCGCGTACCTGCAGCTGCGCGAGGCGGACGCCGAGCGGCGCCTGCTCGATGCCACGGTGGTTGCGTATCAGCGCACCCTGACCATCACTCAGAATCGCTACAACGCGGGCGTCGCCGCCCGAACGGACGTCCTGCAGGCGCAGACTCAGCTCTACAATGCGCAGAATCAGGAAGCGGCTCTGACGCTGCAGCGGGCGCAGCTCGAGAATTCGATCGCGGCGCTCATCGGCCGCCCGGCGAGCACATTCCGCGTCGCGGAGAGCGCGGACTGGAATCTGCCGGCGCCGCAGATCCCGGCCGGTGTGCCCTCGACATTGCTCGAGCGACGGCCCGACATCGTCGCTGCCGAGCATCGTGTCGCGGCCGCGAATGCGACCATCGGCGAGCAGCAGGCCAACTACCTGCCTACCCTGACGCTCACCGGCAACATCAATTTCCTCTCGACGGTCGCGAGCACGCTCTTCCAGTCCGCCCACGAAACCAACTCCGTCGAAGGCCAGGCGGCCGATACGATCCTGGACTTCGGTGCCAAGCGGGCGAGCGTCGCCGCGGCGAAGGCCGCCTATCGCCAGGCCGTGGCCGCGTATCGACAGACGGTGCTTACGGCGTTCGAGGACGTGGAGAACGATCTGGCCGCCGCAGACATTCTGCTGAAGGAATACGACTTCCTGCGCCAGGCTTCGGATGCGGCTGACCTGACCGAGCAGCTCACGCTCAATCAGTACAAGGCCGGCACGGTGGATTTCACCACGGTGGTCGTGGCGGAGGCGGCGGCACTCAACGCGCGCCGCTCGCTCGCCAGCATGAGACTGTCGCGGCAGACGAACGCGGTGGCGCTGGTCACGGCGCTGGGCGGCGGCTGGATTGCCACCCCGCCCACGACCGCCGCTGCGACTGCGACGCCGACCGCATCGCCGGCACCCGCGGCGATGGCGACGCCGGCCACCAACTGAAAGCGCGGGACGGTCTGCTATAGCAGGCCGAAGATGGCGACGCCGGTCGGTGTCGCGAGGAACACCTTGCCGTTGGCCACGACCGGGGTCATGAACTTGTTGCTGCTGCCGAACTGATCGCGGCTGCCCGCCGCCTGGCTGGAATCGTAGAGCTCGTGCGAGAGATCGGCCGCGTCGTAGGCGTAGAGCACGGCCGGTGAAGAGTTACCGTATGCCCAGACGATGCCGTTCATGGCACCGTTCGAGGACACCGACGGCGAGGATCCCGGATAGGGGAAGCTCGCTGAGCTCTGGGATGTCGCGGCGAGCGACAGTTTTGCGCTCGTGACCGTGAAGGCTCTGAGCTTGCTACCCGCAGGCCCGTAATACACGACTCCATTGGCGTAAGCCGGTGTGGACCAGATGCCTCCGGGCAGCGCGCCGTCGAGCTCCTGCCAGATGTGATTCTGGCCGGAGTCGAACTTACCCATCGAATCGCGATCGACGATGTAGAGATTGCTGTCCTTGCCGGCGCCCAGGACGAGGTGGCGGGTCGTGCCGTTGGCGTCGGTCATATCCGGCAACAGCATCTCGCCGCCTGAGCCCAGATCCGTGTCGGCCTGCGACTCGGACACCTCGTTCGACATCGTGAAGTAGTCGGCGACGGAGAGCGTGTTGCCCGAGAGCGAGAGCTTCAGGAACGAGTTGCCGTAGTCACCGCCGCTCGGGAAGCCGCCGCTGAGAGTGGTCTCGAAGCGTCCGTTGCCGGTGAGCAGGTACACATTGCCCGCGGCATCCGCGCCGGGACCTCCGCCCGCCATCCAGATCGCAGGACCCTGATTGGCGTAGCCGCTGCCGCTTGCTCCCGGGGCGACATTGAGCGCCGCGGTCTGCGCCAGCGAGCTTTGATTGAAGGCGATGATCCAGCCGCCGTACGGCGGACTATCGCAATGGGAGGTCCAGCTCGTGTAGATCGTGCCGTTGACGAGCAGCAGCGCCGCGCGCTCCTCGTACTGACCCGGATCGAAACTGGTCGCGCCGAATGTCGCCGTGATGTCGCGCGGGCTGTTGGCGAGCTCCGCGCCCGTGGTGATGCTCAGGGCATGCAGGCGCTGGTGGTAGTTCGTAGAGTTGTCGAGAGTCATCGCCACGACGTAGATCGCGCCCGCGGTCCGATCGATCACGGGCGTGGAAGTGATGCCGATCTGCGGTGTGACCTGGCTGCAGCCGCGCGTGTCGCTCGCGTGCTCGCCGTTCAGGAGCGAGACCTGCCACAGCGTCGTGCCGGTATCGGCGTCGAACGCATACACCGTATCGTTCTCAGTCGCGACGTAGAGCACGTTGTGCATCGTCCCGCCGATCGAGAGCTGCGACAGGTACAGCGGTGCCGCATCGACACGATTGTCGGTCGCGAGCGTGCGCAGCTTGCCGAACGTGCTCGAGGCAACGTTCGCGGGCGTGAGCGTCGTCTCCGTGGAATTCCAGCCGCTGCGGTTGAGATCGTATTTGTACGTCGTCACATCGGACGATCCCGAGCTGGGCGGAGGATTGGACGGCGGCGGGTTCGACGGCGGAGGCATGCCCGGCGTGCCGGTCGAGCCGCTGCCCGAATCGCCCCCTCCGCATGCGACCAATCCCAGTGCGAGTGCGCAGGAAAACACGTTGGCGATGCAGTGCTTCATATGCTCGAGCTTCGCAGAGCGGTGCGTCCGAGTACACCCGTCGACAATCGGCGACGCTATTTCAGGATGTGGGCGGCTGCAGGAATGCAGGGTCCTGATTGGGATACCAATATGTCATGTGGCACGCCTCGCAGGCCTGCTCCAGGTGCTCGCCCGAGGCCAGCATGGCATCCGCATCGCGCGCATCGACCGCACGCAGCATTTCGCGTGCCGATGCGCGCAGCGTGCTCGACAGCGCATCGAAGGCGGCGCGTGTCGCATCCACATGTTGCTGCATTTGCGCCGCATCCGGCTCGCCGTCCGCCTCCGGCGCAGTCCCGTGAGCGCTCACGCGCCGGCCCGGCATCACGATGAGATTCGTAGCCTCGATCAGCTGCAGCGCCTCGCGTCGCAGCTGCTGCCATTCGGCCTCGGACTGGGGCCGGTGGCTCCGTGTCCCGGTAAGGCTCACCGAGCTGCCCACCGCGCCCCACAGGGCATCCGCCGCCGGATCGACTTGCGCGTCCATGATCTCCTGAATACTCGCCACGGGCTGCAGGACAGAATTGGCATTGGCCCGTGCGCCTGCAGGCTCGGCGGGCCGCGAGCACGATGTCAGCGCGAGTGAGCCACTCAGGAGCGCGATGAGCGCCAGCAAATGCCGCACGCCCGTCAACCCAGCCTGCGCTTGACGGCGGCGAGTATCGCGCCGAGCTCATCGATCCCGAGCGCCGCCGCGCACGCGAGGAAGGCCAATCCGCTCACCGCGATCGTCCCCATCAGGCTTGCGAGCCGCAGCCAGAACGACTGCGTCGGCCAGTCCGAGAGCAACCAGTAGCGGCCCGCCCAGCACAGCGCCCCGAGCACGAGCGCGGAAAGAATGAGCTTGCCGGCCATGGCGAACATCGCCCGCGTCTCCAGGCGCCGCAGCTGCCGGTGCATGAGAATGTACAGCACCAGGAAGTTCGTCACTGCGATGCAGGCGGTGGAGAACGCGAGACCCCGGTGGCCCCAGCCCAGGCGCCAGGTGAACAGCCAGTTGAGCAGCAGATTCAGGCCCACGGCCGCGAAGCTCACGATCATCGGCGTCTTGCGCCGGTCGATGGCGTAGAAGGCATTCACCAGCACTTTGAGCGCGGCGTAGGCGGCGAGCCCGATGGCGTAGAACTGCAGCGCGCCGGCGGCTTCCCGAGTTTCGTGCACGCCGAAGCGGCCGTGCTGGTAGAGCACGGAGATGATCGGCTCGGCGAGAATAATGAGTCCCACGCTCGCCGGCACCGTCATGAGAAAGGCGAGGCGCAAACCGCGCGCCAGCTCCGCCCGAAAGCCGGTGAAGTCGTGGCGCGCTGCCATGCGCGCGAGCAGCGGCAGCGCGACCGTCCCCAGCGCGACACCGAATACACCGAGCGGCAGCTGCATCAGCCGAAACGCGATCGCGAGCCAGAACGTCGGTCCATCCCCGAGCCGCGAAGCAAAGATCGAGTTGATGAGGACGTTGAACTGCGTCGAGCTTGCCGCGACCACCGACGGCCCCATGAGCCGCAGGATTGCCTTCACACCGGCGTCCTTCCAGGCGAAGTCGCTGCGAAAGACGTAGCCCAGGCTGCGAAGCGCCGGCAGCTGCACTCCGAGCTGCAGTGCGCCGCCGATGAGCGTGCCGCAGGCGAGTCCCAGCACCGCGCTCGGGCCGAAGTGAGGATCGATCCACCAGCCGATGGCAACGCCGCCTGCGATCGAGCCGACGTTGAAGAAGCTCGAAGCCATCGCCGGGATGCCGAACACGTTCTTCGAGTTCAGCATCCCCATGACCAGTGCCGCGAGCGACACCAGCAGGATAAAGGGATACATGATCCGCGCGAGCGTCACGGTGAGGTGCGCCTTCTGCGGATCGAATCCCGGCGCGAGCAGCGCCACGAGCCAGGGCGCAATCGCGATGCCGGTGATCGTGATGGCACTCAGGCACACGATCGCAAGCGTCGCCACCTTGTTGGCCAGACGAAACGCGGCGGCATCGCCCTGCATCGCACTCGTCTTGCTGAAGGTCGTCACGAATGCCGTCGACAGCGCCCCTTCCGCAAACAGGTCGCGCAGCAGGTTGGGTGTTCGGAAGGCGATGGTGAACGCATCCATCACGCGGCCGCCGCCGAACAGTGCAGCGAAAATCTGCTCGCGCGCGAGACCGAGAATGCGGCTGCACAGCACCGCCAGCCCGACGATGCCTGCCGCGCGCGTGTTCAATCTTTCGGCACGCGCCGATGAGGCTGCGGCAGGCGCGGCCGGCGGGGGGGCGTGCGTACTCAATTGTGCTTTAGAAAATCGTCGTAATACATTGATTTAATGTACATAAAAACGCAGATAACTGCCATCCCCGTGCGCACGCCGGTGCGACCGCCTGCGCGCATTACGCAGATGTCACCGCGCAATCGTCAACTTGCCCGCGCCGCCGCCGTTGCCCCTGGTAAGGAGCACATCGTGAGTCGCTCAACCGGACGATAGGCGCGCACTTCCGGTCACTTTGGCGGCCTGCGATGCGGGCGGGGGCTGCACTTGCACCCCCGCCCTGT
>Ga0335079_10004256_pt1 | contig 16459 bp, 16 predicted proteins | sample Lox_Sample_33_FD_206719 | JGI IMG/M metagenome (GOLD analysis project Ga0335079, IMG submission 206719) | Soil microbial communities from Loxahatchee National Wildlife Refuge, Florida, United States - Lox_Sample_3.3 | ecosystem: Environmental > Terrestrial > Soil > Wetlands | place: USA... | reverse complement strand
CGCCACCGCGGCCGGCGAGTTTGGCAACACCGGCCGGAACATCCTTTACGGGCCGGGCCAGAAAGACGTGGATATCGCGGTGCTTAAAGACTTTGCAGTCAGTGAACGAAGCTCGCTCGAGTTCCGCTCTGAGTTCTTCAACGCTCTCAACAACGTGAACTTCGCCAACCCCGTCAATCTCCTCTCCAATGCGAACGTGGGCGCAATCCTGGCCACGACTACCGGTCCACGCGCCATGCAGTTCGCCTTGAAGTTCAGTTTCTAACGCCCGGCAGCAAGAAGTTATTGCTGCCAAGGGTGTCCTGCCCGGCGAGATTTCCGAAAGGGGAAATTTGGCATCCACCACCGCGTAGCCCGGCGCGCCGCTTGCCCTTTACCGGCAACACCCACCAGCCGCGTTCCGCGCGAGGTTGCAACTGGTAGCAACAAACCTGAAACAAAATCTGCAAATACTCTTGACCCAGAATGTGAGGCCGCTCTACGATTGAGGACTGCTTTCGTAAATGCAACTGAGTTGCAACTAAGAACCCAGAGAGTAACCAGGGGCAAACGGTGTTCCAATTGGGGATGGGGCGTGTACGGCCACACGGGATTGCCATGCGGGGAGTGAGCCTCGGCACAGGGTCAGGCGGGAACCGCAGAACGATTTCTGCGCGCAAGTTCCGGCCCGGCCGGCGTGACCGGCATGCTCGCGAGCAGGCGCTGGTTGCGGCGGCGGCCAAACTGTTTGCCTCTCAGGGTTACGACCTTACCACTACCCGCCAGATCGCGGCCCGGGCCGGTTGCGCCGAAGGCCTCATTCACCGTTACTTCCATGGCAAGGCCGGCCTGCTGTTCGCCCTGATTCAGTCCCGGGTCTCCAAGGAAGTGGCCGGCCTGAGTGAACGGTTGCGGCGCGCCCCCAGCCTGGAGGAGGAATTGTTGCAACTGGTGGACTGGGAGATCGAGCGCATGTGGGACGATCGGGATTTCCTGCGGGTCATCATCCCTCGTGCCCTCCTCGACCGGAGTCAGGGCAAAATTCTCAATCGTGTGGGCACCTCTCGTCATGTTCCCGCCATTGCCGAACGCCTGCGGCAATTTCCCCAGTGCCGAAAGCTCTCTGCCGAGCGCCTGGAGGCGCTGGCCGAATTCATCAAAACCCTGGGCATGATGTATGGCTTCATGCATCCCATGGTCCTGCGCCAGGACCGCAAGCGGGCGCGCCGCTCGGCCGTCGCCATCACCAGAATTCTTGCCGCCAATCTCTGATCAGAGAACCGTTTCTATTCCCGTACATCCCGGCCGCTAGGTTTTTGCTTGACAGTTAACATCGCGAGGTGCTAACTAAGTGCACACGCGCTTACAAACGCTATCAGTTGCGTGTGCGCCTACATTCCCTTTCGCGTCTCGCACCGCATGTGGGGTTTTACTCGGGTTCACAATTTGGCTCAGATTCCGTGCTAGGAGGACTCCATGACTTCGTCCCGGAGGAGTCTTGCAGCATTCGTGCTGCTTGCGTTTTTCATTCTGGGGTCGTTTCAGAGTGCACACGCCTTTCCTGCTTTCGCTAGAAAGTATGGCCTTCGCTGTTCCGCCTGCCACGAGGCTTGGCCGATGCTCAACGCCTTCGGCCAGAAATTCAAAGACAATGGCTATCAGTTAATGGATGATCGGGATTCCCCGATCTGGCAAAACAACGGCTATTGGCCGGTGACCTTCCGCATCACTCCCTATTGGCATCGGGATAGCACCGACAAGGTTTCAACCGACCAGGCCTCCACCGGCCAGCAGAAGGTAACCATCAATGGCTTTGACCTGAGCGGCCTCGATATCCTGAGCGGCGGCACCATCTACAAGAACATTTCTTTCCTGATGGTTCCTTCCGCCGATGAGACCGGCGCCTTTCACTTTGAATCAGTCAACGTCCGCTTCGACAACGTAGCCCACAGTTCCTGGCTGAATTTCAAGATGGGCAAATTCGAATTGGATAACCTGGTCTCGGAAAAGCGCGAGATAACCCTTTCCGGCAACGGCGCGAACTATCTGATCTATCACTTCATTCCTGCGACGTGTGCCGGCTGTGCGGATGATTCCAACGTCTTCGGGCAGGTTGGCGACAACCAGCTTGGTGTGGAGTGGCTGGGGCACTCGTACGACGACCGCACCCGAATTTCCGCCACCTTGATGAGCACCAACGACGGCAACGTGGACTTGCCAACGAACAGCTACGGGGGGTTCTTTGCCGCCAGCCAGGCGTTTGACGCGGGCAAGCTGGGCTTGCAGCGCGTCGGCTTCTACGCCATGGTGGGTCAGTCGCCGACTTACTACTTAACGTCAGGCGGCACTCCGCTGGGCTTCGGTAGCCTGGGCAACAAGACGTTCACTCGGGAAGGCTTCGTCGGGCTCTTCTACCTGGGCAAGCTGGATTTCCAGGTGGTCACCCAGCATGGCGAGGATGACGCATTTCTGGCAACCGGCACAGCCGCCAACACTGCGCTGCCCACGGGCGCCCGGAATGCCACCTGGAACGGTGGGCTGGTTGAGACGCACTATGTCTACAACCCGCAGCTGATCTTTATTCAGCGTTATGACTGGGTGCGCATGTCGCAACAAGCCACACCCGGCACGCCCTCGACCCTGGGGAACATGGACCAGCTCACCTTCGGGTATCGCTATTACCCATTCATGACCAGCCGGGCCGGTCTTGCCTGGCACAACGAATATTCCTGGTTGCGTCAACGGGGAATGGCGCCAGACGGAACTGACCTAACCACCGGCACCCTGATGCTGGGACTCGACTTCGACTTCTAGAGAGGGAATGACGATGCGCACAAAGCTACTCAAGTGGTCGCTGATGATGGGCGCAACCATGGTCCTCGCGCTGTCGGGCCATTCGCAAGCCCAGCTGACAACGGAAAACATAGCCTCTCGTCTTAACATGGAAGCCCATGCTGACGGTTTGACAGGCCACGCCAAGGCGGCGGAGATGGACTATCGCCGCTACTGCGTCGGCTGTCATGGACCGTTGGGAGACGGCAACGGCGAGAACGCGACGTGGCTCGATCCCAAGCCGCGCGACTTCCAACTCGGGATTTTCAAGTGCCGCTCCACTCCGACTGGCACGCTGCCCACCGATGAGGATCTGTTCGACACCATCGCCCGCGGCCTGGATCGCTCGAACATGCCTCCGTGGAACACCTTCACGAAGCAGATGCGGATTGATCTGGTGGCTTATGTGAAGCACTTCTCTCCCCGCTTTGCTACGGAAAAGCCGGGCGCGCCCATTCAAATTCCACCCGAGCCGGAAGTTACTGCCGACCGGGTCAAAGCGGGGCGGGAGTTGTTCAAGAAAATGGAGTGCTGGAAGTGCCACGGTGTGCAAGGCATGGCCAATGGTCCTTCTTCTGCCACGCTCACCGACGACCAGAACCGCCCGATTCTGCCTTACAACTTTACCGACGGCACCCGCCCCAAGTGCGGATCTACCGACCGCGATATCTACCGCATCTTCATGACCGGTCTGGATGGGACGCCGATGCCATCGTTCTCCGACAACATCAAGCCCGACGAGGCTTGGGACCTGGTGTTCTACCTGCGAACCCTGCAGCCCGCCAACGGCATGAACACCAAGGAGCGGGAGATCGCCAAGCAGCTTAACCTGCCGCCGGTAACGCCAGATTAATCAGAGACGAAACGGAAAACAGGAGAGAGCCCAATGAAGAGAGCGTACAAGTACAAGCTGGCTGCCATGGTGCCGGCGCTGGCTCTGGTGGCGGTAGCCATTGCCCTGCTTGGCCCCAAAGTGAGTGCTGCTCCGGCCGGAGAAGGCAGCATTACCGGCATGGCCAAGCTGGATGGCAGTGCTCCGCACATGCGCGGCATAGACATGACCAAGGACCCCTGGTGCGCCAAGCAGCACGCTGATAATCCCGCCCATCTGGAAAATGTGGTCGTGGGCAAGAACAGCGGCCTGGAGTATGTGGTGGTTTACATCTCTGAAGGCCTGAGTGGCGCCGAAGCTGGGGAAAAGCCCTCGCAGGTGCCGGTTTTCGATCAGAAGAACTGCATGTACACACCTCACGTGCTGGCGATGGATGTCGGCCAGCAGTTCAAGGTGATCACCAGTGACCAGACCGCGCACAACATCCATCCCGAGCCGAACCCGATGACCGGCAACATTCCCTGGAACCGGTCGCAGCCGCCGGGCGCGCCTCCCATCCTCACCAGCTGGAAGACCGAGGAGATGATTCAGGTGAAGTGCAACATTCATCCCTGGATGCACGGATGGTTTGCCGTGGTCAAAGGTCCTTATGGCACCACGGACGATGACGGCAACTACACCATCAAAGATGTGCCGCCGGGAAGCTATACCCTGACGGCCTGGCAGGAAGAGTACGGGAAACAAACCGCTAAGGTGACAGTTGCAGCCGGTAAGCCTGCCACTGCGGACTTTACCTTCAAAGCAAAGTAAGACGGTGTGTCACCGGCGAAACTGGCGCAGCCCCCGCCTGCGCCAGTTCGCTGCTTCAAGTCGTATACACCAGACAGACAGCCAACTAGAGGCGAAACGCTATGGCCAAGTTGTTTGCCGTGACCATCATCCTTATTGCTATCGCGTCAGCGGTTCCGATCGTACGCGGCACCTGGACTCAGCCGGTGGATATCTCCACTCATGGCCACTCCATTGACGAGCAGTTCCACGAAACCATGTGGGAGGCCGGGCTGGCCTTCCTGGCAGCGCAAATCGTCCTCGGACTTTTCATCTGGACCAGCGCCGGCCGGGGCCCCGATGCCCAAATCAAGCGCTTTCCCGGAGGGGCTACGGGTTTGGTTCTGGCCGCGGTTTTTCTGGTGGGGACGGAAGTGATCGCTTTGGGGATATTCGGCGTCAATGCCTGGGCCCAGGTCTATTTCGCGCCGCCCGGGCCGGACGCCATGCCCATTCAGGTGCAGGCCGGGCAATTCGCCTTCTACTTTCGCTATCCCGGCCCTGACGGGAAGTTCGGGCCCATTCACCCCGACAAGATTGATGAGGCCAACCTGAATTTCTTCGGCCTGGACTATGACGAGCCTGCCACCAAGGATGACATTGTTACCGCCGAGATGGCCATTCCGGTGAACCGGGAAATTCATTTGCTGATGCACTCCAAGGACCTCGGGCATTCCTTCTATGTGCGCGAGCTGCGGGTGCAGCAGGATTTTGTGCCCGGCCTCGACGTCTCTCTGCACTTCACGGCCACCAAGGTCGGCAGGTACGAAATTGTCTGTACACAGCTTTGCGGGCTGGGGCATTACAACATGAAGACCTACCTGGAAGTGATGTCGCAGCAGGATTTCGACGGCTGGCTGAAAAAAGAAGCAGCCATGCAGTAGTTACGGCCCTCGCCTGCTCACGCCGCAGGGCGAGGATTTCTGGTTCGCGAGGTGATGACACATGCACGATGTATCTGCCCCTGCGGTACACCACGGTCCACCGCAGAGCTTCATCAGCAAATACGTCTTCAGTCTCGACCATAAGGTGATCGGCAAGCAGTATTACGCCCTGGCCCTGGTTGCAGTCTTCACCGGCATGGTGCTTTCCTGGCTCATGCGGCTGCACCTCGGCTACCCCGACCTGAAGATTCCCGGCCTGCATCTGCTCTCCAAGATTGGCGCTCCGGGCGACGTCATGACGCCGGAGTATTACCTGCAGTTGATGACCATGCACGGCACCATCATGGTCTTCTTCGTGCTGACCACGGCGCCCTTCGCCGCCTTCGGCAACTTCTTCCTGCCCATCCAGGTGGGTGCCGAAGATATGCCCTTCCCGCGCTTCAACATGATGTCGTTCTGGGTCACCTTCGTGGCTTTTCTGGTTCTGATCGCCGCGTTTTTCGTGGGCGACGGCCCGCCGCTCTCCGGCTGGACCGCTTATGCGCCGCTTAGCGCCGTGGGCGCGGTGGCCGGCCCTGGACAAGGTTTGGGGCAGATTCTGTGGGCGGCTTCGATTGGCATCTTCTGTATCGGCCAGCTATTGGGCTCACTCAACTTCATAACGACTACCCTCGACATGCGCACCAAAGGCATGAGCCTGATGCGCCTGCCGCTGAGCGCCTGGGCATGGTTCATCACCTCCTGCATGGGGCTTACCGCCTTCGCCGTGCTCATGCCGGCCTGCATTCTGCTTATTCTTGACCACGTGGCCGGCACCAGCTTCTTCATTCCCTCAGGCCTGGTGATCAATGATCAGCTACAGCCCCATTCTGGCGGCTCTACGCTGCTCTGGCAGCACCTGTTCTGGTTTTTTGGACATCCCGAGGTCTATATCGCCATTGTGCCTGGCATGGGCATCGTCTCGCACGTGCTCATCACCAACATGCGCCGGCCGCTGCTCAGTTATAAGGTGATGATCGCCTCCATGACCTCCATCGCCTTCCTGAGTTACATGGTTTATGGACATCACATGTTCGTCAGCGGGATGAACCCCACGTCGTCGCTGGTGTTTTCATTCCCCACGCTGGTCATCACCATCCCGGCGACCATTATTACGCTCATCTGGATCGGCAGCCTGTACGGCTCGCGATTGCGCATCAACGCCGCTTCGCTGTTCGCCCTGGGCTTTATCTCCATGTTCGTGGCCGGGGGCGTAAGCGGCTTCTTTCTGGCCCAGCCCTCGATCGACATCATGCTGCACGCCACCTACTTCGTTGTCGGCCATTTCCACCTGGTGATGGCGGTGGCCGCCATCTTCGGCATCTTCGCCGGGACTTACTTCTGGTTCCCCAAAATGACCGGCAGAATGATGAACGAAACCCTGGGCAAGATTCACTTCTGGTTCAGCTTCGTCGGCGCCTACTGCATCTTCATGCCCTTCCACTACCTGGGCATCATGGGCAACGTCCGCCGCTACGCGCAGTTCGTAGATGACTACATGCAACCGGTTCTGGGCGTACACAAGTTCATTACCATTGCCGCGCTCACCACGGGCGCCGCGCAGTTGATCTTCCTCTACAACCTGATTTACAGCCGCTTTTGGGGAGCAAAAGCTCCTGACAACCCCTGGGAGGGCACGTCGCTGGAATGGAGCACGACCTCGCCGCCGCCGTGGGATAACTTTGGCGGCAAGCATCTGGTGGTCCATCACGATCCCTATCAGTACGGGATGAAAAGCTCAACCGGCGATTACATCATGCAGACCTCGCCGGAGCCTTCGCCGACTGGAGAGTAACTGGCGGGGGAGTCATAAGTTAACGGGAATTGGGAAGAAGTCAGGGACATGGCTACTACAGTTCACGAACCACCGCAGATCAAATCGCCTCGGCGCTCGACAGCAGACTCCGGAGGCGGGGGCTGGCGCAACCTGGTTCCGGCCGGGGGAAATCTCCGCGCCGTGCGGGATGATTCTTCCCCAGCCTCACGCACCGGCATCTGGGTAGCGATCGCCGCCATCACTATGACTTTTCTGGCCTTCACCAGTGCGCTGGTGGTACGCCAGGGGGCCTCGAATGACTGGCGGCACATGCAGCTGCCGGGAATCATTTACTTCAATACCCTGGCTTTGTTGGCCAGCAGTTTCACGCTTGAGGCCGGCCGCCGCGGCTTTCGCGCCATGCAAGGCGACCTCAGCCGGCGTGCCGCGACCTTGCGTGCGCTCTATGCCACGCTCGGCCTGGGCCTGGTTTTTGTAGCCGGTCAATACATGGCCTGGCTGCAACTGAAGGCGGAAGGCTTATACCTTGCCACCAATCCCAGCAGCTCTTTCTTTTATGTGTTTACGGCCGTACACGGGCTGCACGTTCTGGGCGGGCTGGCCGGGCTGGTTTACGTGATCCGGAAGCTGAACAGAAACCATCTGCATGGCAGCACGCTGAAGACGGCTTCCCACTACTGGCATTTTATGGATGTGCTCTGGCTGTACTTGCTTTTGGTGCTTTGGATGAAGCTCTAGTCCATACAGGAGGCGCTGTGAGCGAAGCTAATCTGACCATGGAGGCACACGGTACCGGGCTGATGGAGGCCTCGCCGTTTGCCGTGCCGGCCAAGAAGCTGGCCATGTGGCTGTTCATCATCGCCGATGCGATGACCTTTGCCGCGGTTCTGATCGCCTACGGTTTTCTGCGCAACAGCACTCCTAGCTGGCCGGAGCCCTTCGAGTTCTCGCCCTCCATCATCAACGTGATGGTCATGACCTTCATCCTGATCAGCAGCAGCCTTACCATGCTGTTTGCCATCCGCGCCGCACAGGTCAGCGACAAGGCCCGGGCCTTTACATGGATTCTGATCACGGCCCTGGCCGGCGCGGTTTTCGCCCTGCTGCACATTCGCGAGTGGCTGGGCATGATCGGCCAGGGGGTGGGACTGTTTCACAATCCCTGGGGAACTCCGTTATTTGGCGCCGCCTTCTTTTGCGTCACCGGACTGCACTTGTTGCACGTCACCGGCGGAGTCATAGCTCTGGTGGCCGTGGGCTTGCGCTACCAGAGAGGCCGTTACAAGGCCGACGATATTGAAATTCTGGGTCTGTACTGGCACTTCGTGGATATTGTCTGGATGTTCGTGGTGCCGTTGGTCTATTTGCTGAGCATACACCGCTGACCGCCAACCGGAGGATGAACTGCTATGACCCCTATGGAAGAACACGGGAACTTGACCACGGATGTTATTGTATATCTCGTTCTTTTAGGCATCGCCGGCCTGCAAATCATTCTGGCGTATAGCTATCACGGTGGCGGCGAGGGTCTGCTGGGGCGCCTGTTGATCGTGGCGGCCATCCAGGCGGTTGTAGCGGTCTTGTTTTTCATGCACCTGCGGTGGGAGAATCGGGCCATGTTGGTTTCGGTGGCGGTGGTGACGCTTTTCGTACTGATATCACTGCAGTACAGCTGGAGTGATAGCTTTCGCTTGCTGCACGGCGTGCCCTTCGCGCGCTTTCATTAAACTGATTGAAGATGACTCGGCCCCGGAGCTCGATGTGGTTCGCCGCCTTTGCCGCGGGGGTGTTGCTGCTTTCCGCCTCTCTGCCTGCGTTTGGGCAGGGCTGCGCTCTCTGTTACACTCAGGCGGCCTCTTCGGGCGCGCGCATGATTCATGCCCTGCGTGACGGCATCCTGATTCTGGTGTTGCCGCCCACTTTAATGTCGGTGGGGGTGGCCTTCGTGGCCTATCGCAGGCGCGACTATTTTCACCGCCCGGAAAGTTCACAACCGGATTTCCCCACGGAGCTCCATGGCGACGACTGAGACCATGACATCTTTCGGGTACAGGCAGAGCTTGCCTTGCAGGCTGCGGGATTACTACACCCTGACCAAGCCGGAAGTGAACCTGCTGATTCTCATCACCACGTCAGCCGGGTATTACCTGGGAAGCCAGAGTGGCTTTCGTTTTGCAGGACTGATCAACACGCTGATCGGTACCCTGCTGGTAGCGAGCGGCACTGCCACTCTCAATCAGTATATGGAGCGCGGCTACGACGCGCAGATGCGCCGCACCGCGAGCCGGCCGGTCGCTTCCGGACGGATGGCAGCGCTCGAAGCCTTCCTGTTTGGCGTGGTTCTGAGCGTAGCCGGCGGAATTTACCTGTGGGCCACGGTCAATTCGCTGGCCGCGGTGCTGGCCGTTTCCACCCTTCTATCCTATTTATTGGTGTACACGCCGCTGAAGCGGGTCACTCCGCTCTGCACCCTGCTGGGGGCGATTCCTGGCGCTATGCCAACGCTGATCGGATGGGCCGGGGCCTCGGGCACTCTGAACCTGCAGGCATGGTTCCTGTTCGCGGTGCTGTTTCTGTGGCAGTTTCCGCACTTTCTCGCCATCGCCCTGATGTACCGTGAGGATTACGCCCGCGCCGGTTACAAGATGCTGCCCGGCTTCGATGCCGAAGGCCGCTTTACCCGCGCAGAGATCACTGCTTTCACCATCGCGCTCACCGCCGTCACGTTGTTGCCGGTCTTCGCTGCCGGCCCCAGCTTGACGTATCTGCTGGCCATGGGAGCGGCGGGTGCATTCTTTCTCTATTACAGCGCCCGGCTTTCGGTCACCGCGTCGCGGGGCTCGGCCAAACACCTGGTGCACGCGTCTGTGATCTATTTGCCGGTGGTGTTTCTGATTATGATTGTCTGCAGGCCCTGAAGTTCGTTGTGATGATGGTCCCGTCCCCTTCTCGATTGGCATCGCGAATCACTCTCAGCCGTCTGGATGCGCCGCGAATCCACAGCGCGCCATCACCGGTTGGAATTTGCGCTTTGACCTTCACCCTGAGCGCTTTGTTGCTGGTTGCGCCGGCGGCCTGGGGCAAAGTAAAAGAGCATTATGGCGATGGCTTCGTGGTTGACCTGAATCACCCGGCCAGCCAGGTGGTGGATTTTGTGCACGCCGTGACGGAAGACGGAATTATCCGCGGCACCTCCGACTCCCGCGGCGCCAGCGAGCTGTATGGCGCCAGTTCGGCCAAGACCTCCGACGCATTCCCCCGCTGGACCCAAGGCGGCACGGTTCTTTTCAAAGTTCGGCCCGGCGCCCTGGCGCCCGACCACTTTTATCAAAGCAACGACCAGGGCACTGTCGTGGTGCGCTACGTGGTGCAGCCTCTAAGCGCCGATTCATGCCGCCTGCGCATTGACGCGATTTTTGAAGAAGATTCCCACCACCACCACCATCCTTCCGACGGCCTGGTGGAGAACAATGAGTTCGAGGCGATCGCGGCGAAGATAAAAGAATTCGAGAATCTGGAGCAACAGCGGCGCGAAGCTGAGGCCCAGCAACAGATGCAAGATAAGGTGCAGGACCTTGACGCACAACTGCAGCAGGAAAACACACGCCTGGATGACCTGAACAAGAAGCAGGCGGACCTGCGGCAGAAAATTCAGGCTACACAGGGCGGAAAACCTGGCCGCATTACCACGAGCGCAGAGTTGAAGACGGGACCCTACCAGGCCGCGAGCGTGGTGGAACAACTTTCTCAGGGCGATGCCGTGACCGTGCTGCAGGAGACGCCCTACTGGTACCGCGTGCAAAGCGCCAGCGGAAAGCGGGGCTGGGTGTATCGCCTGATGCTCGAGGTGGCGCAGTGAAGGCCATGCGAAGCGCGGGCATGCTGGCGGCGGTGCTGCTGCTCGGGCTCTTGTTGAATGCGCAAACCCCGAAGGGGGTGCAGCGGGAGTTTGCTTTTCCGATTACGGCGGTCGAGGCTGCGCTGAAACAGTTGGACGCTTACACCGGCGCCCGCCTGCCCACTCTGGATGGATTTATCACGACCGAGCGGGCGCAACTGCCTCACTACCAGCGTCCTTATTACGAGTACAAGATCAACCTGACCATGGCGGGAGCGACTCGCACTGAGGTGCAGGTCAGGGCGGAAGTTTCGGCCTGGTTTGAAGATCCCCAGGGTCAGCAGTCCGGCTATCAGACGCTGGAATCCAATGGCCGCCTGGAGAGCGATTTGCTGGACCGTCTGGGCGAGTATCTGACCACGAATCAGTCAAAGCTGCTGGCCGACCCGTCTGCCCTGGTGAAGCAGATCGCTGCGGTTCGCCAGCAGGAAAGCGATGCGCAGCAGCAGATCGCCGAACTCGAGCAGCAATTGCAGCAGGCACAAACCGGCAGCGAGCATGCCGATCGTGCCGAACTGGTAACCGTGGCGCGCGGCCGGATTGCAGTTCTGAAGTCGCCGGAAGAGCATTCGCCGGTTGTGCTGCACGCCCAGGCCCAGGATGAATTCGAGGTATTGGAACACCGCGGCGCCTGGTTGCGGGTGAACCTGCAAGACGCCAGTTCCGGCTGGGTGCGAAGTTCAGACGTGCGCCCCGCGGCGGCGGGGGATGATTCCTCATCTTCCGCGGACTCCGCCGGGTTCATGGTCATCCGAAAAAATGTCATGCCTTTTTCCGGCGATTGGCCGCGCCTGAAAGGTAAGCCCACGCTGTACGTTTGGGCGCGGCCGCTGGGTTCGAGCCTCAATGCGTCTCCGGCGGGACGTTTGCATTTTGCCCAGGCCCTGTTCCGGCAACGGTATCTGGAGGCCGTGCACAGTCCGCAACGGTCGTTTGAAGGCGTTGTGGTGATCTTTCTAGATGCTGGCGGCGGCGTGGCGGCGGCCAACCTGGAAGACATCGGGCAGTGGGTGGATGAGACCATCAAAGAGCCCGTCTTCCAGGCCCGGTGCTCTTTCGACCCCCGCAGCGAGTTCTTCGCCGCAGCGCGCGCGGAGGCGCAGCGAAAGCGCTGATTGAGCGTGAAGTCCAGCCACTCGCCGGTGCATCAATCGCCGCGCAACTCCTCGTGCAGGGCCTTCTCCAGGCGCTCCTTGTGTTCGGGCGAGAGCTTGCCGCCAGCCGAGGTGAGGTAGAACACGTCAATTGCCATCTGCCCTTCGGTATCAATCAAGGCGATCTCGATGTTGCACTTCTGGTAGGAGAACCGCGAGCTGATGTGGTGCAGAAGGCCCATCCGGTCCTGGGCAATCACCTGCACCAGCGTACTGCCGGCCGAGCAGCCGTCGTCAAAGGTGATTGCAGTTTTGATCTTCACCCGAGTCACCCGGCTTCTCTCTTCCGAGCGCCGGCGGTCGTGCAGCATGCGGTCCAGGTCTGCTTCTCCCATGAGCACGTCCGCAATGCTGCGCTTGAAGCGCTCCCACTCCGGCAGGTTGAGCTCGAGGGTGCGAAAGCGGTCGGTGAAGTAGAAGGTATCCACCACCGTGCCGGCGGCATTGGAAAATGCATTGGCCTTCACGATGTTCATACCCCAGGCCGCCAGCACGCCGGCGACATTGGAGAACAGAAATGGCCGGTCGGTGGTGACCAGGGTCAGCTCAAACCAGTGCCTTCCGCGCTTCAGATCGAGCTGCACGGAGCACTCCGCCAGCCGGTCGGCCATGCCCAGATGGCGCAGCACATCCTCAGGAGGATACGAGCGCAGATAACGCGTGGGTAGGCCTTCGAGAAACGCCTTGATCTTCTTTCCGGCTACCGGCGCCAGAGTCTGCAGGCGCGCCAGGTTTTCGCCGTCCACGTCGGGATGCAGCCGTTGGTCCACGCTGCGGTTCAAGTAGTTTGCGGTCGAAATGTAGAGCTGCCAGACGTTCTCCGCCTTCCACGGGGTGAGCGCTTCGGGATTCACCGCCTTGATGTCGGCGTAAGTGAGCAGGCAGAGCATTTTCAGCCGCTCCGGCGTGCCCACCTTTTCGGCGAAGGCGCGTATGGTTTCAGGATCGAAGATGTCCCGGCGCAGGGCCATGGACATCTCCAGATGATTGCCGATCAAAAACAGCACGGCGTCGCGATCCTGGGGCGGCAGGTCGAGGCGCTCCAGAGAATTTTCGGCGATCTGCAGGCTGGCCTGCACGTGGCTGCCGCCGGGCACGCCTTTTCCGACATCGTGCAGCAACAATGAGAGGTAGAGCAGCTCGGGCTGCTCCAGTTCATTCAGAATCTGCCCGTAGCGCTGATCCCACTCGGAAGGCGATTGGCTGGCGCGATGCAGGCTTTCAATGGTAAGAAAGGTGTGCTCATCTACGGTGAAGCGATGGTAGAAGTCGCGCACCACCAGAGAATCAATCAGTTTGAACTCGGGCAACAGCAGATTGAGCAGGCGCAGGGAGTGCATGGCGCGCAGCGCCTCGGCCGCGTGCGGCTCGATCAGAATCACCTGCAGGTATCGCCACAGCTCAGCGCCTTTCGGCGGAGCCGCCGCCAGGCCCGGCAAGACCTGCTCGATCCGGTACTCGGTAGTGGTGCTCAACTTCAGGCCATGATGGGCCATAAAGTCAAACAGCCGCAGCAGGAGCTCGGGATCGTGCAGGGCCGCGGGCTGCTGCAGAAAAATCAACCCATCCACCACCGAGAAATCCGCATTCGAAAGGCGCGAGCGCCAGTTCTGGAATTGCCGGTACAGCGAAGAACGCGCCGCCGGAATTTCCTCCAGCAGCTGCAGGGAAGTGCGGTGAATGGCGCGCGCATGGCTGAAATACACGCGCATCCAGTCGGCGGCATCCATGGGGCCGGTCTCGGCCACGCCGATCTCGTTGGCGGCCGCCTCGTCCTGTGCTTCCCAGGTCAGCATGTTGTCGTCGCGCCCGTGGCGAAAATGCAGAAAACAGCGCACTGCCACCAGAAACTCGAGAGCCGGGTCAAACTGCCGCCGCACCGAAGCCGGCAGCAAGGTCATCGGGTCGGGCCAGTCGCGGAGCTTGTCCATAGCGGAAATCAGCGCCAGCCATCCCGCCACGTTGTAATCGCGCAGCCCGCCGGGCGTTTCTTTGACATTGGGCTCGAGGTGATAAATTGTGCCGCCATATTTTGCGTGCCGGTCGCGGGTAATCTCCGAGAGCCGCTGCACCATGGCCTGCGACTCGCGCATGATCAGCCTGGGGATCAACTTGTCATGCAGGCGGGTGAACAGTTCCCGATCTCCGGCCAGGAAACGGCAATCCAGCAGAGAGATGGTGAACTCCACGTTCTCCGGATCAAAGCGGTCGCACTCGGAAAGCATGCGCGACACAGGGCTTACCTTCATGCGCAGGTCCCAGAGCTCCTGCGAGAAGCGGCGTACCTTGTCTTTGAAGGCCTCTTCCGTGGCCAGGTCAGCAAAGAGGAACAGCAGATCTACGTCGGAATAAGGGAAAAGCCAGCCGCGGCCGAAACCGCCCATCGCCACCAGCGCGACGTCTTGCAACGGCGCCTCGCTCGGGGCGATCAACTCCTTCCATAGCTGAGCGAGGATGTTTTCTACCAGCGCGGTCCGTTGCGCCACTGCGGCCAAGCCATGGCCGGTAGCGGCAAAGCCTTGCTGAATTCGTGAGGATTCTTCCAGGTACAGGTCGCGCAAGCCGCTGTTTAATGAAGATGCCGTAGTCATGCCGCCTGGTCGAGATTTTTCACTCTAATCGCCTGCCTGGGGCGGCGGAAATCGAAACTATTTATCGTTTCCATTAGGATAAATTATCGGCAGCGGGAACAAAAACCCCTCTTGCGGAAGGTGCTAGACCGTAAATCCAAGGGCGGAGCGCATGATGCGGAGGCCAAGGGCCTTACCTCGCATCGCCTGCGGCCAGGCAGGTTCCCAGCCCCACGAGCACTAAACCAGTCGCCGCCCGCTGGCGCTTGCGCAGTTTTGCAGAGGCCCGCAGGCGCGCCCCGATAGGCGCCGCCAAGAGCGTGACGGCGAGGTCACACGAGGTGTTCAAGGCGACCGAGATCGAGCCCAGCACCAGAAACTGCGCCAGCACGCTCCCCTGGCCGCGGCTGACGAATTGCGGAATGAACGCCAGAAAAAACAGTGCGGTCTTGGGATTCAGCGCTTCGGTCGCAATCCCTTGCCAGAAGGCGTGTGTGCGGGCAGGCAGGGCAATGGGTAGCTCGCCTTCCTCTCCCGCCTTTACGATCATGCGCACCCCGAGGTAGATCAAATACGCCGCTCCGGCATACTTGACCACCGCAAACGCCGCGGCCGAAGTGGCCAACAAAAGCGAGAGGCCGGTGGCTGCGGCGGCCACATGTACCAGCCCGCCAAAGAAGGTTCCCAGCGAGGAGAGAACGCCCTCCCGTCTTCCCCCGGCGAGGGTACGCGCCAGAACGTAGAGCATGCCGGGTCCCGGCGCAATGGCCAGCAGGGAAGCGGCCCCGAGAAAGAGCAGAAACCGATGCGCATCAAGCATAGAACGATTTTACACATGCCCGGGACCCGCAAGCCGGCGTGTATGATGAGAAGAAATCCATGGCAGCCGATTTGCCGCGCATTCGCGCAGTCATTTTCGATTATGGCAACGTTCTGTGCTTTCCACAAAGCGAGGCCGATGCGCGCCGTATGGCCGAAATCTGCGGCATGAGCCTGGCGCGCTTCAGCGAGCTCTATTGGCGCTCGCGCCTGGCCTACGATCGCGCCGATCTCGACCGTGAAACCTACTGGGCCGGGGTCGCCCGGGAAGATGGCCGTACCTTCACCCCCGGTCAGGTGGACCAGCTCGTGGAAATTGACTGCACCGGCTGGGCGCACATCAATCCCGCGTCCATGCAGTGGGTGCAGCAGCTGCGCCGGGCTGGCCTTCAGTTGGTTCTGCTCTCGAACATGCCTGCCGAGATCAGCCGCTACCTGCTTACTCATCACGAGTGGCCGTCGCTGTTTCATCATCTTGTTTTTTCCTGTGATCTGCGGCGGGTGAAGCCCGAGCCCGAGAGTTATCAGGTTTGCCTCGAGAAGCTTCAGCTTGCCCCGCATGAAGTGCTGTTCCTGGACGATCGCGAGCAGAACGTTCAAGGCGCCGCGAAACTCGGCATGCACGCGCTTGTGTTCGACGATTTGAGCCGCGTGCTGGAGAAAGTGGCGCGGCGCTATCATCTACCAGTCCCCGACGCGGTGGCTTCCTCGGCCATGCCCGCCGAGCCGCTGCTGGATGAACCGTGAACCGCCGCCAGCGCGCTCCTGGTCAATCAAGACCGGCGCGCCGCGCCGGCCTGGCGCGCGCCCTCTCCAAGCTGGGCTACTGTTCCCGCTCGCAGGCGCG
>Ga0335079_10004254_pt1 | contig 16459 bp, 14 predicted proteins | sample Lox_Sample_33_FD_206719 | JGI IMG/M metagenome (GOLD analysis project Ga0335079, IMG submission 206719) | Soil microbial communities from Loxahatchee National Wildlife Refuge, Florida, United States - Lox_Sample_3.3 | ecosystem: Environmental > Terrestrial > Soil > Wetlands | place: USA... | reverse complement strand
ATCGTGATGGGCGGAGGATCGGTAGCCAGCCGCCACAGACCGGTGGCCCTCTCTTCCAGAATCTCCGCGTGCGGCGACATGCGTTGGGCGGGGAGAACATCCAGGGCCGGGAGCAACTGGGGATCCGGGCGATCTCGACCGGAAGCCAGGAGAGTAAAGAATGTGCGCATGCCTGCGCAAAGCGATTCCGCTTGTTTGTTGCCCGCCGCCACCACCAGGAGTGGGCGCTCCGTCATTTGCCAAAGCAGCACGGAGTACAGAGCCTTCGCCGTGGTGGTGAGGCCGGACAGTGCCAGCGCCGGACGGTTCATCGGCAGACGCTGGAGTAACTCTTGAAAAGCCGGGTGCCGTCCCAACGCAGAGAACAAGTCGCGAATTGCAGGATGGATCAAGGGATTTAACGGGCCAGAATGGTTTCTACTATTCCTGTAGTCGAATACCCCGGCTCAAGACTGAGCGGCATGACGACGCCTCCGGCGGCCTCCACTTCTTCGCGGCCGGCAATCCAGTGAGCCCAGTCCGCGCCCTTTACCAGAACGTCGGGTAGCACCGCGGAGATCAGCTCTCGCGGCGTATCCTCGTCAAATAGAGTGACGGCATCCACGGCTTCTAATCCCAGTGAGACCTCTATCCGCTCGCCTTGCGGAATTAGAGGCCGCAAAGGACCCTTGAGCCTTTGCACGCTGGCGTCGGAATTCAGCGCGAGGATCAGGACATCGCCGAGCGACCTGGCTCTTTCCAGCAGGCGAACGTGGCCGGGATGCAGAAGATCGTAGCAGCCATTGGTGAAAACTACTTTCTTGCCCGCGGCCTTCCACTCTGAGCGTACTCGGACCAGTTCGTCACGGCTGCAAAAGATTCCCACACTCTCAATTTAGGACAGGCGTCGGCTGCTGTCCAATGGCGGGTAGTGTGAAGAAGGAGTACGATCGCTCTTTCAGCGCGCTAAAGGAAACCCCGTTTCAGGATGAAGAGGAGTAGGAACTTTCCGCGGGAACCGTGGCGCATCCCCCGAGCAAGGTTTGCTCTTTGGGTTCCTTGCCTCCGAAGGCGCGGCGAATTTTTTTGTGGGCGCGAGCGAGCGTAGCACCCACTGTCCCTTGTTGCAGCCCCAAGACTGCGGCCACTTCGTCGTAACTCAGGCCCTCCGCACGTAGACGCACACATTCCAGCTCGCGTGGGGCCAGCATCCTGGTGAGTTCCCGGGCCATCTCCGTGCGCTGATAGTGCTTCTCTGGATCGTTGTAATTGTCGGCCGGGTCGTGAATGCCGTCGATTGTGACCTCATTTTTCACGCTCGCCGATTTCAGCGTATCCAATAGATGATTGCGCAGAACACGAAACAGCCAGGCTCTGGCGTCGTCGAATTGGCGGCCTTCGCTGCGGGCCACGAAGTACCGGAGAAAAATCTCTTGCAAGGCGTCTTGAGCGCCACCCGCATCGTGGATCAGGCCAAAAGCGTATCGGAGCAGGCCAGGCGCGTGGCTGCGGTATAGCTCCGCCATCTCGCGCTCCATGTCATTGACTGGCGCCGCTTCGTCCGGGTTCGCTTCCAGGCGAGTTTCGAGCACTGTGTTGATCTTCGAGTCATCTTGCAACCAATTCAATATTGGCTTCGGATGGCGTGAAGGGGTCAACCAAAGATATGTAAACCATGGATAGCAGAGCTCACGGTGGAGGGCAGGATTTTAAAGCCGGTTGATCAGGCTAGCCACGTAGCCCGCGCCAAAACCGTTGTCGATATTCACCACCGTGACGTTACTGGCGCAGCTGTTGAGCATCCCCAGGAGGGCGGCCAGGCCGTTGAAGCTGGCGCCGTAACCAACGCTGGTCGGAACCGCGATCACGGGACAGGACACCAGACCCCCGACGACGCTCGGCAGGGCTCCCTCCATCCCCGCGCAGACCACCACCACCCGCGCCGCCGTCAACCGCGCACTGCTCTCGATGAGGCGATGGATGCCGGCCACCCCGACATCGTGAATCGCTTCGACCTCATTGCCCATCACCTCGGCGGTGATTTGCGCTTCCTCCGCGACGGGAATATCGCTCGTGCCCGCGCAAACCACGGCAATCTTACCTTTGCCGCGCAGGGTCTTGTCTCTCCAAAACCGGACGGCGCCGGAGAGCGCAAAATATTCCGCGCCCATGAATTCCCGCTCGATAAGCGCGGCCGTAACCGCATCGACGCGCGTGATGAGCACGTTTTGCGAGACATTGAGCAGTCGCCCGGTGATGGCCACTACCTGATCCGGCGTCTTACCCTTAGCCAGGACGACCTCCGGCATGCCATGCCGCAGCTCACGATGATGATCCACTTTCGCGAAGCCCAGATCCTCGAACGGCAGATGGCGGACGCGGGCCACCGCGGCATCGACGTTCATCGCGCCGGAGCGAACTTGCTCCAGCAGGGCTCGGAGCTGATCCTCATTCATACGACCTCAGAATATCAGAACCCCTATTGGCGGCCCGTCAGAAGGTGAGGGTCTGCCCCTGGTGGAGCCCTAGCCGGTGCGCCTCCCCGGCGCGTAGCTCGAGCACGAACTGCTCGCTCGAGTGGCCTCCATAAACCGGGCAGTCGGCGGGTGTCTTCGTGCAGGGAGGAGTGTCCGCCGAAATCTCGACGATGCGGCGGCTGGAATCCATGAAGATAATATCGAGCGGCACCTTCACATTGGACATCCAATAAACGTACGGCGCAGGTTTCGTGTGGACGAACAGCATGCCGCGGCCTTGCGGCAGGGCCTCCCGAAACTTCATGCCATTCTCCATCTCGCCTTGCGTCATCACCACCTGGGCGCGGATTTGGCTGCCGCCGGGTAGCGTGATCACCTGCGAGTTGAGATCTCCCGCGTCATCCGGTTTAGGCCCGCAGCCGGCGCAGAGCAAGAGGATGAACACAGCGGGACGCAAACAGGTCATGCGATAAAATGGTACTTCTTTGGTCTTAGCGCTGCACGAAGCACCCTGGAGGCCTTTTCCACGCGATGTTCTGGAAACGAGTCCGTCTGACGCTCGATATGATTAAATTCGAGCACTCGGTCTTCGCCCTGCCGTTCGCGCTGACGGGAGCGCTGCTGGCCATCCGCGAGGGCGGGCTGGACGTGCGCGCGATTTGGGAAAAAATCGCCTGGATCGTGATCGCGATGGTGGGTGCGCGGTCGGCCGCAATGGCGTTCAACCGGGTGGTGGACGCTGAGATTGATGCCCGGAATCCCCGCACGAAGATGCGCCACATTCCGGCTGGCGTGCTTTCGGCGGCGTTTGGTTGGGGCTTCGTGGCGGTCGCCAGCCTCGTCTTCCTGTACGCCGCGCGCGAGTTGAATTCGCTTTGTTTCAAGCTGGCGCCCATCGCGCTGGCGGTCGTCTTCTTCTACTCCTTCACCAAGCGGTTCACCAGCTTTGCGCACCTGGTGCTCGGTTTTTCGCTGGGGATCGCGCCCGCCGCAGCCTGGATTGCAGTGCGCGGCTCGCTCGATTTGCGAATTTTGTGGCTCACCGGCGCGGTGATGTTCTGGACCGCCGGGTTCGACATCATCTATTCCTGCCAGGATTACGAGTTTGACTCCGACCAAGGGCTATTCAGTTTGCCACGCCGCATGGGCATCGCCGGGGCGCTGCGAGTTTCGAAACTCCTGCATGTGTTGATGATTTTGTGTCTACTGGCGCTGGTGCATGATCTCGATCTGGGTTGGCTGAGTATCGCGGGAATTGTCGCAGTCGCGCTGTTGCTCTTGTACGAGCACAGCCTGGTGCGGCCCAACGATCTGTCACGCGTTAATGCGGCGTTCTTCACCATGAACGGCTGGGTCAGCGTGCTATTCTTTGTGTTTTGGGCGGCCGACGTGTTCCTGGCGCGGCGAGTATAGCATCGAATGCCTGTTTCTATTGAAGATCCCCGGCTGAAACCGATCCTGGAAAAGGTCGAGGCGGGCGCGCGCCTTTCCTATGAAGATGGCGTCGCGCTGTATCGCACCTCCGATATTCTCGCGCTCGGTTACATGGCCAACCTGGTGCGCGAACGCCTGCACGGGTCGACCACATACTTCAACGTCAACCGCCATATCAATCCCACGGATGTGTGTGTGGCCAGTTGCCGGCTCTGCGCGTTTGGGAAGAGAGCCAAAGATCCCAAGGCCTACACCATGTCGCTCGATCAGGTGTGGCATGTGGCCGGCGAAGGCTGGACCGAAGCCGTCACCGAATTCCACATTGTTGGCGGCTTGCATCCCGAACTGACCCTCGACTGGTACTGCGAGATGCTGCGTGGCCTGAAGGCACGCTTTCCGCAGGTCCACTTGAAGGCGTTCACTATGGTCGAAATCGGATATCTCGCACAGCGCACGAAGATTTCTGTGCGGGAGGTTCTGGAACGTCTGCGTGACGCCGGCATGGACTCGTTGCCGGGCGGCGGAGCGGAAATCTTCTGCGATCGCGTCCGGCGCATCATCTGCGATCACAAGATCACCGGAGAAGAGTGGCTGGAGACCGCGCGCACGGCTCATCGTCTGGGCCTCCACTCCAATTGCACGATGCTTTACGGCCACATCGAAACCGAAGAGGACCGCGTCGATCACCTGGTGAAGCTGCGCGCCTTGCAGGACGAGACGCAGGGCTTTGTCACCTTCATCCCGCTAGCGTTTCACCCCGATAACACGCCGCTCGAGCATATTCCCAAGACCACCGGGTTTCTGGACATCAAGAGCATCGCGGTAGCACGCTTGATGTTGGACAACATTGCGCACATCAAGGCGTATTGGATTATGATGACGCCCGCGATCGCTCAGATCGCTCTGCGTTTCGGCGCCGATGATATTGATGGCACAGTGGTGGAAGAGAAGATCTATCACGATGCCGGCGCCACCACCAGCCAGTCGCTGCGGCGCGGCGACCTGCTGCGTTTGATCCGTAAGGCCGGCCGCGAGCCCGTCGAGCGCGATACACTCTACCGCCCGGTGCAGCGTACCGAGACGGCCTTCACCGTGTTGGTGTAGGTCGACACCAAACGGCCCTCAGTTCGGATAGAATCGAAAAGCACAAAAGTTCGCGTTCAAGGAGGTGGCCATGCGCCGGTTTCAATCGCTCTCGTGCGCCATTCCGCTCGGAGCGATGCTATTTCTGCTCGCAGGATGCGGCGGGTCCCAACACAACCCACAGGAGAAGTACTATTTGCTTTCCGCGAATATCAAGATCCCGTATTGGGAGACCGCGGCGAACGGGTTAATGCGCGCTGCCAGGCAAATGCAAGTCCAGGCGGAGTTGGTGGGGCCGGACACGTATGATGCGCAGGCGCAGCAGCAGGAACTCCGAAGGCTTACTGGTCTGCAGCAAAAGCCCGCGGGGATTCTCATTTCCCCCGCCGATGCCAATCTGATGAAGGCCGACATTGACGCGGCTATCGCTGCCGGCATTCCAGTCATCACTCTCGATTCGGATTCTCCATCCAGCAAACGGATCTTGTTTATCGGGACGAACAACTACGAGGCCGGCATCATGGGCGGCCGCGTGCTGGCGAAGCAACTCCAGGGGAAGGGCAATGTCGTCGTGTTCACCATGCCGGGACAAGCCAACCTTGCCGAGCGCTTAAACGGCTATAAGTTTGCGCTCAGCGAGCACCCTGGATTCAAAATCGAAGTGGTGGATATCAAGGGCGACCCGCGTGTCGCTTTCGACACGACCAACGAAATTGTCGAGAAGCGCCGCGACAAAGTGGATGGCTTCGTGTGCCTGGAAGCGCAGGCGGGCAAAGAAGTGGCCGAGGTGCTGGATCGCGCCAAGGTCACCGGCAAGACCGTCGTGGCCATGGACACCGACGAAGGCACGCTGAACTGGATTCAGAAGGGTGTCATCGCTGCGACTATCGCCCAGAAGCCGTACACCATGGCCTATTACGGCGTCCAGATGCTGGACCAGCTATATCATCAGAAGCCGCCATCGCTCGACGTCAACTGGGCGCAAGACCCGTTCTCGCCCCTGCCCGCATTCGTGGACACGGGAGCAACGCTAGTCACCAAAGACAACGTCGGCGATTTCATCAAGGCGCGCGAAGCCAGCAAGCAAGAAAAGAAGTAACCAGTCGTCAAAGGCGGCGAGTTTACGGCCGCTGCGAGCGCGTCCAGGCTTCCAGGAAATCCTTGCCGGAGTAACGAATGGTGCGCGCGTCGATGATTTCAGCGCCCGGGCGCAGATGCGCGTCAGCGCCTAGAGCGTTCCGCGTGGTGTATTCGATCTGGATCGTGACCACACCTTCGATTTTGTAAGGCTTGATCTCATCGATTTTCCGCATGCCGCTGCGCGCGCGGTCATGGATGAGACTCTGGGCCGCCTGCGCGGAGAGTGTCTGGCAGACATAGTTCGAGAACCCTTCCTTGACTACTGCCAGCTCCGCGTTTGGCACGACAGCGTGCAGATCTTCGGCGGCCGCTTGATCGCCGCTCAGGAAGATCACCGGCGTATTGAATGCGCCGGCCAGCGCCGCCCGCGTTTCAATTTCCCCCACCGGCTTCCCGTTCAGGAGCATGGTCTGAATCCCGAGCGAACTGTAGCTGTGCGCCAGGATGCCGCCCTTGCGGTTGGCGCGCGCGTGCTGGCCCACGAAGCCTATGGCCGCGTAGTTTCGCTCGAGCGTCATGGTTACGCCCAGATCGCCAATCATGAGCCTCGAGCGGGGATGAATCGTGAGCGCCGAGAGCGTCTGGCTGCCATCATGGCCGTCCCACACGATCACCTCGCCGGCGCCGCCCTCATACAGCCCATCCACCGCACCATTGATTTCACCCGTCAGGAGTTGGCGCATTTCCTGGTCTTTGGGATCGGTTTGGTCCTGACGGCAGACGCCCGCAACGCCCTCAGCGTCGGTGATGAGGAAAATGGTTTTGCGCGTCTGGGCGGAGAGGCCGGCAGCAAGTGCACAGGCCAGAAGGACCGCGCGGCTTAGACTTCCAGTTTCCATGGCTTGCGGTACTCCCGCTTGAGTAACGGCCGTGCCTCAGGCTGCAGCGTGGTCTCGCGCTGCGCGTCCCAGTCGATGCGCAGCTTGCTCCGGAGTGACACGTTGCCCAGGATCGCGGTGGTGGTCGAATGGTGGCCGATCTCGATGTCGCTGGTGGGTCGCTTCCGCGTCTTGATGCAGTCCAGAAAATTTTGCCAATGATCCGACAGGGGTTCATTGGAGCGCTGCACCTCTACTGCCTCCAGAGACGATTCCCGTTCGGGGACCAATTTGTAACCGGCCCGATCCACGAACAGTGTGCCCTCCGTACCATGGAACAGAATGCCGTAGCCGTGGTTGAACATCGATTGCGCGTTGGTCTCGCGATTTTCATACGTCACGATCATCCCGCTGGGATACTGGTACGTCACCTGCAACGTGTCCGGCGTCTCGCGATTGTCCTGCAGGTAGAGTTTTCCGCCCATGGCGTCGATGGTCGCCGGCTCGGCTTCATTGAACGCCATCTGGACAATATCCAGCAGGTGAATGCCCCAGTCGGTCATCATGCCGCCCGCGTAGTCCCAGAAATACCGGAAGAACGAAAACTGGTGAGGATCCACGCCGAAGCGGTTCTTGTTGAATTCGCGCTGCGGCGCTGGACCGAGCCACATGTTCCAGTCAAGATCGGAGGGCGGGCTGCCGTCCGGCGGATTGCCGATGCCCTCTTGTTTCTGGTGCCCGTAATTCCACGTTCGCGCGAAGGTCACCTTGCCCAGTTTGCCGCTCGAGACGATTTCCGCGGCTTTCTGAAAATGCACTCCCGATCTCTGCCAGGTACCCACCTGCACCACGCGGTCATACTTGCGCGCGGCCTCGACCATCTTGCGGCCTTCTTCGATGGCCACGCAGATGGGCTTTTCGACGTACACGTCCTTGCCGTTCTTGCATGCCTCCACCGTCATGTAGGCATGCCAGTGGTCGGGCGTCGAGATGTTTACGGCATCGATCGATTTGTCCCGTAGAACCTCTCGAAAATCCGTGATGCCCTTCGCCTTGGGACGCATGTCCGGCGTGCCATCGGGCCCACGGCCGCTCACGGCGATTGCCTTTTCGAGATTGGGTTGATAGACGTCGCACACCGTGGGTACTTCCACGTTCGGCAACTTCAGAGCTGTCTGCATGCTGTCGGTTCCCATGCGGCCCATGCCGATGAAGGCCACGCGGATGCGGTCGTTCGCGCCGCGAACGTTGCCGGTAAAGAACGACGTCGTGAAAGCCGCGGCTGCGGTCTTCAGAAAATCCCTGCGATCGCTCATAACTATCCTTTCACCACAATGTTCACCAGCTTGTCCGGCACCACGATCACCTTGACCACCTGTTTGCCGTTCACGAACGGATGAATTTTGGGCTCGTCCAAGGCGCGCTGGCGCAACACGTCCTGCGCAGTACCGAATGGAGCCCAGAAGTGCGCGCGCAATTTTCCATTCACCTGGATCACGATCTGAGCCTCGTCTTCCTTGGCTAGCTCCGCATCATACGAGGGCCAAGGCTGCCGGAAAACCGGACCGCTTCTGCCCAATTCGTCCCACAACTCCTGCGCCAGATAAGGCGCAAAAGGGCCGAGCAGCAACGCGAGCTTCTCGAGCGCTTCAGCCAGCACCGGGCCGGAGAGCTCAGCCTCCGCCGTGTAAAGGTCGTTGACCAGTTCCATGACGGCGGCGATGGAGGTGTTGAAGTGCCAGCGGCTCTCGAAATCCTCGGTGATCTTCTTGACAGTTTGGTGCAGTTTGCGCAAGACCTTTCGATCCGCATCACTGGGCGTGCTTGCCGTGGCCGAAGCCCGCTCGACATTGCGGGTGAAGAACCTGTAGACGCGTCCGAGAAAGCGATAGATCCCCTCGGCGCCTTCGCTGCGCCAGTCCACTTCTTTTTCCGGAGGGCCGGCAAACAGGACAAACATGCGCGCTGTATCGCTGCCGAACTTTCCCGCGAGCATGTCGGCATCCACGACGTTGCCCTTGGACTTGGACATCTTCGCGCCCTCGGCGATCACCATCCCTTGAGTAAACAGCTTTTTCACCGGCTCGCTGTTCTTGACGAGGCCGATATCCCGCATCACCTTGGTGAAGAAGCGCGAGTAGATCAGGTGCAGGATGGCGTGTTCCACTCCGCCGATATATTGGTCGATCGGAAACCAGTACGCGATCTTCTGGGAATCGAAGGGCGCGCGATCGTTCTTCGGATCGCAATACCGGTAGAAATACCAGGACGAATCGACAAACGTGTCCATGGTATCGGTCTCGCGCCGCGCCGGTCCCCCGCATTTCGGACACTTCGCGTGGACGAATTCCGGCACGTCTTCGAGAGGCGAACGACCCCTCCCGGTGATCTCCACGTTCAGTGGCAGCAGGACGGGGAGTTCGGCTTCGGGCACGGCAACCACGCCGTCGTTGGGGCAATGGATTACAGGGATCGGAGTCCCCCAGTAACGCTGCCGTGAAACTCCCCAGTCCTTGATGCGGTACGTCACTGCCGAAGTGCCAAAACCTTCGCGCTCCGCTTTTTCCGACATGCGGCGGCGAGCCTCGTAGCTCCGGAGTCCCGAGAACTCGCCCGATTGTTCCACCACGCCGTCGTCGGGAAATGCGTCCTTTAACGCCGCCGCGTCGGCCAGCACGCCATCCTCGGGACGAATCACGGGGCGAATCGGAATTCCGTATTTGGTGCAAAACTCGAAATCGCGCTGATCGTGCGCCGGTACCGCCATGATGGCGCCGGTGCCATATGTCATGAGCACGAAGTTCGCCACCCAGATGGGTACGCGCTCGGCGCTGTATGGATTGACGGCATAATGGCCAGTGAAGAAGCCGTCTTTTTCGATGTCGCCCGGATCCTTGTTGGCGCGCGCATCCACCATCTGCTTGGCGTGCGCGCGTCCTGCGGCATCCAACATCTTTTCCGCCAGCGGATGCTCGGGCGCCAGAATCACGCACGTTGCCCCGTAGATGGTATCCACGCGCGTGGTGAAGACGCGGATCGGTCCAAACTCGGAGCCGAAGTCTGCCTCCGTGCCCTCCGATCTTCCTATCCAGTTGCGCTGCATGGTGAGCACGCGCTCGGGCCAGTTGCCCTCCAGATGCGCAATATCCGCCAGCAGCTCATCGGCATACTGTGTGATCCGGAAGAACCACTGTTCCAACGCGCGCTGCTCCACCGGCGTGCTTTCATGCCGCCAGCAGCAGCCGTTCACCACTTGCTCATTCGCCAGCACGGTCCCGCATTGCGGGCACCAGTTCACCAGCGCCTTCTTGCGATAGGCAATGCCGCGCTCCAGCATCTTGAGGAAAAACCACTGGTTCCAGCGGTAGTAATCCGGTTCGCACGTGGTCACCTCGCGATTCCAGTCGTAGCTGAACTGGAATCGGCGATGAGTGGCCTTCATCTTGGCGATATTTGACAGCGTCCATTCGCGCGGCGGACGGCGGTTGGCGATGGCGGCGTTCTCCGCGGGCAGGCCAAACGCGTCCCAGCCCATGGGATGCAGCACGTTGAAGCCGCGCATCCACTTGTAGCGCGCCAGCGCGTCCCCGATGGCGTAGTTCCGGATATGCCCGATGTGCAGCGCGCCCGAAGGGTACGGCAGCATCTCGAGCACGTAAAACTTGGGACGAGCGGAGTTTTCCTCGGCCTGATACAAGTCTTCCCCTGCCCAGCGCTCGTACCACTTCATCTCGACTTGTTGGTGGTCGTATGACTTTTCCGGCATTTTATGGGCTGATTTGACGATGTTAACAGACTGCCGGCTGTTAGAATTAAACCATGGGCGCCAAGACGCTGATGAGCGTCGAGGAATTCGACCGGCTGGCCGAACCGGACGAGCTGAGCTACGAGCTCGACGAAGGGGAGCTGGTCGTTATGACAAAGCCGCGGCCGTTGCACAACAAGATAGCCGAGAGGTTATTTCGGGCGCTGGACCGTTATTTGGAGACCCACCCTGTCGGAGAGGTTTTCATTTTCGAATATTTGTTCGTTCTCGGCCCCACCATCAAGCGCGCGCCAGATGTCTCCTTCCTCCGCTCGGAGCGCGCCAAACAGATCGATCCGACTGCCGACATCCCCGGTGCGCCGGACCTCGCCGTCGAAGTGCTCTCGCCAAACGACACCGCATCTGCGATGAGGCGTAAGATTCGCCAGTATTTCGCCGCCGGTGCGCAATGCGTCTGGATCGTTTACCCCGAAACTCGCGAAGTGGAAGTTTGGAGACAGCCGTCGCAGCCTCAAATAGTCCTTCAGGAAACGGACGTTTTGGAGGATCCTGATCTGCTCCCGGGCTTCTCACTACGCGTCAGCGCCCTTTTCGGCTGATCCGGACTCAGACTCTTCAGCATGTCAATATTGCGCCGGGCGTCCGCGTCATTTTCTTTGGGCGTTTCCAAAATGAACGGTTTGGTCCGAAGTTCCGGATGCGCGAGGATGCGGCGGAAGCCCTCGGCGCCGATCTGGCCTTCGCCGATGTTTGCATGCCGGTCCAGGTGCGACCCCAGCGTCCCTTTCGAGTCGTTGGCGTGGATCACCTTCACGTTCTCCATTCCGAGGATGTTTTCAGCCTCGCCCAGAGTCTTTGTCAGACCCGGCTCGCTCGCGATGTCGAAGCCCGCTGCCAGCAAGTGGCATGTGTCCAGGCAGTAGCCGATTTGGAGATCGGTCTCTCGGGCCGCCAGCGCGCGAATCATCTCCAGTTCTTCTAAGCGGCAGCCAATATGCGCGCCGCTGCCGGCCGTGTTCTCCAGCAACACCGTGACGCTCGGTGCGACGCCGCCGCTTGCCGCTTCCGCCAATCCCAGCACAAATGCCGCAATGGCCTGCTCCAGCGGCTGCCCGCGATAGCTACCGGGATGCGTCACCAGGTACTCGGCCCCAATCGCCTCGGCGCGCTCCAACTCCCCACGGAATGCCGTGATCGACTTTTCGCGAATCACGGGATCCATCGACGCCAGGTTGATCAGGTAATTGACGTGAATGGCGAGCGGCCGAAGGTCCAGCCGCTCTCGTGCCCGCCGAAACGCCGTGACGTCGTCCTTCGCCGGGTGGGCCGCCCGCCACATTCGCGGACTCGCCGAGAAGATTTGAAATGTGTTGGCCCCCAGTTCAGCCGCTTTCAACGCCGCTTTTTCGAGCGAGCCGGAGATTGAAGTGTGGATACCGATCCGCAGACACTTCATGCTAACCGATCCCGCGACCGGGCGTGAGCGTTCCCTAACACCTAACACCTGACCGCTTAATTTCCACTCGCCCAATACCCGCGCTTGGCGCTGACCAGCATCTTGCTCTCTTGCACGCGGACGGAAATGGAGTGGAACCTGGCGTCCGAGCTCGAGTTGCTAGGCACGTACGCCAGCACATAATATTGGCGGCCATCGGCAAACGCTCTTTCCAGGCCGTTCAGAATATTGTTGCTGTTCTGAAAGGCCGTGCCGCCTGTCGCGGCTGCCATTTCCGAGAGAGTGTCGCCCGCCGCGCTGGCATTTTGATCCATCACTCGGAGCACGGTGGGCATCACTGCGGCCACGCCGCCAGGATTCGATGCTTCGAAGAACCCGGAAGTGTACAGGCCGCGAGAATCGATTGTGTAAATGGGAATGTTGCTGTTCGCCGCCAGGCGGAGAATGGGATCGAGGTCCTGCATCCGGTCAACGGAGCTAAGTGAAACAAACGGAATTTCAGGAAAATAAGCCGCCAACAGTTCAAAGGCCTCCTTCCCGGGCACAAGTTGGAAGCCATCGGAGAACAGGACAATGCTTCGGCGTTCCGTACCTCGCGCGAGCGCCTGTACCAGCCCGCGAAATTGCTTCAGGAAACCCAGGGTGTACATCCGTTCCTGTGAAGCAATCCGATTGGCTTGCCCCGGCAAGCTGCGCTTCATCGGTTCACAAACTGGCTCTCCCGCATCGCATGCACTACGGGTTTCGTCGAGGGCGCGCCGGAAATCAAGCAGCTCAGCCTCTGTCGAGCCGTGCCTGCTGCCCAAAAAAAACTTCTGGAAATCCTTGCTTTCTACGGCTCTTAACACATCCGCTGGATCGGTAGTCGAGTTTTGCACCATCTGCGTGGAAGTCCCCACCGCAACCACGAGGTATTGCGAATTCCCGGCCTGCTCCTCATGGAACAGTCGCGACAAGGCTTCACGGACATGCACCAGGTTGGCAAACGCGGAGTGAAAGCTATCGATGCAGATCAGGTACGTCCGCCGAATGGGGGCTTGCTTCGGCGCAGTTCCAGCCCGTGGCGCCTCCGCTGCGGCGTTGGCTGGTACCGGCGTTGGTGCTGGACTCGGCACTCCGGCATCTTCCACGCTGAAAGCCGAGATCTTCTGCTCCACGCCGTCCTCAAACACCCTGAAGTCCGCCTTTGTCAGACCAGTCACGTGATGCCCTTCCTTGTCGGTCACGATGACCGGAACCAGCACTTGCCGCACTTCGACTTTGATGGTCGTGTCTGTAGTCTGCGCCGCGGGAACGCTCGAGGCGCGCTCCAGCCGTTCGTAGCGCTCCTTGAAGCCGGCATTGCCAGGTGCCAGGGTCGAGGCGGTTTTGTACTCTGCGAGCGCGGCCTTTCGATCCCCTAGTTTCTCGAGCGCCTCGGCCAGATTGAAATGCACCACGCCGTCATTCGGTTGAAGCTGCGCGCTGGTACGAAATTCGGCCACAGCACCCTGGATATCACCGCGTCTGAAAAGCAGGATTCCCAGGAAATTGTGTACCGGTCCGGAATTCGGAGCATGCTTTGTGGCTTCCCGGAGCTCTGTTTCCGCGCCCGCGAGGTCTCCGGTGGCGCGTAGCGCGACCGCGAGGTGGTATCGCCCGATCGGTACGTCGGGATTGAGACGCACCGCTTCGCGTAATATGACGATTGCTTCAACGGGCTTGTTTTTTCCGGCAAGCGAGATGCCCCGGTCCAAAAGTTCCCAGGGATCCTCCGCGCCGGCAGCAGCTAGGGCCTGATCAGTGTTTGGCTCGCCATCGACGCCCGCCAGCCGGTAGTTCGAATACCGATGAACGCTGTGAACTTCCCCTCCTGGGTAGCGCGCATGTGCAGTCACTCTAGCCGGAAGCCAAAACTCAGCACCCATGGATGGAAAGTTTATAGGAATGAGGGAAATGTCCGTTGTCAGCGAGTTGTCTTCGATACGCGCTAACAGGTCCAGCCGCAGCCTGACCATACGGTGGGTGGTGCTGTCAATCCATACCAGGCCCTGCAACAACGCGGTACGTCCACCGCCGATCTGGATGTGGCTTTGCAAATCCGTCCCTTGGGACCGCTGCGCCAAGGCCACGACAAAGTACTCGTGTCCTGGCGCACTCCAGCGGCCGAGATAGCGGAAGTGTGATTGCCCCCTGTACTCGGGAAGCAGGTAACGAAGCAAGCGGAAAAAGTGCCCGGTGATGAGGAAGTCGCCGTTGGTAGCCGCTTCCACCGGGAGTCCAGTCTTGGGTTCCGTGCGAAGCTCCTCGAAGGGCTCCCGCGCGCTTTCCCGGACTGACCGAACTACGTAGCGGAAACTCTCACGCCGGCTGGTCTCCGCCATGGACTCCTCGAATCGCATTTCGTGGATCTCCTCGGCGGCTGAGATGCCCGCCAGTTTCGCGAACATGCCCCGGAGTCCGTCGCTTGTGGCCTGCAGAGCTTCGTCTACGCGATCTTCGCTCGGTTCAAACTGAATTCCGGCAAGTTCTGGAACGGCCTGCACCAGCTCCGCGCGATCACATTCGATGAACGGTTTGCTCTCCGCGGCCGTGCACCGCACTGCGAGGACAAGAAGGCCCGCTATTGAAACCTGAAACCTAACACCTAACACCTAACACCTAACACCTAACACCTAACACCTAACACCTAACACCTAACACCTAACACCTAACACCTAACACCTAACACCTGAAACCTGAACCTATTTCATCATCGTCTTCGGATCGCTGAACACCGCATCATCCACCTTGTCCAGCACGCGCACATCGCCCATGTCGATCGAAACCTTATCGCCGGGATGGTTCTTGGCAAGCTTGATCCCGCCGGCGTCTACGTACTGCCAGTCAAAAGCGCCTTTGTCGCCGCTCTGCAACTTGAAGTCCCAATGCGTCATCAGGTGCGATTGCGAAGACACGAATGCGTCATAGCGATCGCCGGGCGTGAGCCCCACGTGATCGAAAGTGAGCCGCACAACTTCGCCGCTTTCATTGCCCACCGTCTTCGGACCCATGTACCTCAGGTTTACTCCCCGGTCGAGCCACTTCCACGGCATCGCCAGCCAATACATGTCGTTGATGAATGCCTCGTAGGCGTCGTTCACCGCCTTGGCTCCGGCGGCTCCCTCCACTTTCTTGCCATCCACGTACGTCTCGCCGTGACGATCGTTGACGCTGAACAGCACCACTCGCTGCTTGCCGTCTTTTGTCTTGTCTTCAAGCCGGTAACGGCCAGTCATCTTATCCCAGAGATGCGACCGGTCCTCGACCATCTTTCCGCCGGCGTTGACTTTGAAATCGAAACGTACGAAATGCGCGGCATACCAGGCCTTCTCACCGCCCATGGCGTTCATCATGGTGTGCGCGATTTCTTCGGCTTTGGCATCGCGATGGGGCTCGACCGCGCTCATCGGTGAGGCAGCCAGAATCAAGGCAACCAGCGTTAGGCGTGACATGATGCGTATTATAGTCCGAGCTCGAGTTAGCGTTCTTACAGGTTAAAATAAGTACGTTTGTAACTCATGCGCCCTGGACGTTTCATCGCTCTTGGATTGCTATGGCTGCCGATGGCGAACCCGGCGTCTAACGGCCCCGCGCTTGCGGTGGACGCTGCCGCCCAAAACCACCCCATCAGTCCGGACATTTATGGAATCAACGACTATTCTGACCAGGGCCTTGCCAGCGAGCTTCGTCTCTCCGTCCGCCGATGGGGCGGCGACGCAACCACTCGGTACAACTGGCAGCTCGACTCCTACAACGCCGCCGCCGACTGGTATTACGAAGACTTCCATGCGGGTAGCGATGCGCCAAACTTGCCCGATGGCTCAGAATTCAACCGCGTGATGGAACTCAGCCGCACCACCGGAACACGCACCATTGGAACCATTCCCATGATCGGCTGGATCGCCAAATCGCGCGACCCGAAGTGCAGTTTTGCCGTCGCCAAGTACGGGGCCCAGCAGCAAACCGACCCGTACAATTCGCAGTGCGGCAACGGCGTCAAACCCGACGGCACCAACATCACCGGCAACGATCCCAATGACGCCTCCATGCCCGTCGGCCTGGACTTCATGCGCCAGTGGGTCGAATACCTGGTGAAGCGCTACGATCGTGCCGATCGCGGCGGCGTCTCTGTCTATTCCCTCGACAATGAGCCTACCATCTGGCTGTTCACGCACCGCGACGTCCATCCCAACCCGCCCAGCTACGATGAAATCCGCGACCTGGGTTTCGCCTACGCGGCGATGATTAAGTCTGTCGATCCCTCGGCGCAAGTCTCCGGCCCGGT
>Ga0335079_10004253_pt1 | contig 16462 bp, 17 predicted proteins | sample Lox_Sample_33_FD_206719 | JGI IMG/M metagenome (GOLD analysis project Ga0335079, IMG submission 206719) | Soil microbial communities from Loxahatchee National Wildlife Refuge, Florida, United States - Lox_Sample_3.3 | ecosystem: Environmental > Terrestrial > Soil > Wetlands | place: USA... | reverse complement strand
GATTTTCAAGAAAGGCAGACCAGCGGTACGCCGGCGCCGGCGCCGGCTCTTGCGCGCGCGCGATAGCCATTTCCGCCACGGCGTCCACAATCCATTTGAAATTCTCCGGCCCCACGGACTCGATCGCCGCGTCCGGCGCCGGATTCATGAAATCGATGGCGTAGGGAATGCCGTCCTCCACCGCAAATTCCACGGTGTTCAGATCATAGCCCAGTGCCCGGCATAGCGAGAGCGCATCACGCTCCATGCGCTCGCCAAGCGCGCGCTCTGGCGGCGGATTGCCCGGAACATACCGCAGGTGATGAGGCTGGCCGGGATCGTATCGCATCACGTGCACCTTTTCCTGGTTGATCGCGTAACAGCGAAAGTACTCCTGGAAGTTCACTGCCGCCTGCAGCGTCATGCACAGGTCGCCACTCTCGTCGTAGGCCTGGAAGAATTCTTCGGGTGTAGTCACCTTGTAAACGCTTTTCCACCCGCCGCCGTCGTGCGGTTTGAGGAACGCCGGAAACCCGACGTAACGGAAAATGCCGTCCCAATCGAGCGGATACACCAGGTTCCTCATCGACCGGTCGGTGGTGCCTTCCGGATTCTTCTTATGCGGCAGAAGGACCGTATGGGGAACGGCCACGCCCAGCTTCTTGGCCAGCGAATAGTTGAAGAACTTGTCGTCCGCGCTCCACCAGAACGGATTGTTGATGACTTTGGTTCCGGTGAGCACGGCGTTTTTCAGGAACGACCGGTAAAACGGGATGTCGTGTGAGATCCGGTCAATGATGACGTCGTACGGCGCGGGCTTGGCCATCTCGACGCCTCCGATCTTCAGGTGTTCCCCGCCCACATCCGGCACTCCCATGGCGTTGATCCGATCCACCAGCGCGGGGGGAAACGATTCCTCCATGCCGTACAGCACGCCGATCGTGGTCATGACTCCTCCATCAGCCGAAAAACTTTACGGCCATGCGCTGCCACCATGGCCAATCGTGGCCGAATCCCTCCCAAACGTCAAGGATGTGCGGGATCTGCTTCACGCCCAGTTCGTGGGCCAGCTTCACGTTCTGATCGAACAGCGGATCGTGATTCCCGACAGCCAGCACATAGTAGTTTCGCCGAAAACGTTCCAGGAACCAGCCGTCGTTCAGATTCGGCAGGTAATCCAGGGGCGCATGGAAATAGGCGTTCTGATCGTAGTAGCCATCCAGAAATCGCCTGGGAATGTCGAATGCGCCGGACATGCTGACAGCATAGGTGACGATGTCCGGATGCCGCAACGCGAAGTTGACGGCGTGGTAACCGCCGAAACTGCAGCCGGTCGCTCCCATTTGCGGCCACGACGTGCGGTTGCGGACGAAGGGCGTAAATTCGTTCCCCAGGTAGGCATCGAACGCGTTCTGGCGATGGAGCCGGTCAGGAGGAGGCGCCCAGCGGTTGTACCAGCTCTCAGAATCGACCGAGTCTACACAAAATACCTGCAATTCCCCGCGATCGATCTTCCAGGCGAGGGCGTTGATCATCCCCCGGTCCTCATATTCGTAAAAGCGGCCGCCTGAAGTTGGAAACACGACAAGCGGAAATCCCCGGTCGCCGAACGCGAGCAGTTCCATCTCACGATGAAGCGACGGGCTGTGCCACTTGATGTAATCGCGGCGCATGAAGGATGTTCGGGTATGGTAGACCGGGACCATGGGTTCCCGCAAGCGCACAGTACAATGCGAGGGTGGCCCAACTCCGGCGAGCGAAACAGGAAGGCAGGCTTCGTCTGCACCGGCGATTTGCTTCCCGGTTTCTCTCCACGCCCCGGGATTTGCTGGTCTATTTGCCGCCCGGCTATGAGGCAGCGGGCGCGCGGCATCCTGTCTTTTATTTGCAGGACGGTCAAAATCTTTTTGATCCCGCCACCGCGTTCGGCGGCCACGACTGGCGCGCGGATATTACAGCCGACGAAATGATCTGCCGCGGCGAGATCGAGCCCGTTATCCTTGTCGGCATCTACAATACTGGGGTACGCCGGGTCTCCGAATATACTCCCACGCGAGACAAACGCTTACGAAAAGGCGGCAAGGCCGGCCGTTACGCCGAAATGCTCGCCCGCGAAATCAAGCCCTTCATCGACCACGAATACCGCACGCTGAAAAGCGCCCGGCATACTGCCGTGGGTGGCTCCTCGCTCGGTGCGCTGGCCTCATTGATTGCCGCACTAGAATATCCGCGGGTGTTCGGACAGGTGGCCATGCTGTCTCCCTCGGTTTGGTGGGACGGGCGATCCATCATCGCTGAGGCAAGTCGCTTTCAATCGTCATTACGGCCGCGCATTTGGCTGGACGTCGGCACAAAGGAGAGCGACTCCGCCGAGTTAGTGGTAGAGGAAGCGCGCCTGCTGCGGGACGCATTCATCGAAAACGGATGGCGCTTGGGACCGGATCTGGAATATCGGGAGATTGAAGGCGGCGTACATAGCGAAACTGCTTGGGCGGCACGATTCGAGGACGTCTTGGCCGATCTGTTCGGCCGAAAGAAGTAACGGCTGCTTCCTTCACACAGTTTGGGCCTTGGCCTTGGCGATGATCGCGGCGAGTGCTGACTTGAGTTGTCGAACCGTTTCGTCCACACGGGCGCGGACTTGGTCCACTTCGCTCAGATCTCCGCCGCGGCCTAAATCTTCCAACTGCTGTGCCGCCTGAAACGCGTCTTTCGCCAGAAAGTTCCCGACAGCCCCTTTGAGCGCGTGCGCCGCATACTGCAGCGCGGCGGCATCTCGCCTGGCGACGGCCTCATCGATCGCCAACTCGATCTTGACCTGCTCCACCACGAATAAGTCAGCTAGCTCTTTCAGGAGGCCCGCGTCGCCGCGCAGCCTCACCATCAGGGCCGGCACGTCGATCGCGGCGTTTTCGCTGCCCAGCAGCGAGACGGCCGCATCGGTCGCCACCTTCCCGATCACCTGTGCGAGTTCCTCGGCCTCGACCGGCTTCGAGACATAGGCATCCATGCCGGCTTCGATGCATCGCTCCCGATCTCCCTTCATGGCATGCGCGGTCATGGCCACGATCGGCAAGTGCCCGCCCGTGTGGTTCTCGCGTTCGCGAATGGCGCGTGTGGCTTCGAATCCTCCCATCTCGGGCATCTGCACGTCCATCAGCACCAGATCGAAGAGCCGCTGTTTGACGGCCGCCAGAGCCTCTTTACCGTTCGAGACGATCACCACCTCGTGGCCCCACTTTTCAATGAAGCGCATCGCCACCCTCTGGTTGACCACGTTATCTTCCGCCAGCAGGATGGTGAGCCGCCGGTCCACTTGCGGAGCCGGAAAGGCCGGAACATCCTGGCCCCGCGCCGTGCGCTCCGCGCCCAAACACATCATGATCGCGTCGAGCAGCGTCGAATGCTGGACGGGTTTCGTCAAGTACGCCGCCACCCCGATCTCGCGGCACCGCGCAGCGTCGCGGCCCTGGCCCGCGGAGGAGAGCATCATCAGCGTAGCGCCCGCGAGATCCAGCCGATCTCGAATACGCTCCGCCAGTTCGAAGCCATCCATCTCAGGCATCATGGCGTCGAGCAGGACCAGCGCGAAAGGTTCGCCCGTCTGACGCGCTTTCTCGAGCGCCTCCAAAGCCGCCGCTCCGCTCGATGCCGACGCCGGACGCATGCGCCAACTGAGAAGCATTTCCTCGAGAATCCGCCGGTTGGTGTCGTTGTCATCCACCACGAGGACGCGCAGACCCTGAATATTCGCCAGATCCGAAACGGTCCTCGGCGCGGCCTCGGTGGCGCGCCGGAACGCCGCCGTGAAATGGAAGGTGCTTCCCTGCCCTGTCTCGCTTTCCACCCAGATACGCCCACCCATTAGCTCCACGATCTGTGCCGCGATGGCGAGGCCCAATCCCGTGCCGCCGTAGTGACGCGTGGTCGAGGTGTCGGCTTGAGCGAAAGCTTCAAAAATTACCTGGCGCTTCTCTGGCGGTATGCCAATTCCCGTGTCGCGCACAGTGAAGTGCAGCCGCAGGTCGTCGCCGTCGATTTGTTCCGCCTGCACCCGAACCACTACCTCGCCGCGCTCGGTAAATTTGATGGCGTTGCCCACCAGGTTGACGATCACCTGCCGCAAGCGGCCCGGATCGCCCATCAGAAAGTCCGGCACGTCCGGCAGGATATCGCCCGCCAACTCCAGGCCTTTCTGCTCGGCCTTCAGTGCCAGCGTGCTTAGTGTACTGCCCAGACTGTCTCGAAGATTGAATGGGATCGTTTCCAACTCCAGCCGCCCCGCCTCGATCTTCGAAAAATCGAGAATGTCATTGAGCAAAGTGAGCAGGGCGCCGGCGGATTGCTTGACGGTGGTCAGGTATTCCCGCTGCTCGTCGGTGAGCCTCGTATAGAGCGCCAGCTCCGTCATGCCGATGACGGCGTTCATCGGGGTGCGGATCTCGTGGCTCATATTGGCCAGAAAATCGCTCTTGGCGCGAGTGGCGGCTTCCGCCCTGATTTTTGCGGCCTCCAGTTCCTTCAGCAGCGCATGTTGCATATCATTGGCAGTTTTCAGATCCGCCGCGTACTTCTTCAATTGCTCTTCGGCGTGCTTGCGTTCGGTGATGTCCAGCATCGCGGAACGGATGCCCGTTACCACGCCGTTCGAATCCCGAATGAGGCTCTCATGAATCTCAAAGAGGCGCCGGCGGCCATCGGCGCCCTGGTATTCCCGCTCAAACGGGGCAATCTTGTGGTCTCCGGCGAGCTTGTTTCGCACGGCTTCCCGGCTTTGCTCGCGCTGCTCCGGGGACACGAACTCCCAGATGTGCTTGCCGATTATCTGGTGGGGTTCGATGCCCAGCAGCCGGCACTCGGCGCGGTTGACGCGCCGCACAATGCCCTCGCCTTCGATCTCGTGATACGCGACCGGCGCCTCATCAAAGAGCAGACGGAATCTTTCTTCGCTTTGCCGCAGCCCCTCCTCGGCCTGCATGCGTTCGGTGTACTGCCCGATCTGGCTGCCAACCGTCGCCATCATTTGCAACAGTTCCTTCTCAGGCTGCCGAATTTCGTGGCTGAAGAACTCCATGACGCCTAGAAAGTCTTGGTCCAGGAGCACGGGAAAACCGAAAGCTGCATGCAGTCCTAATACGGACGCCACTGGCGCGCGCGGGAAATTCACATCCTGCATCACGTCCGGAATCCACTCGGGCTGCTTGCTCGCCCAGACTCGCCCGGGTAACCCGATGCCCGGCAGAAACACGGTGCGCCGGTTGAGCGCTTCGAATTGCGAGAAGTCAGCGTGCCGAGTGTGCCAGGTTTCCAGGCACCGGAGCACATTCGCTTTCCGGTCGAGGACCCACAGCGCGCCGTGCTCCCACCCGAGGCTCTGGCAGATCGCCTGAAGAATTTTCGGCGCGGCTTCCGAGAGTTTCGACGACTCCGCCAGGATGCGGCTCACGGCATACTGCGTCTTGAGATGAGCTTCCGCGCGCTTCTGATCCACGGCGGCGCGTTCGAATGCGGCCACATGACGCCGCGATTCGAGTTGTTCCATCGCCTGCCGCCCCAGAGCCTCGAGCGCCCGAACGGCGTCCAGACTGGCCTCGCGAGCAACGTGATCCATAACGCGCAGGGCCCCCAGGGCAATCCCGTCCGGAGTCATCAGAGGAACCCCCGCGTAAAAACGGAACCCGGCATCGGCGAACCGTTCATCCTGGGCGGCATCGGAAACCACCAGGGCTTCGGACCCCAGAATGACGTGCGCGGAAAAGGAATCATCACGCGACACCGAAATTGCATCCAGACCGGTTTGCGACTGGAAGTACTCGTCGTCGTGGTCGACGAATCCGATGGCGGCAGCCTGGGCTCCAAAAAGAAGCGCAGCGATCGAAGTGATCTCGTCCAGGCTGGTCTGCACCCAGCCCGCCAGCTCGCGGTATTCACGAACGGCGAGAAGTCGCTCGAACTCATTCGTGGGCACCGCTGCTGGCTTCATGTTACTGGCTTCCGGTGAATTATACCCCTCCGTGGCCCTCGAAACGCCGCCGCTCGTGATATCATTCCGGCGCGTAGGCGCGATCAGGAGAATGCCATGAAACGAATTCTCATCGTGGACGACGATTTGGTCAGCCGCCATTTCATCACCAAGATCCTCGCAGGCGAAGGATATTCCGTCGACGCCGCCGGCGACGGAGCAGAAGGCCTGGAACGGCTTCGCAAGAAGGACGTGGATCTCGCCTTGCTCGATGTCTGGATGCCGCGCATGAACGGCCTCGAGGTTCTCGGCCACATGCGCAACGAAGCGCTTGGCGCCAAAGCCGTTATCATGACTTCCGACGGCACTCCGGAGACGCTCCTCCGGGCCATCCGGGAACAGGCCTATCAGTATTTGTCCAAGCCCGTCGACCCGGAGACACTGGTGAACCTGGTCGCGGACGCCTTGTCCGCCAGCTCCGCGCCGCCCATCGAAGTGCTTTCCGCCGCGCCGCACTGGGTCGAGTTGCTGGTGCCATGCGAAATGGCGGCGGCCGAGCGCATTCAGGAATTCATGTCGCGCCTGCAATCCACTTTGCCCGAAGACGTGCGCGAGTCGGTGTCCCAGGTGTTCCGCGAGATGCTCTCCAACGCCATCGAATGGGGAGGGCGCCTCGACCCCAATCGCAAAGTGCGCATCTCCTATCTGCACGCCCGCCGCATGGTGCTTTACCGCATCGCCGACCCCGGCCCCGGCTTCAAGTTCGAGGAACTCACGCACGCCGCCGTCGCCTATTCTCCCGGCGATCTCACCCATACCATGGTCCGCCAGGATAAAGGCATACGTCCCGGCGGCTTCGGCATTCTCATGGCCAAGCAGATGGTAGATGAGCTGCTATACAACGAGGCGCACAACGAGGTTTTGTTCGTGAAGTATTTAGACTGACGGTACGCTACTTCCCCGCCCCCATCGCCGCCATCAGCTCGCTGCTCAGCACGCTAGGCGCCCAGTATTTTTCGATATGCTCGATCACCAGCTCCGTTCCGCGATCGTGCGCCACGAACGGCCGGTCTTTGGGGTTGTACATCGAATCCGTCAGGTCGCGCACCAGCACGCAGCGCACGCCCCACTTGGTCATCTGCTTAATCGCAAACGACCGGTTCAGCACGCACATATTGGTGTGCACGCCCATGATGAGCAGGTTTTCGATGCCGCGGCCGCGCAGAAAGCTATAGATCTCCGCGCCGTTGTCGGAGATGACATCTTCAGGCGCGATGTGGAGTGTGGGGATCTCGCGCGACCACGCTTTGTAAAAGCTGTCGGCCGTATCGTAGCCGCCACCAGAATCGTCGATGGGCAGCGGCGGATCGGCCAGCGGCGCGGGTGAAGGCGGCTCAACCTTCGCGAGCGCCAGCATCCGCCTCCGCTGCGGCGCATCCTTATAGAAGTCCATCACCTCGGAAGGCGCATGGATAATCTGGATGCCATACGCTCGCGCACGGTCCAATACGGGAGCCATGCGCTCAGCCAGCGCACCTACGCGCCGCGTCGCGCCCGTACACCAATGCCTGTCCCACATATCGCAGACCAGAATCGCGGTGCGCGCCACCGGCAGCGTCCGTTCCACGTGGACTTCCTGCCAATCGCCCGATCCCTTGAACAGCTCCACTCGCGTGCGCAGATGCAGCCTTACGGTACTGCTCGGTGCATCCGCCGCCATCGCGCACGCACACGCAAGCATCGCTGAAAGGACCAGCCGCTTGATCACTTCTCGATCGTCGCTTTCTTGATGTAGTCGAGCTTGGGAAACTCGCGGATGAGATACGCGTTGCCGTCAGACTCAGCGCTCGATTGCGACGGCCCGTTTCCGCGCGGCGCGCCTTCTCCGTAATCGCCGTAGAACTGGTCCACAACCTCCATCCCCTGACTCACCGCCCCAAACGGGGAGAAGCCGCGGGGATCGAGCGAAGGGTTGTCCACGAGATTGATGAAGACCTGGGTGGTGCGCGTGTTCGGCCCGCCGGTGGCGAATGTAATCGTAGCTCGCCGGTTGCTTTGCTTCACTGGATCGTCCATCAGGTTCGCATTACGCCACTTCGCGGTAACTTTCGGATCGGCGGCTATGCCGAACTGCGCGACAAACCCTGGCAGCACGCGAAAGAAGCGCGCGCCGTCGTAGAATCCGCTTTTTACCAGCGCATAGAAGCGGTCCGCGCCCAGCGGCGACCATTCACGCGTCACCGTCACCACAAAATCGCCTTTGCTGGTCTCGAACTTAACCTTATAGGAATCGGGTGCGTGCTCGTCAGCCTCTTGCTTCCCGCTCGAACACGCCGCGCAAAGCAACGCCGCAACCATCAAGGCAGCCACTCTCACGCGTCGGCCCGCTAACACCTGGCACCTGACACCTAACACCTGCTCCTCACACCCATTCCAGAGCGCCTTTTTTCCAAGCCCAGATATAGCCTACGATCAGGATCGCCAGGAACACCACCACCTCGGCCACTCCGAACCAGCCCAGCGTGCGGTATTTCACCGCCCATGGAAACAGGAAAATCGTTTCCACGTCGAAGATCACGAACAGAATGGCGATGATGTAGAAGCGCACCGTGTAGCGCCCGCGGGAGTCCGACGCCGCCTTGATGCCGCACTCGTAAGCTTCCAGCTTGGCCAGGAACGGCGCCGACGGCCGGATCAGCTTCGCCACGAGGATCGTAGCCACCGGAAAAATGATCGCAATGGCGAGAAAAATGAAGATCGGAATATAGCCGCTCGGCATCGGTCAGATCATACCATCGGAATGCGGGGCGGGTCCACGTGGGGCCGAGCCGCGCTCGTCGACTGCCGGCCGGAGCGCCGGTGCGGCCATCCTCCGGAGACGTCAGCGACCACAACCAACCTTCCCATGATACTGTTGGAGCACATGACCTGCCATGCAAATGCGAAGTCTAGATGGACGTTGAAGACCCCGCTGTTGCGAACGGCAGCCGGTGCGTTGCTGCTGTGCACATCGATATTGGGCGCGGCTGAATTCCCCGATCCGGTCGTCGACAACAAGAGCACGGCGCCCGTTGGCAAACAGACCGCGGTTCTGGCGGGCGGCTGCTTCTGGTGCGTCGAGGCCGTATTTCGCCAGATTGAGGGGGTGGAAAAGGCCGTCTCCGGGTACTCCGGCGGCGACGCCGCTTCGGCTCATTACGAGATCGTCAGCACCGGGAGGACGGGACACGCCGAGTCGGTACAGGTTACTTACGACCCTCGCAAGATCTCCTATGGACAAGTGCTGAAGGTCTTCTTCGACGTGGCCCACGACCCCACGCAGCTCAACCGGCAGGGTCCTGACACAGGTCCGCAATACCGGTCTGTCATCTTCTATTCCGATCCGGAGCAGAAGCGAATTGCCGAGGCGTATATCAAGCAGTTGGATCAGGCTAGAGTTTTCCGTTCGCCGATTGTGACGCAGGTTGTGGAACTCAAGGCCTTTTATCCCGCCGAGGAACATCATCAAAACTTCTGCAATCGGAACCCCTACAATCCCTACGTCGTGAATGTGGCGATGCCGAAGGTGGAGAAAGTAAAAAAGAAGGTTCCAGAACTCGCGAAGCAGAAGTAGCCGGAGACCCGCGGCCTTTTAGGGCCGCGGTTTTTTCCGGCACAAGCCTTCCTGATTTCGCTCAGAGTTTTACCGTGACGGTCTTCACTTCGGTGTACTGCTGCAGGCCGTATTCGCCGAGTTCACGCCCGATCCCTGACTGCTTAAAGCCGCCAAATGGAGCCGCCGCGTCGAACACGTCGTAGCAGTTAACCCAAACCGTACCGGCGCGTACGCTGTTGGCAATGGCGTGGGCCTTACCGATATCGCGGGTCCATATTGCCGCCGCTAGGCCGTACACGGTTCTGTTCGCTCTATCGATGACCTCGGACATGTCCTTGAACTTGATGATGCTCATCACGGGACCAAAGATCTCTTCTTCGGAGATCTTCATGTGATCCTGCACGTCCGCGAAAACGGTCGGCTCGACGAAATATCCCCGGTCGCCCCAGCGTCCGCCGCCGCACAGTAGCGACGCGCCTTCGCGCTTGCCGGCGTCGATGTAACCCAGCACTTTGTCGAACTGCGCCTGATCAACCTGAGGCCCCTGCTCCGTGGCAGCATCGAAAGGATCGCCAACCTTGCGCGCCTTCGCCCGAGCCACACTCTTCTCCACGAATTCGTCATAGCACCTGTCTTCGACGAACAGCCGTGAGCCGGCGCAGCAGCATTGTCCCTGGTTGAAAAACAGGGCAAAGTGCGCCCCTTCGATCGCCTGGTCCATGTCCGCGTCGGCAAAGACAATATTGGGACTCTTCCCGCCAAGTTCCAGGGTCACTCGTTTCAGATTGGATTTCGCGGAAGCCTCCATGATCAGGTGCCCCACCTCGGTCGAGCCGGTGAATGCAACCTTGTCGACGTCCATGTGATTGGCGATGGCCGCGCCGGCCGTGGGGCCGTAACCGGGGAGCAGATTCACTACTCCTTCCGGAAACCCAGCCTCCAGAATCAACTCGCCCACGCGCACGCCAACCGGTTCGTGGCGCGTGTAACAGAAGTAATCGCCGGCAATCGGTATGGTCTTGCCCTGCACCTTGTCCGCCCAGCCTGCGAAGTAGCGGTAGCAAGCAACGGTGAGCGGAAGGTCGGCCGCTCGGGCAATCTTGTAAGGCTTGCCGTTATCCAACGACTCCAGGCGCGCTAATTCGTCGGCGTTCTGCTCAATCAGCTCGGCCAGCCTGTTCAGCATTCGCCCTCGCTCGCCGGCCGACATCTTGCGCCACGGGCCTATATTGAAAGCCGCGCGCGGCTCCCACAGCCTTATCAACATCGACTGCATCGGCTTCCGCCACTTGCGCGATCTCCTCGCCAGTGGCAGGGTTGATGCTGGGGAATGTTTTGCCGGACGCGCTGTTTACCCACCGGTTGTTGATCAGAAGCTTGGTCGCTTGGATGGCGACCGCGATCTCGACATTAGCTAATGCAGACGCCATGGTCATTTCTCCTTGGCGCACCGATCGGCTTGATGCCAGCCGAGTGTTCGCGGCATGTGGCCTGAAGCTCTGTCTTTGGAAAGTGACAGTATATCGAATAAATTACGAAACGGGATGCAGCCTTGGAGAATGGCATTGGCGCCATCCCGCCACATCCGGCGGCCCCAAGGCTATCGGCGCGGGGCGAAATCCAAGGACGCCGAATTCATGCAATATCTCAGACCCGTGGGGCGCGGTCCGTCGTTGAACACGTGGCCCAGGTGCGCGTCGCACTGGGTGCAAAGCACTTCTTCTCTCCGCATGCCGTGTGAATGGTCGACGGCCACTGTCACATTGCCCTCGGCAATCGGCTGCCAGAAGCTCGGCCAGCCCGTACCCGAGTCGAATTTTGCCTTGGAATCGAACAGCGGCGTCCCGCAGCAGACGCACCGATAGATCCCGTCGGCGTGGCTGTCGTGATATTTGCCTGTGAACGCTCTTTCCGTGCCGCTTCCCCGGGCGACTGCGTATTGCTCCGGGGTAAGCTGCTTGCGCCATTCCTCGTCGGATTTCTTGATCTTGTCCATTTCAATTCCTCCCCGCTCAGCCGGCGTTCACTTGGACTTCTTGGCCTCGAAACGAATCTTCGCCAGCCACTCGGGGTCCGTGCGAAGCTCCGCCGCACCGGCGGGAAACTCGTTGAATCGCAGAATGAACGCGAGAATCGCTGCGTTCTGTTCCCGGCTCAACCGTCCGGGATGGTCGGCGGGCATGGTGGCCTGCATCTTCTCGAAAAGATCCCCCACCGTCTCACCATCCCACTTCTGGACGAAGTCCTCGCCCGCCAACGTCGGCGTGATTCCGTGCCCTTCCAGGTCGTCGCGGTGGCACGAGGCGCACTCCTTGGCGTAGAGGGCATGGCCGCGCTTGGCCTGCGCCTGCGTGTAGATTCCATCCCACACCGAAGACGCCTCGGCCCACGGATGCGCCATGGGAATCGCGGCCATGCTCGCCACTAGGACCAGTGCCGCTCTTGCTATCCTTGTCTTCATCATGTGCGCCGCGAACTTTTGGACGGTTCCGATATTTTTGACGTATTCTAATCAAGTGTCATGCAAAAACGACAAAGCTGCAAGCCACAAAAGTGGCGCGGGCGTGAGGCCCTTTTGACCAGCTGCCGGGCGGCAGGGCGGACCTTTGGTTGTGTTCTGGCGCTTGCCTGGGGGCTGGCGGCGGCGGAACCGCCCGCTTGCGACGCCGGCAACGGAGGGCTGCAACTCCCGCCGGGCTTCTGCGCCCTCGTGGTTGCCGACGGCCTCGGGCCCGCCAGACACATGGCGGTCGCGCCCAACGGCGATATTTACGTTGCCCTTCAGGCAAGAGGCAGCAAAGGCGGCGTCGTGGCCTTGCGCGACGCCAACGGCGACGGACGATTTGAGATCAAGGAGAAGATCGGGCAGGACAGCATCACCGGCGTCGCCCTGCGAAATGGGTACTTGTACGTCGCCAAGTTCCATTCTGTCGAGCGCTACAAGATGACGGCCGGTGAACTGAAGCCGTCGGGCCCGGCGGAAATCGTTGTTTCCGGTCTGCCTGGAGTGGAGGAACACGGCGATAAAGGCATCGCGTTCGATGGGGAAGGCAGTCTCTACGTGAACATCGGTGCGCCGTCCAACGCCTGCCAGCCCAAGAATCGCAAGCCCAAGGTGCCCGGACAGGATCCCTGCCAGCTACTCGAGAAAAGCGGCGGCATCTGGAAATTTTCCGAGAGCAAGCTGGGCCAGAAACAGGAGGATGGCACACGATTTGCCACGGGGCTGCGTCAGATGCCGGCGATTGCCTGGCATGACGGCGCTTTGTTCATCGTCATGAACAACCGGGACCAGCTCGACACCCTGTGGCCCGGCATGTTCACCGCGAAGGAGAACGCCGAGCGTCCGGCAGAGCCCATGCTTCGGGTGGCGGAAGCTGGCGCGAACTTCGGCTGGCCATACTGTTTCTTCGATTACGAGCAGAAGAAACTTTTTCTGGCGCCGGAATATGGCGGCGACGGTAAGCAGGTCGGCCGTTGCAGCCAGTTTACCCTTCCCGTCACGAGCTTCCCCGCCCACTGGGCGCCTGTGGATCTGATGTTCTACTCTGGCGCGCAGTTTCCGGAGCACTACAGAAACGGCGCTTTCATCGCTTTTCATGGATCGTGGAACCGGGCGCCCATGCCGCAGGAGGGTTACAACGTATCGTTCCAGCCGTTTGTGGACGGGAAGCCATCGGGTAGCCACGAAGTTTTTGCGAGCGGCTTCGCCGGTAAATCTCCGCTCATGAATCCCGACCACGCCTTGGCGCGCGCCGACGGAGTCGCGGAAGCGCCCGATGGATCTCTCTATATCAGCGAGAGCCAGCACGGAAAAATCTGGCGCGTCATTTACCGCGGCGCAAAATGACGCATTCGCCTGGATCCATCCGGCGGCTGTTTCTGAAGTTCCTTAGCTCCGGTTTTCCCGCTGCCATGGTTCTCGGAACTTCATCGGCCTTCGCGTCGCAGAAAAAGCGCTTGCTGCGAATTGTCGAGTTTGATGCCTCAGGTACCCGGACGGGCGTGGTCGAGACCGAGAAAATTGAAAAGCCTAACGCTGAATGGAAGAAACAATTGACGGCGGAACAATTCGCCGTGACGCGCCAGGCCGGTACCGAGCGGCCGTTCACTGGCAAGTACGCCAATAACCACGCCGACGGGCTCTACCGCTGTATTTGCTGCGATACGGCGCTCTTCGATTCCAAGACAAAGTTCGAGTCCGGCACGGGCTGGCCCAGTTTCTGGAAGCCCATTGCACAGGAAAATGTCGCCGTTCAGGGCGACAACTCACTGGGGATGCAGCGGGACGAGGTTTCGTGCCGGCGGTGCGACGCTCATCTGGGGCATGTTTTTAACGATGGACCGCCTCCCACTCACTTGCGCTATTGCATGAACTCGGCCGCTCTAAACTTCGTTCCCCGAGGCGGGAAGCAGGATTCAAGGTAACGCGCAAGCGCGTGAGCATGGGGATCTGCCGAAGGCGCTGGCGAGATTCTCTGTGCAGCTAGCGCAGCCAAACGTGTTGCGCGGATCCGGCGGTAATGACGCCGGGATGGCTCTCCCGCGCGCCGAACCGGTCTCGGGCTATTCTCAAATGGAGCAGATGATCAGCAAGCGGGCACGCCGGTGTGCCCCTTTCTTCGTGATCTTGTTCTTCGGTTGTGGAAAGTCGCCGCTGCAATTTCCTTTGCAAAGGACACCGGCCCGCCTGGAGCGAGGCAAATATCTGGCCAATGCAGTGGCCATCTGTTTTCACTGCCATTCCGAACGCGATTGGCTACGTGCGCCGGGTGGCCTGCCCGCGTATGGCCGGTTAGGCGGCGGCAGAGTCTTACATCCGAACTTTCGCCTCACATTTCCCAACATTACTCCGGATCGCGAAACGGGAGCCGGGTCCTGGTCCGACGAGGACTTCTACCGTGCTCTGACCCAGGGCATCGGACATGACGGTCGCACTCTATACATCGAGATGCCTTACCGCCAATTTTCCAAGCTTTCCGACGAGGACCTTGCCTCCATCATCGTTTACGTGCGGTCGCTCCCGCCGCTACGCCATGCGTTGCCCAAATCCGAAATTCCACAAGCCGTGCTGGCCCGGATGAAGCCGCTGCCGCCTCGGCCTCCCGGATTTACCCCGGATCTCTCCACGCCGCAGAAGCGTGGCGCCTACCTGGTCAACGCGGCCGCGTGCACATATTGCCACACGCCGCGGCAGAACGAGGAAGATCTGCCGGGCATGTCCTTCGCCGGCGGCGTGCCGTTCCAAGGAGCCTGGGGAGATGTGGCCAGCGCCAATCTGACACCTGACGCTTCCGGCATCCCCTATTATGACGAGCGCTTGTTCCTGGCCGTCATGCGCACCGGATGGGCCGACGCGCGCAGGATCAACCCGGTGATGCCGTGGCCGTACTTCCGCTACATGGCGGAGGATGATTTACGCGCCATCTTTGCGTACTTGCCGATGCTTGCACCAGTGCGGCACCACGTCGACAACGCGGAAGCGTTCTCGGTATGCCGGAAGTGCGGCTACCGGCACGGGTTGGGAGAGATGAATTAACGAAAACACAGACCCGCAAACACCGGGCTCGATGTTCAGTCTTTTTGCAGCATCACTTCTGTGGATTTGATGACGACCGTTACGGCGTCTCCCTTCTTCAGCGCCAGCTCTTCGGCGCTGGTCCGGGTGATCACACTCTCCACTATGTTCTTGCCGACGCGAACGATCACATGCGCCATAACTTCGCCCAGGCGAACTTCCTGGACTTTGCCCGGCAATTGATTTCTTGCGGAAAGCGGCATTTCAGCTCGTTTCTGAGCCCGCAAGGCTCTCAACTAGCTTACTACTGAACTTTCACGACCTGTATGCGTTGCAGCATGCGAATCCAGCGAGCGGGACGTTTCTCCTCGGGCGCCACGATCCGAAATGGCCCCTGGCCATCGGGCAGCGGCTTCCCGTTCGCGAAGTAGGCGACCAAAACCTTGGCATCGGTGAAAGCTGGATCCAACTCAGCCAGGGCGAAAACCACTCGGTACCCGTCCTTCGCTTCAGCCAGAATGTAGCTGGCCATATTGGCGCCCTTCAGCTTTTCGCCGATTGCCGCGCCCGCCAACTTCAGCAGCTCAACCAATGGCACACCCTCATAGGTTGTGAGCTTCCCGTCATGATCTTTCACGTCGACCGGCACGTGGGGCATCTTCCGTAGGTCGGAAATCTGCAAATCCAGCGGCCGCTCCACCGCGCCGGTAACCGCCAGGCGGGCAGGCGCCGCGGGCATTGCCGCTTGAGGAGTGCAGATTAGCAGGCCCAGTGCGCCCAGAACCAGTTGGGCGAGGGCTCGTCTCATCCCCATCACGCCACCCGTTTTCCCGCGGCGCTCGCGTCGTAGCCGCCGAGACCTTCCAGCTCTCTTCGCAGAGCCGTCCGGTTCAGCGTATCCAGGAGTAGCTGCACTGCTGGCAGTGCGAGGTGCTGTTTTCGAATCACCAGATCGTACCGTTCGCTGACCAGCGGCACGAAATCCAGGCCAAACACGCGGGCGGCGGCGCGGGTGGCCACGCAGCAGTCGGCATCTCCCGTTCGCACCTGCCACGCCGCGGGCAGGTGGCCGTACGCCACCCGGTCATACCCTTTCACTTTGGACGAGGGGATGCCGAGGCGTTTCAGGCTGGAGTCCAGCAGAGACCGGCTGCCCGATCCCGGCTCCCTATTCGCCAGCGACACACCTTTGCGGGCAAAGTCAGCCATCTCCCGAATCCCTTTCGGATTGCCCTTCGCCACCACAATGCCCTCCTCCCACACCGCGAACGCAATCACCACGGCGCCCCCTTTGGGGAACAGCTTGCGCACCTGGGGCAGGTTCGATTCACCGCTGGCTTCATCGCGCAGATGCGAGCCCGCAATGTGTACGCAGCCCATCTGCAGCAGCTCGAGTGCCTGGGAGCTG